>Ga0105047_10010211_pt1 | contig 15373 bp, 12 predicted proteins | sample MAT04_FD_78384 | JGI IMG/M metagenome (GOLD analysis project Ga0105047, IMG submission 78384) | Freshwater microbial communities from Lake Fryxell liftoff mats and glacier meltwater in Antarctica - MAT-04 (megahit assembly) | ecosystem: Environmental > Aquatic > Freshwater > Ice > Liftoff... | reverse complement strand
GCCTTCGGCATTCCGACGCCAAGTGAACCGTAAACCGGATCGAGAATGTGGCAACCCATATCGCCGAATGTGCCGGTGCCGAAGTCGAGGCGTTTGCGCCAGTTACCGGGGTGATAGTAGCCGCCGCCGAGGAATGGGGTTTCAGTGGCCACGCCGAGCCAAAGGTCCCAGTTCAGGTTCTTTGGAATCGGGTCGGTGCGGTCCGGGCGTTCCGCGGGGTCGCCCCAATCCTTCCCGCTCCAACTGTGGACTGCTTTGACTTTGCCGATCACTCCAGAGTGGATTGTGGCCACTACGGAACGGTGTTCTGCACCCGAGTGCAATTGCGTGCCCATTTGCGAAACGATCTTCTTCTCCGCGGCCGCAAGGGTGAGCTTTCGCGATTCGTGAATCGTCTGCGTCAACGGCTTCTGCGTGTAAACGTGCTTGCCCATGCGGATCGCCCGCATCGTCGGCACGGCGTGCATGTGGTCCGGGCAGGAGATGTTCGCGGAATCGAACTTCTCCTTCGCGAACATCTCGCGCCAGTCTTCGTAAATCTTGCAGTCCGGGAAGTCTTTCAGAATCCATGTAGCCCGATCTTTATCGACATCGGACACAGCCACGAGTTTGACGTTCTTCGAAGCCGTGAGTGATTTAATGTCCGATGCCGCCATGCCGTTGGCGCCGACGCTGACGTGCATAAGCGTCTCACTCGGGGCCGCCGTGGCGAACTTGCGGAAGACGAACGGCACGGCAAATGTTGCGGCTGCCGCCTTGATCGCGCTGCGGCGTGTTATGCGTTGTGTCATGATAAAATCCAATGTGTAATGGTAAGCGGCGTTTCGAAGAAACGCCGCGGAAGGGAAATGATTACTTCAAAACCTTGATGGTAATCTTGCGGAACTCCACAGGATCATTGTGCCCGCAGAACCCGAAGAAACCCGTGGTCCGATCCTTACCCGGGTGTGGGCTCTTGCCCATGTACTCCGTGATTTTTGACAAGTCCGTGTCGAGAATGGTCGTACCGTTGAGTTCCACCTTGATCGTCGAGCCCTTCACTGTGACGAGTTGATAGTTCCACTCACCGAGGGGCCGGTGGTAGCCGCGGGCTGCCGCCGCCATGCCATAAGCGGAACCGTGGGCCTGACGAGGATCGATCCCTTTGTAGTCATCGTCGAGCACTTGCAGCTCCGTCATACCGATGTAAGCGCCGTCGGCGGCCCCGCCGGGGTAGCGGATGGCGAGGCCATTGTTGCCGTTCTTTGGCAGCTTGAATTCGAGCGATACCTGGTAGTCGGCGTACTCGTCGTTTGTGTACAACACGCCACCCTTGCCCTTTTGGCAGCGTAACGCACCACCCTCGACCACTTCGTAGTTCGCCGTCGCACCTTGCCAGCCTTCGAAGTCCTTGCCATTGAAGATCGACTTGAACCCATCGCCGACCCGCTCGGCCAGATACTTGTTGGCTTCTTCGGTGCCGATTTCGCGAATGTAGATGTTCTTCCAACGGATTTCCAGTTCCGGTCCGTGCGTTTGCAGCATGAACGGTGCAGCCTTCGGCACTGGCAGTTTCTTGTCCCAGTAGTTCTGCAACCGGGCATTATCCACGACGAGTTTGTCGTTCAAGAAAATCGTGATACGTTCGCCGACGTTGATGATGCGGAACTTGTTCCATTCCCCGGCGGGTTTGTCGGCCTTGGCAAGCGGGTCGCGGCCTGGGGTGCCTTTCGGGTTGTTCCATAAGCCGCCGCTACCGAGGGCCTTGCCCAGTGCATTGTTCGGGTCGGCTTGCTCCGGATCCCAGACTTGGATCTGCGGCATGGTCTTCGGGTAGATGCCGCTATCGACTGTGGCGGTGATCTTGTACTCGATGTGCAATTCGTAGTCTCGGTAATCTTTGACGCTGGTCAGGTAAGCACCTTTCCCCTTGTTCACCAGTTCGCCGTTGTCGATCGTCCAGGTTTGCTTCATGTTCTCCGTCCAGGCAGCGAACTTTTGATCGCGCTCTTCCGGAGTGAGTTTCGCCAGGTCGAGCGGGTTGCCGCCCTTCTCGTGGATCGACCAGCCCTTGAAGTTGGTGAAGTCCTTGCCGTTGAACAGGGCGGTAAACCCCTTCGGCGGCACCGGATCGGCAGCGGTCGCCACCGAAAGGCATAATGCGGACACGGCAAACGCAATGGCCGTGCGGGAAAGGAAGCGGGTCATGCGAGGGTTCCTCGAACGAAAAATGGCGTGTGGGAAGAATCGACTTCCCAACGTCGGCGGTGACGGATCATAATATGACTTCGACCCGCCTGCCAGTACCTTCCTGCCAACGGCCCAACTCCTCCCCCCGAGAGCCAATCGATGTTCTCGCTTCTGGATCCGACTTTTCGACGACCCGACGGGATTGCCCGCCGCGAGTTCCTTACCATCGGCGGACTCGGTGGTCTTGGGCTCACGATGCCCGGTTTGCTGCGGGCACGAGCCGCGGAAGCAGACCGGCCTGCGAAGGCCAAAGCGTGCATCCTTCTCTTCCTTCTCGGTGCCCCTCCGCAGCAAGAAAGCTGGGATCCGAAGCCAAATTCCCCCGTCGAAGCCCGAGGTGATCTGGGGGTGATCCGGACTGCAACGCCCGGTTTGATCGTGGGCGAAACGATGCCGAAGACCGCCCGATGGACGGAAAAGATCGCAGTGCTTCGGGCCGTTCAAACGAGCGATAATGCTCACTCGGCCAGCGGCTATTACATGACCACAGGTGTGCCGCACGCCCCGCGGAATGTCGAGAACGCAAAACCGGGAGCGCCGAACGATTGGCCTTCGATCGGTGCGATTGTCCGAAAACTGCGGGACCGCGATAGCCAGTTGCCAAGTGCGGTCACGCTCCCCGAACAATCGGCGAACGACGGCAACCTGACCTGGCCCGGGCAAGACGCCGGGTTCCTTGGCCGGGCCTACGACCCGTGGTTGCTCTCGTGCGATCCTTCCGCACCCAAGTTTCAGATACCCGGCCTCGGTTTGCCCGACGAAGTGCCGCCGATGCGGTTCGACCATCGTCGCGCACTTCTGGACCAGGTGAACGCACACTTCGACCGGTTCGATGACTTGGCCGGGTCCATCCATCAAACGCGATCCCGTCAAGCATACGAATTGATCTCTTCACCCACGGCTCGAAAAGCGTTCGACCTCGAATCCGAAGACCCACGGTTGCGTGACCGCTACGGGCGAACACGATTTGGCCAAAGCTGTCTGCTCGCTCGCCGACTTGTGGAATCTGGAGTTTCGCTCGTTCGAGTGAATTGGACCCGGGTGCCGAATGCCCCGAACAACGGTCACTGGGATACGCATCAAAAAAACACTGAAGGCGTTCGCAAATTAATGCCAGTCCTCGACCAGGCCTATTCTACGTTGCTCGAAGACCTCGCGGATCGCGGCCTTCTCGATAGCACGATGGTCGTCTGGACCGGCGAATTCGGCCGGACGCCAAACATCAACGGAGCCGGGGGTCGGGATCACTGGGGAAATGTCTTCTCTGTGGCACTCGCGGGCGGCGGTATCCGCGGCGGCGCTGTCTACGGTTCCAGCGATAAACTCGCCGCGTACCCCAAGGATGGCCGCGTCACCCCGCCCGATGTCCTCGCAACCATTTTGCATGGGATGGGCATCTCGCCAGATGCTGAAATTCGAGATGGATTGGGACGACCGATCCCCGCGAGCCGGGGGGATGTGATTCGGAATGTGATTGCGTAGCAGAGAGGGAATCGGATCGATTACTTTTGCATAGTTGATTTCAAACAAGGCGCATCGAACGTATTTGTACTGCCACCGCGGACGAATAAACCGCGGGGTTATCGATTTGGTTGCTTCATCGAGTTTGGACTTCATCGTGTGAGGGATGACATGCCACTCGTCAATTGTCCGGCGTGCAACCGTTCGATCTCGGCCGAGGCCGAGGCCTGTCCCCAGTGTGGGCACCCCAACCGCAGTCGACCGCCGGTGAGAACGGGGCCACGATGCTACTCTTGCTCGGCTTCGGCTACCACCAAGTGCCAGAGCTGCGGCGTTCTCAGTTGCGCCCTGCACCTCGAGAGTATTTTCGTCTCCCACGGTCGTGGCGGCGCTTATGAATTGCGATGCGAGAGTTGCCATTCCTCTGCGATGACGTGGAAGATCGTCGGCTGGGTGTTAGGCGGGATAGTCCTGATCATTTTTTTCATCTTTTGGTCGCAGAGAGGGGGGCTCCGATGAAGCCCGAAGCTGCCGAGCCACGTTAGCATCGAAGAGTCCGAGCCCGAACACCAGTGAGGGTGAATCCCACACCTCACAGGCGTTCGGGCTCAGATAATCTTGGCGGTTATCATCTTGCTATCGGTTCGCCGAGACCCGCCTCAATCCGCATTCGGATGAACGCGAAACGCGCCTTGGTAGTTCGGATAGGGAGAGCTTGTCACGCCGTACTGCGTCGCCCCGACGAAGTTGACAGTTGGGCCAAGGATCGTCACTTTCACGATGCCCGACTCGCCCGGTTTGAGAACTCCCATGTGAACCGCAGCCGTCGCCAGCGTGGAATCGAGCGTGTAGACGCCGGTTCCCCAGACGCCGGCATTCACGTTTCCGGTCACCTTGAAGTAGAACGTTTTGCCGACGTGTTGTGCGTACATGCCCATCTGGCCGGGGTCGGGAATTGCGTTCACGACTTCAATCGGCCCCGTCGACGCCGTCGTGATGGTCATCACGTCGGCAAGTTTCAGCGGCACTTCGCCGAAGGTGAAGGACTTTGCCCGAAGCGTTTGCAGAGTAATTTTGCCGGCGATTTTCGAGTTCGACGTGTGGATCAGATCGTATTCGGGTATTTCGAGTCGGTTCAACGGGTGAGTTAATTTCAATCGTTCCACCAACTCCTCGGAGCGACGCGAAACATCCAGATCGCTCGATTTCATGGCGCGCTTGAGCGCTGGGTACGCCTTCTCTCGCAACGAAAGCAAGAGTTTGGCCGCGGCTTCATGCTTGGTGACGGAGGCGTTGCCGAGTTCAGCAATCGCGGTCTGAATTCGAACGATGTCGGTATCGCTGATTCGCTGGCCGAGGTCGATTTTTTGAATGTCCGACGCCGGAATACTAAGTTTTCCGTACTCGGTCGTGAATTCGATCGAATCTTCCAGCAAGGTGAGTTTGACGACGCTATCATCGATCAACTTGACGCTGACCACACGATCGTCTTTCGCCGGTTTCACAGGGTCCGCGGAAACAACTGACGGACTCGGCCAACATACCACTACCACGCCCACCAAAAACACACTTCGCGCTGTACACCGGAGCATGTTCGCACCCCTCAGTTTGGGAATCCATCGTGTCGTGTTTCAATCGTCTTTCCGGCTCGCCGAATAGTAACCGACGTCCCTCGAACTTTGATCGTGGAAAACCCGGGCTTTGCTCTTGTTACACACGCATTACAAAACCGAATTTGAGTTTCTGTTTGTTCTGGTGCTACTGTTGTTTGCTGTCCACGGGTGACGGAGCCGTGACTCCAAGTTTCATCGCAAACGGTTCCAACGCTTCGAAAATGCCGGGATAAAGTTCGACTCCTTCGACAAGAGCAACTCGCTTTCGTTGAAGTCCCCTCTGGCCGGGAACGCGGACCGGTTCACCACCCGGAACCGGCGGATTGCCTCGACAAGCATTCGCAACCCACCCCGTCTCGCGTTGAAACGCGGACCGACTGCCGAACGCGTCCGGGTCGATCACTTGGACGAACACGGAGGCTCCCCAATTGGTCGGCGCTTCGGATCGCCCGAACCCGCTCAAGCCTTGGGTGAGAGCTTCGATCATGAGCGCAAGAGCGTAGCCTTTGTGTCCGTGGTCCATGCCACCGGTCGGTAGGAGCGTTCCTGGGGAATCCGTGAACAACTCCCTGGGGTCGTCAGTCGGATTGCCGGTTGCGTCAAGCGCCCAAGATCCCGGGAACCGTTTTCCTTCGGCTCGCAGACGGTTCGACATGGCATTCGTCGTGATCGAAGCGCTAATATCGATCAAAATCGGATCGCCGTCGGTGGGAATTCCGACCGCAATGGGGTCGGGCGTAAACACGGCTTTGCGACCTCCGAACGGTGCCACACTGGCGGTGCCGGGGTCGGAACAGGTCAGAATCAGCATCAGCCCGCGATCCGTCGCCCGTTGCAAATAGGCCGCGAGACAACCGATGTGATGGCTCTTACGAATGGCCATTGCCGCGATGCCGTGCGTGGTCGCTCGTTCGATGGCGAAGTCGACCGCTTTCGTAGTCAGCCATACGCCGGGTAATCGTCGCCCATCCCAGGTCACGGTGCTTCCGCGGTCAGCGATGATCTCGGGTTCACCGCACGATGTCATGGCGCCAGCTTCGAGTTCTCGAAGGTAACCCGCCGCAAGTTGCAGACCGTGAGTCGTATGACCCAGTAGGTCCGCTTCGACAAGGCCCGCGGCGATGATGGCTGGTTTGTCGCCGTCACAACCGACCGCGGCGAAGAGATCGGTAGCGTACCGAATCAGGTCAGTCGATCGATATCTTGGCCCAGCATTGGTCTTGGCCATTGGCTCGGTCTCCGGTTTCTGTCGTGATCGCCACAAATAGACGTCGATGCTGTCGAAATCGAAAGTGATTTGCTCGTTCGTGCAACACTAACAAGGGTTTGATACTTTTAACACGAGAAAGGTTTCCACCCTATCGCTCTGCCGCGATTCGTGGAGTAAGATACTAAATGACAGGCATCTCTGGCAGCGGCCCGAGGGACTATTGTGAACGAAGCCACCGCATTTGCGGAACTGGTGGGCGGGTTAAAAGCCCGAGACCCCGCTTCTGTCGAGGCACTCTGTCGCAAATATACGCCTTTTATCCGAGCCGTCGTTCGACGGCAGTTGCACCCCCGAATGCGAACGCGGTTCGATTCCGTCGATTTCGTGCAGGATGTTTGGGCTTCCTTTTTGGCGATTCCAGCTGAAAAGTACAACTTCGACACTCCCCAAGCCCTTCACGCATTCATCACTCGGATCGCCTATAATCGCGTCGTGGAGGTCTTCCGCCAACGCTTCGAGACACAAAAAGAGGACATCTCTCGCGAGACGACCCCGAACGATGATGATGGCCGCGATCAAGTCCCCTCGCGAGCACCGACGGCGAGTCAATTTGCAATCGCCGGGGAGGAGTGGGAACGGATCCGAAGTCGTTTCCCCGCGGGTCATCAAAAGATTCTCGAATGGCTGCGAGAAGGATACACTAACGACGATGTTGCCCGCCTGGCCAAGGTTAGCCTGAGTACCGTCAACCGTATCGTTCGACGACTGAAAAACCTCACTGGGCTCTGAGCCGATCATGATCCTGGATGATCCCAACACGATTCCGCTGCCTGCCTCCGTGACAGGGTTTGTGGATTCCATCAAGCAGGCCTGGCGCGACGGCGAGCCGCCCGATGCCGCTCGTGCGTTTCGCGAACACCCCGAATTACTGCTCCACCGCTCGCTCGCAGTCGATCTAGCGTACGAAGAATACTGCTTGCTCGAAGAAGCCGGCCGGACGCCCGACGCGGAGCAGTTCTGTCAACGCATGCCCGCGTTCGGTTCGCAAGTCCGCGAAGTCATCCGCGGACACCGAGTCTTCGCCGACCACCCGGAGCTGTTTTCCAAACCCGAAACCGATTGGCCCAAGCCGAACGACTGCTTCGATGGCTTCACCGTTGTTAAGGAACTGGGCCGGGGCGCATTTGCCCGGGTCTACCTGGCCACAGACCCGGCCACGGGCAACCGGCCGGTGGCATTGAAACTCTCCCCTGCCCCTTCCACCGAGGCGTGTACTCTCGGACCGATTACCCATCCCCATATCGTTGCGGTTCACTGGTCGCGACGCGTTCAGGGCTTGCACGTTGTTTGCATGCCGTACGTGGGTGCGACAACACTTGGCGATGTCATCGAGCGGGCGTTCCGCCATACCACTGCCAGCCTCTCGCGAACATCGCAAACGATCCTCAGCACAATCGAGCCTCTCACCCGATCGGTTGCCCATTCTCCACCAGTGATTCAAGGCCGAGAATCGTACAGCGACGCTATTGCGGCTATTGCATCGCGATTGGCAGGAGCGCTCGCCTTCCTCCATCGTTTGGGTGTCAGTCATGGCGATCTGAAACCTTCCAACATTATCCTTGGATCGGGTGGGCATCCATTCCTCATCGACTTCAATCTTGCGGCCGGTTTGGACAGTTCCCTCCTAAGACGCGGAGGAACACTTCCTTACATGGCCCCCGAGCGAATCCGTCTCCTTCTCGGTGAACCGGATGATGGCGACCAGGCGGCACCGACCGATATCTATTCTCTCGGCGTCGTTCTCTTCGAATCGCTGACCGGAAGAATGCCGATCGATATGGCGGATCTTGCCGATCCGAGCCAATTTGCACGCGACCTCTTGAAAAATCAAGCGAAAGACTTGCCCTCCGTAGCGTCGTTCAACCCGTTGGTTCCGAGGAAGTTGGCACGCCTCGTGGATCGCTGCCTTGTTTCGAATCCCTTAAAGAGGATCACCGCAGAAGACCTGCAACGGGAACTCGAACGCTACCTTCGTCGACAGATTCGCCGGACGCGGCTACTGATCGGTTGCTGTGCACTGCTGGGCACCGGTTTGATCGGCTGGCAACTCACCACCGCAGCCGATCCAGTCCGGACAGTTCCAGAACAACCTCAACCAGTTAATACTAGCCTTCCGCCCAAACCTACCACGCCTGAGAAGCTTTTCGATCGCGGGAGAGAACATCTTCAAAATGGTGACTATGCTGCCGCGATGAAAGATCTTGGTGATGCCCACCGAATGAAGCCGGATGGACCCAATACGGCATACTTGGCTTATAGCCATAGTCGTTGTGGCAATTTTGGAAGTCATCGTGCAGCAGAGCAACTCTATCTCGAAGCGATAAAAAAATTCGACTACAAGCATGCCTGGGTGCATTGCAATCGAGCCTACTGCCTCATTCAATGTGGGTCCGCCGCCGATTTTCCAGCCGCCATCGACGAAACTAATTTCGCTGTGGCACTGGATCCAACGCTTCGTGCCGCTCGTTTGAATCGCGCTTTCGCACAGTTCCGGGCCAGCCGCAACCCGAAGACGAAGAATTTTGCAAACCCCACCAACAGCCTCGCCGACCTGGATGCGGTCATGGCAAGTGGACCCTGCTCCGCGGAGCTCTACTACCGAGCGGCGCAAATTTTGACTGAGTTTGCGGAAGGTCAGGAAAGTCGCTTGATTCAAGCCGTGAACTACTTGATTGAGGCGGTCAAACTCGGTCGAGATCCCGCGGTGTTCGCAACGGAGCCGGGATTCAAGAAACATCTGGCCGCACGTGAGGACTTTCAGCAACTGAAAGCACTTCCCAAAGGAAAGTCGGCACCCGTCATCAACGTCGAATTCGTCGAACCACCGTCTCGCTAACCGCATATTTATCCGTTGCCTGCTCCTCTTCCATTCTGCCCATCGCAAGTCCAGCTAGTTTTTTTTCAAGAAGTCTGACATCTTTCCGACCTCAACTTCGATTGTTGCTGCGTGATGGTTTCTCGGTGCTTGGGGACGCCACCAATCGGTGTTGTGCTCCGCAGCCGGTTACCACCCTTCTCTTGCGGAGCGATCTCAATGCTTGGTTTTTTCCATCGAACCACCACTCGACGAGTGGCGTCCCCCCGTCGCGCTTTTCTTCGCCTCGAATCGCTCGATTCGCGCGATCTTCCGGATGGAACGCCATTCGGTGATCCAGTGATCGGCGTGAGCGAACTGGGCGCCCCCCCGACGAATTTACCTCCGACGATTGTGAACTTCGAAAAAGAAGAAATTGCCAACGGTCTCTTTCTGATCACCGGGACGGTTGTCGACGACGGTGCCGTCGGCGGCTTGACGGTGACATTCAGCGGTGGCACTTCGGCAACCGGAACGACGATCACGACCAATTCGGACGGTACTTTTAGCCTGACAATTCAGTTGCGCGTGGATGGAACCGACAGTGGTTTCCTCACAGCGACGACAGTCGACCTCGGCGGCTTGGTCTCCGAAGAGGTGGAAGTGTATCTGAATCCGACCCTGCCGTAACACGATAGGTCATGCTCGCCAAGGTTCCGATTGTGTCGCAAACTCCAGCTTACTTTCGGGATGGGTGCCAATGAGCAATCACAGTGAATTCGTGCCAGTGACCAGCGAAATGACCTCGGAGGATTTAGTACTCCTCCCGGTTCTCGCCCGGATCTTCGATGTCGGTCGAGGCCCCCCCGCATTGACCGGTTGGGTCAGACATCGATTGGGAGAATGGAACGCTCCTGTCGTAAGCATTCCCGGACACCGGAGCCGATCAATCTTGATTCGACTGGCCCGCGAACTGTCCAAACTCCTGAAAATCGACGACCAAAAAGGGACAACCGAGGGACAGTTCGCGCAAACTCTCCTTTCGCTTGTTCCGAGTGCCGCGACAACGACTCGATAGACCTCACTCCCGATGACTGGGCTCGAAGTGACTGAGCCCCCGCAAAGATAATCGCCATGAGACCTACGCTTCGCGTGCTTGTCGTCGAGGACTCCCCCTCCGACGTCGAACAAATCATCCTCGCCCTGCGAGGAAGCGGCATCGACGTTTTCTGGAAGTGTGTCGCGACTGCCGAAGGATTACGGACCGCATTGACCAATGGTCCGTGGGACATCGTGACTTCAGCCTATTTCATGTCCGGTTTCGGTGGTCTCGCCGCCCTCGATATCGTGCGAGCAATTGATCCGGATCTTCCGTTTTTCATCGTCTCGGAGACAGTCGGTGAGGATGCGGCAGTCGCAATGATGCGGGCCGGAGGGAACGATTACATTCGAAAGCACGAAATCGCTCGATTGGCCCCGGCCATTGAACGAGAAGTGCGGGCGGCGGAAAACCGGCGTGCTAAGCGAGTCGCCGAAAAAACAGCCAATCACTTGGCGGCTATTGTCGAGTCGTCGGACGATGCCATTTTGTCCAAATCTCTCGATGGTGTAATCGCAAGCTGGAACTCCGCGGCCGAACGGCTTTACGGATGGACTGCGACTGAGGCCATCGGCCAAAATGTTTCGTTGCTCGTCCCTGCCGATAAGGTCGACGAGTTGAAGCAGAATCTGGAGCAACTTCGGAACGGCGAACAGGTGGGGTATCTTGAAACCGTGCGATTGCACCGCGACGGTCGACGAATCGACGTCGCTCTCACCATTTCCCAAGTCCGCGATCGGGATGGCCGATTGATCGGAGTTTCGAAGAGCGCCCGCGATATCCGAGACCGAAAGCGAGTCGAGAAAGCGCTCCAGGTGAGCGAAGGTCGATATCGAGCATTTTTCGAATCGACCACGGCAGGATTGGTCGAGGTGTCGACGGAGGGCCAGATACTCCAAGCGAATACTGCCTTCTGTCAAATGCTGGGATACTCCCGACACGAAATTCAAGGAATGCCGGTTATCAATCTCCTGTTTCCGGAAGACCGCGAGGATGCGGTTTCGCAGTACGCTGGCCTCTCCAAACGGGGGTCGTTCGAATCGGATCGCCGCTACTGTCGGCGAGATGGAACCCCACTGTTGGCTCGTGTGAGTGCGGTCGCCGTGCCTGATGCCGCCGGGCGACCGTCGCTGGTTTCGGTTGTTGTCATGGATCTCACCGCCCATCGGGCCGCCGAGGAATCCCTCCGGACGAGTGAAGAGCGGTTCCGCGCCTTTATGAATTACACTCCAGCAACAGCGTTTATCAAAGACGAAAGCGGTCGATTCCTGTACGTCAACCCGACTTGGCGACGACAATTCGACCCCGAGCCGATCGAGTGGCAGGGAAAAACCGATTGCGACTTCTGGCCTCCACAAACGGCCGCTCTCTTTCGAGCGAGTGACATCGAGTGCCTCGCCCGCAATACGATCATTGTGTCCGAGGAGACCGCACGTACGGCCGCAGGGGAGGAGTTGACATGGATGATTATGAAGTTCCCCCTCGTCGATGGCGGCTGTCGCTGTGTCGGAGGAATGGCCTGGAACATCACTGACCGCAAACGCGCGGAGGACACACTCCGGCTCCAAGACCGTGCCATCCAGGCGACGACCCAAGGGATTCTGATTTCCGATTCATCGGCACCCGATAATCTGATCGTTTACGCAAGCCCGGGTTACGAGCGGTTGACCGGGTTTTCTGCCGCTGAGACACTGGGTCGTAATTGTCGCTTTCTCCAAGGCAAAGACACCGACTCGGCCACCGTGGCCCAATTGCGCGAGGCCATCCGGGCCGGCGAGTCCTGCTCGGTCGAGTTGCTAAACTACCGAAAAGACGGTCATCCCTTCTGGAATGAATTGACCATTTCCCCGCTCCGAGACGCGGTGGGCCGATTGACCCACTACGTCGGGGTGCTAGCCGATGTTACCGCTCGGCGGAATCTCCAGGAGCAACTTCGTCAGGTTCAAAAACTCGAGGCGATCGGACAACTTGCAGGGGGAATCGCCCACGATTTCAACAACCTCCTCACCATCATCAACGGCTACAGTGAGCTATTGCTCCAACGTCTCACCCCGAATGACCCGTCGCGTGCCATGGTCGTCGAGATCCAAAAAGCCGGCGAGCGGTCGGCCGGACTCACTCGTCAGCTTCTGGCGTTCAGTCGCCAGCAGGTCCTGACCCCGCAGGTGATCGACCTCAACGATGTCGTGACCAACACTGACAAGATGCTGCGCCGATTGATCGGCGCGGACGTCCAATTGACGATGACGTTGGACCCCGAATTGTGGGCAGTCCGGGCCGACTCCGGGCAAATCGAACAGGTTCTCATGAACCTCGCCGTCAACGCGCGCGACGCCATGCCCCGAGGTGGCCGGTTGACGATCGAGACCCGCAACGTCAAACTGGACGAGACATATGCCCGGACTCACATCGACGCTCGTGCCGGATCGCACACACTCCTAAGCGTCACGGATACGGGAAGCGGCATGTCGGCCGAAGTGAAAGCACGAATCTTTGAACCCTTCTTTACCACCAAGGACATCGGCAAGGGAACTGGTCTGGGCCTCGCCACCGTGCACGGAATCGTCAAGCAGAGTGGGGGACACGTTGTGGCGTATAGCGAAGTCGGAGTGGGCACAACGTTTAAGGTCTACCTCCCGCGGGTGGACCAGCCGTTCGGAATGAAATCCCACTCCAAAATTCTCGTTCCACCCCGTGGGACTGAAACGGTTCTGATCGTCGAAGACGAGGATGGTGTCCGGGCGCTGGCGCGCCAGGTTCTCTTGAGCAACGGATACACCGTACTCGAAGCATCGAACGGCTACGACGCCGTCCGGATGGCCTCGTCCCATGAGGGCCCCATCCATTTGTTGATTACGGATGTTGTCATGCCTGGTGCAAGCGGCCAGGTCGTCGCCGAGCAGATAATGCAGCAGCACCCCGAAGTACGTGTCCTGTTCGTCTCCGGGTACACAGACGACGCGGTGATTCGCCACGGCGTCCTTCACGAAGGTGTGAGTTTTCTTCAGAAGCCCTTCTCGCCCATCGACCTGGCGCTCAAAGTGCGGGGTGTGTTGGACGCGCCCAAGGAGAACGGACGGTGTTGATGGGGGAATGCACGGTGCACCTCGACGGGGTCATCAGGACCGCGTTCACCATCGTCCGCCCTGCCAAAGAGTGTGGCGTTGACATGGAAAAATCCTTTCGTACTCGGCCCGTTGTCTCTCCTCTGGCTTACGGCTCCAACTCAATCGAGTCCGATTGCCTCGCCCCCGGCGTCCGTGCATGCGGCCTGCCAAATGGCAACGCTCATTTGTGGCGTCACCATCCGAACACTTCCGTCCTCGATTAGTGTGAATGCCCATCGCTGCCGCAAGGCACCACGCCAGTTCCGCACCGCAGGACTTACTGATCGACAGTTCTTGTTGAGCAAACAATACATTGTTCGATCTTTCGGTTAGTATTACAGCGCTACCCCATCTGCTGCCGGTAGGCTCGGAATTTCTATCACATCCTCTGTCACAAGGAGGTGGGGCATGATGCCGGACCAATTGCGAGCGTTGGGAACTGCTTTTGCTGGTTACTTGCAATTGTTTGCGAATTGCTTTGTCCACAACCGGACGGTCCGGCACCTGCACGGCTATTGCCGCCGGTTGCTGTGGGACTTACCTCGCAAGAGCATCGAACCGATGGCGTTGGCCTGCGGAACGGCAGTTCGGACACTCCAGGAGTTTTTGCGGGACCACGTTTGGGACCACCTCCGAGTGCGGGACCAGTGGCAGCAACGCCTGTCTCAGCAGCCGCTGTTTGGAGTGGCCGACAGCTCAGTACTACAGCGCTACTCGACCATGGGCGTTCGCTTCTGCCGCGAGATCCAGGCGGCTCGATTTCGCTGCTGGTGATAAGTGATGACCTCCGTCGTGTAGACATCATCCGTCGTCGCCCGGCGACGCCTTTGCCAGGTTCGGCAGCGTTGGTTCAACGCCCGGCAGACTTGCTCCAAAGTGATCTCCGGATTTCCCCCCCCGCAGCCGATCCGTTTGCTCGGCGACAAATCCCATCACGACCAAACACAAGATCATGTGCCTCATCAACGCCACATAACTGCGGCCCTCGAAATGGCTGAAGCCGATCTCGGTCTTGGCTACCCGAAACGTGTGCTCCACATTCCAACGACTGAACCCCACTCGCAACAACGTCTCCACCGGCGTTTCGGCAGGAGCGTTGGACAGGAAATACTTCACCTCCCCCGTCGCGACGTTGTGGGCCACGATCAGCCAATACTTACACTCCGAGAGTGTCCCACCACGCACCAAATACACCTGGCCCGTCCGGACCTCCCACTCCTGGTTGTCCAACGTCAAGCGCGCCAGCGAGACGCCGTGCCACTCCTGCCGATTCCACGTGGGACTGAACCGAGCCAGGTTGTCCACCCGCTTGCCTTTCCAACCCTTCCTGGGCTTCCTCACCCGGGGCCGGACCGCCAAACAACGGAAATTCTTGGGAACTTCGCCGACGTAGGACAGTACCGGTCGAGTGTCCAACGACTCCAAAAACCCGGGCTTGCTCCCGTAGTATTCGTCGAACGTCACCCAGTCCAACCCCAGACCGTTGGACACCACTCGCGTCAATTGCTCCAACGCGATCCGCCACTTGGGACGATACACCACCGTGTCCGGAATCGCCGCCTCCTGGCAGCGCTTGCGGTCCTCGCTCCAAACTTTCGGCAAGAACAAATCGGCATCGACCAACGTTTTGAACCGGCCCCGCCCAATCGCCAGATGCACCGTGACCAGGCAATTCTCGATCTTGCCCAGCGAGCCACACCATTGCCGACGCACCCCCGGTGTCTTGGTCCCTTTCTTGGCCGTCGAGGTTTCATCGATCACGCCAATCGTGCCCAAGCTGTCCGCCACCTGAAACAATGG
>Ga0105047_10010209_pt1 | contig 15373 bp, 12 predicted proteins | sample MAT04_FD_78384 | JGI IMG/M metagenome (GOLD analysis project Ga0105047, IMG submission 78384) | Freshwater microbial communities from Lake Fryxell liftoff mats and glacier meltwater in Antarctica - MAT-04 (megahit assembly) | ecosystem: Environmental > Aquatic > Freshwater > Ice > Liftoff... | reverse complement strand
CGTGAGCGAGAGGCCGCGTGACGCGGCTGTTGGCTCACGGACCGGGTGTCAGCGACCTGACCAGATGGGGGAGCGACGCTCGGCGAAGGCAGCGGTGCCCTCGTTCGCATCGTCGCTGTCGATGCAGGCGCGGTAGCTCGGCAGGCCCTTGATGAACAGCATCGCCTCGATCGGGTCGAGCGATGCGGTGCATCGTTCGATGTCCATGATCGCAGCGACGCTCAGCGGGGCCGACGCAGCAATCCGCAGGGCGAGCTCGGTGGCCGCGACGAGCAGATCGCTGCCAGGCACCACGCGGTTGGCGATGCCGAACCGCTCGACGTCGGCGGCGCTGAGGCGGCGTCCGGCGTACAGCACCTCACGAGCGACGTGCGGTGGGAGCATGCGCGGCAGCCTGACGCTGCCTGCGTCGGGCAGGATTCCGAGGCTGGCCTCGGGCAGGAAGAACTGGGCGTGGTCGGCGGCGATCAGGAAGTCGGCTGCCATCGCGATCTCGAACCCGCCGCCCACCGCCATGCCGTTCACTGCGGCGATCACGGGCACGGTGCGGTTCGGCAGATCGACGAAGCCGCCGAAGCCGCCTGCGCCGTAGTCGCTGTCGAACGCCTCGCCCTCGCCCGCGGCCGACAGGTCCCAACCGGCCGAGAAGAACCGCTCACCCGCGCCGGTGACGATCGCGACCCGAACCGTCGGATCGGCCTCGAAGGCCAGGAATGCCTGGCCCATCGCCACGCTGGTGGCGGCGTCGATCGCGTTGGCCTTCGGCCGGTCGATCGTGAGCAGTGCGACGCCATCGGTGATGGCGACCCGGAACCCGGCGCGAACATCGGCATCGGTTCGTGATCTCGGCTCTGCCGGGGTGGTGGACTGGCCGGATTCGGTCATCAGATCTCCTCGATCCAGAGTGCATCGACGGCGGTCGCACCATGGCGGCCGACGAGCACGGGGTTCAGCTCCACTTCGACCACATCGGTGCCGACCACCGAGTCGACGAGGGTGACGACCAGTGAGGCAAGGGCATGCACGTCGGCCGCGGGACGGCCGCGAAAGCCGTGGAGAAGGGGAGCGCTGCGCAACCGGCCGAGTGCAGCGACGACATCGTCGTGGGTGACCGGGGCGAGCAGGTGGGTGACGTCGCCCCACAGCTCGGTCATCACGCCGCCGAGGCCGAGTGACACGAGCCATCCGACGGGGGGATCGCGACGCACGGTGACCAGCACCTCGGCGATCACATCGGTGACGGTGCGTTCGACGAGGCAGCCCGCACCGGTCGTCGGCATCGCATCGAGCGCGGCAGCGAGCGATTCGGGGTCGCGCAGGCCCACCTTCACCGCGCCCACCTCGCTCTTGTGGGCAAGGCCGAGGGCCTTGAGGGTGATCGGGTACCCGACCCGCTCGGCGGCGGTGAGTACCTCACCACGCCGCACCACCTCGCCGGCGGGCACCGCGACGCCGAGCGTGCGCAGCTTCGCCTTCGCAGCTGCCTCGTCGATCAGGTGTGTCGGGCCTGCCGCACGCACCGGCGCGTGCGCGGCGATGGGCATCGTCGGAGTCGCTGTGGCTGCCTCGAGTGCGACCAACGCTTCGCTCAGACCGAGCAACGCGGTGAGTCCGCGGCCGGCGAGGTGGGTGCGGAACGGCTCGTCGATGCACTCCGCCATCGTCGCCACCACGACGGCTCGCCTGCCGGTCGCATCGGCGGCGTCGGCCAAGGCATCGGCTGCGGTGTACCACGACGACGGGTCGTTGTCGGTGCCGGGCGGCGCGTCGAGCACGAGCATCGTCGCGTCGTGCGGTCCGTCCATCACAGCGGTGAAGCACGCTGCCATCGCCACCCGGTCGCCCCACATGAACGTGTGGTAGTCGAACGGATTCGAGACCGACACCAGTCCGTCGGGCGAGCCGGCGAGGGTGCCCTCGATGCGCGCTCGGTGGTCGTCGCCGAACGGGGTGAACTCCAGACCGGTGGCCTCTGCGCGGTCGGCGACGAGCGACGCCTCGCCGCCCGAGCAGCTGAGCGACACGATCCGGTTGCCGGGCAGGCGACCGTCTGCGTCGAGCAGCTTCAGCGTCTCGAGCAACTCTGCGGGGGTGCTCACGGTGGCGACGCCGACCCGCTCGAACAGCGCGTCGTATGCGGCGGCGCGTCCGGCCATCGAGCCTGTGTGCGAGGTGGCGATCGCCGCGCCTGCGGCCGAGCGGCCGGTCTGCAGCGCCACGATCGGCACTCCCTGCTCGTGTGCTCTGGCGGCGACGGCGGCAAAGTGCTGAGGATCTCGCACGGCCTCGAGGAAGAGGCCGATCGAGGTGATCCGCTGGTCGCCGAGCAGCGCTTCGATCACGTCTTCCGTGCCAAGGCTCGCCTGGTTGCCCACCGTGATCATCTGGCCGAGTCGTAGCCCGCGCTGCTGGAAGGTGAGGTTCACGGCGACGTTGCCGCTCTGCGACACGATCGCCGCGCCTCGTTCGTGCCGGCGCATGCCGTGTTCGTCTGGCCACAGCGCCACACGGTCGAAGGTGTTGACGAACCCGTAGCAGTTCGGGCCGAACAACGGCATCGCGCCCGCGGAGGCGAGCAACTGCACCTGCAGATCGTCCTCACCCGCTTCGGCGAAGCCCGAGCCGTAGCAGACGGCGCCACCGACCCCCATCGCCGCCAACATGCCGACGGCCTCGACGGTGGCGTGCCGGTTCACGCCGAGGAACACAGCGTCTGGTACGTCGGGCAGGTCGGCGAGCGACGGCACGCACGCGATGCCGGCGAGATGAGTGCGCGTCGGATGCACTGGCCAGATGGATCCGGCGAAGCCCAGCTTCACGCACTGCGCGACCACGCGTTCCGCAGGTGTCCCACCCACGACGGCGATCGAGTGCGGTGCGAGCAGTCGGCGCAGGTCGGGCACGCTGGCGACGTTAGCTGAACCATCGATCAGGCAACCGCACGAGACGACGCGCGGACCGGTTCCGGCCGGATCGGTCGAACAGCACCACATGAATGATGCAGAATCGTTGCCGTGCTCCACGACGATCTGGCCTACCTGTCCGCCACCGAGCTGCTGCGCCGGTTCACCGCGCGCGAACTGTCGCCGGTGGAGTTGCTCGATGCGCTCATCGATCGGATCGAGGCGCTCGAACCGCGGATCAACGCCGTGTGCGATCGGAGGTACGCCGAGGCCCGTGTGGAGGCAGCTCACGCCGCCGAGCGCTATCTCGGCAAGCACGGTGGGCCGCGTCCGTTGGAGGGGTTACCCGTCGTGGCCAAGGAGGAGCACCCGATGACCGGTCGCTCCTGGACGCAGGGTTCGCTCACGCTGAAGGATGTGGTGGCCGAGTACGACCATCCGATCATCGAGCGCATCCAGGCCGCCGGCGGCATCATCCACGCTCGGGTCACGACGCCCGAGTTCTGCTGCGCCGGCTTCTGCCACACGACCATGTGGGGCACCACCCGGAACCCGTGGAACACCGACTACTCGCCCGGCGGCTCGTCAGGTGGCACGGGCGCTGCTCTTGCGGCGGGCTACGCACCGCTCGGTACCGGGTCCGACATCGGTGGGTCGATCCGCATCCCGTCGTCGCTCAGCGGTGTGGTCGGCTACAAGCCGCCGTTCGGTCGGGTGCCGGCGCTCCCGCCGTACAACCTCGACCAGTTCTGCCACGACGGACCGATGGCTCGCAGCGTCGCCGATGTGGCCCTCATCGAGAACGTCATCGCCGGCCCTCACCCCCGCGACGTGGTGTCGCTGCGCAACCCGCCGCAGATCCCTGCCGAGCTCGACGGTGTGGAGGGCCTGCGGATCGCCGTGTGCCTGGCACTGGGTGACTGGCCACTGGCGCCCGAGGTCGAGGCGAACACCCGGAGGGTCGCAGCATCGCTGGCCGCTGTGGGTGCGATCGTCGACGAGGTCACACTGCCGTGGACCCGTGACGAGATCTTTACCGCTGCCCAGGCACACTTCGCAGCGATCATGGGTGCCGGCATCGCCGCGATCGAGGCCGAGCACGGCGACCTGCTCAACGACTACACGCGCGCCTTCGCAACATCGATGACCAGCGACCTCAGCTACTACGAGGGACTCGAGCTCGAGGGGCATCTCTACGAGCCACTCGGCATGTTGTTCGAGCAGTACGACGCGCTGATCTGTCCAACGATCGCTGCCGATGGGCTCGAGGCCGACAACCCGTACATCGATGGCCCGATGCTCGTGAACGGGGTCGACGTCAAGCACCACATCCTGATGTGCATGACCTTGCCGTTCAACCTGTTCAGCCGCTGCCCGGTGATGGCAGTTCCGTCAGGGCGTGCAGCCAACGGCGTTCCGACGGGCGTGCAGGTGGTCGGCCGCACGTACGACGATGTCACTGCGTTCAGGGTGGCTGCCGTCGTGGAGTCGAGCGGTGTCGGTTTCCACGACCCCAGCTGGCGGCCTGCACTGTGACGGCCGAGCCGTCGGACACGGCTCACATCTCCACACCAACGTCGTCGTGGCACGATCGCCATGGTTCGGCGTCGCCTGGGTACTGTCGCTGTATCGCAGCTCGCAAGGGGGATTCGTGGCTCACGATCTGATCATCCGCAACGGCACCGTGCTCGACGGGACGGGTGTCGACGGAGTCCGCGCCGACGTCGCTGTCGACGGCGTCCGCATCACGTTCATCGGAGACCTCTCGGGCGTGGTCGCGACCAGGGAGATCGACGCGTCGGGCCTGCTGGTCACCCCTGGGTTCATCGACCTCCACACCCATCTCGATGCGCAGGTGGCATGGGATCCGATGATGACGTCGAGCTCGTGGCACGGTGTCACGACGGTGCTCATGGGCAACTGCGGCGTCACGTTCGCCCCGGTGCGTCCCGACGACCGAGTGTTCCTCGCGGAGATGATGGAGAGCGTCGAGGACGTGCCGCGTGATGCGATCCTCGACGGCCTGGCATGGGACTGGGAGACGTACCCGCAGTACCTCGACTCGGTGCAGCGGATGCAGCCGGCGCTGAACATCGTCGGCATGGTGGGCCACTGCGCAGTGCGGTATCACGTGATGGGCGAGCGCTCGCTCACCGACGAGCCACCCACGCCGAAGGAGATGGACCAGATGCGCGCCATCGCCGAGGAGTCGGTGGCCGGCGGCGCCGTCGGGTTCAGCACCTCACGCATCCTGCTGCACGTGGTGCCCGACGGCCGCTACGTGCCGGGCACGCTGGCCCCGATCGACGAGTACCTCGCCATCGCCGACGGCATGAACGCTGCGGGCGGCGGGCTGTTCCAGTCGGTCAACGACTTCGCCACCAAGGCCGGCCACGAGATCGGCCTGCTGCGCGAGATGGCCCGAGCATGTGGCGACGTGCTGTTCTCGGGCGGCGTGGGCAACGGCGCCAACACCGGCGTCGACATGTGGGGCGAGTTCCTGGCCGAGACGAATGCCAGCGTCGGTCGGATCACGCTGGCCAGCGCCTCGCGTCCCAGCGGCACCCTGTGCGGCCTGGCGCAGGTGTCGCCGGTGAAGGGCAAGCAGTGGAAGGCGCTGCTGGCGCTGCCAGCGCTGGCCGACAGGGTCGCAGCGCTTCGCGATCCGTCCAGCCGCGCGCTCCTGGTGGCCGAGGGTGTCGAGAAGGGCATGTGGTACGACCCCGAGCACATCTATCCGCTCGGCACCGGTCCGTCGCCCGACTACGCGGAAACCGGCGGTGTGTCGATCGCCGAACTTGCCCGGCAGGCGGGGGTGCATCCGGTCGACCTCGTGATCGACCGGCTGATCGCGAGCGAAGGTCGCGAGTTGTTCAACACCTGGTTCTTCAACCGTAACGTCGATGCGCTCGCCCAGTTGCTGGCGTTCGATCACGTGTACCCCGGTCTCGCCGACACCGGAGCCCACGCCGGCCAGATCTGCGATGCCGACATGGCCACGCACTACCTCACGTATTGGGGTCGCGACCGGGGCATCGCCTCGGTACCCGACGCCGTCCGTCGCCTCACCTCGCTGCCCGCTGGCGTATTGGGCCTGGTCGAGCGCGGCACACTGACGGTCGGGCACCACGCCGACATCAACGTGTTCGACCTCGAAGCGCTTGCGTCCGAGCACCCGGTCTACGCCAACGACTTCCCCGGGGGCGCCGGCCGATTTAAGATCAAGGCTCGCGGGTATACGGCCACGCTGGTGAACGGAGCGGTCGTCACCGAGCAGGGCGTGAACACCGGGGCCCGTCCGGGCAAGGTGCTGCGCGAGTTCGCCCGCTGACGAACAGGCCGTCCGCCGGCTCGTGTTCGCCGACGACCGGCCCGCCGGACCCGGGAGTGTGGCAACGTGAGTGCATGCGGCTGGCGATGTACTCCTCGAAGTCCTATGACGAGGCGAGCTTCGCTGCGGCGAACGCACCGGCGCGCCACGAGGTGCTCCACCTCGAGGAGCGCCTGCGACCTGCCACCGTTCGCCTCGCGCAGGGATCCGAGGCCGTGTGCGTGTTCGTGAACGACATCGTCGACGAACAGGTGCTCACCGCACTGGCGGCCATCGGCGTGCGCCACGTGGCTCTCCGCTGCGCCGGCTTCAACCACGTCGATCTCGACGCCGCTGCGCGACTCGGCATCGACGTGGTGCGTGTGCCCGCGTACTCGCCCAATGCGGTGGCCGAGCACACGATCGCGCTCATTCTCGGTCTGAACCGCAGGCTGCACCGTGCGTACAACCGGGTACGCGACGGCAACTTCTCGCTCGACGGGCTCGTCGGGTTCGACCTGGCGGGCAAGACCGTCGGTGTGGTGGGAACCGGACGGATCGGTGCGCTCGTCGCCCGGCTGATGTGGCACTTCCGGTGCGAGGTCATCGCTCACGATCCGTACGAGAACCCGATGGTGACCGAGCTCGGGATGCGCTACGTCACCCTCGACGAGATCTGGGAACGCAGCGACATCGTCACGCTCAACTGCCCGCTGACCGCCGACACTCGACACCTCGTGTCGGCTGCGGTCGTTGCGAGGGTGAAGCCGGGGATGATGCTCGTCAACACCGGGCGCGGCGCCTTGGTCGACACCCAGGCGGTGATCGAGGGACTGAAGTCGGGACGGATCGGGTCGTTGGCGCTCGACGTGTACGAAGAGGAAGCGCCACTGTTCTTCGAGGACCGTTCGTCGGAGGTACTGACCGACGACGTCTTCGCCCGCCTGCTCACGTTCCCGAACGTCTTGATCACCGCTCATCAGGCGTTCCTGACCGCGGAGGCGCTCGCTGCGATCGCAGAGACGACGCTGTCGAATCTCGACGACCTCGACGACGGCCGCCCCTGTGCGAACGCCGTCACGACCGGCTGACGAACGCCTCACCACCGAAGGGCAGCTCGCCGCGAGACGGGTTGGCTATGCGCCGTAGGGGCGAAGCATCGCTCGGCTGATGATGTGGCGCTGGATCTCGCTGGTGCCGTCCCAGATGCGGTCGACACGTGTGTCGCGCCACATCCGCTCGAGCGGCAGCTCGTCCATCAGACCCATGCCGCCGAGGATCTGGATCGCCTCGTCGGTGACGAACTGGCACATCTCGCTGGAGAACACCTTGGCCATCGCCATGTCGGTGTCGGTGGCGGTGCCCTGCACGTCCTTCCATGCGGCGCGCAGGGTGAGCAGCTCGGCTGCGTCGAGCTGTGTGGCCATGTCGGCGAGCTTGAACGACACGCCCTGGAACTTGCCGATCTGCTGGCCGAACTGCTCGCGGGTGGCCGCCCATTCGGTGGCGATGCCGAGCGCTCGCCGGGCACGGCCCACGCATACGGCCGCCACCTGCAGGCGCGTGGAGCCGAGCCATTCGTTGGCGGCATCGAAGCCGCGGTGCTCCTCACCGAGGATCTTGCTGACCGGCACACGGCAGTCGTCGAAGTTGATGATCAGGTTGTGGTAGCCGCGGTTGCTGACGCACTTGTAACCGTCGACCACCTCGCATCCGGGTGTGTCGAAGTCGACCAGGAAGCCGGTGATCTTCTTCTTGGGGCCCCTGCTCGTCTGCTCTTCGCCGCTGGCGGCGAACAGGATCACGTAGTCGGCGAGGTCGGCGTGGCTGATGAAGTGCTTCACACCGTTGATGACGTAGTCGTCGCCGTCGCGCACGGCGGTGCACTTCATCCCGCGTACGTCGCTGCCGGCATCGGGTTCGCTCATCGCCATGCAGTCGACGCGCTCACCGCGAATGGTGGGCAGCAGGTACTCCTCGATCTGGTCGCCCTCGCAGGCACGCAGGATGTTCGAGGGGCGGGCCACGATGTAGTGCAGGGCGTACGAGGCCGCGCCGAACTCGCGGTCGACCAGGGTGACACCGAAGCTGTCGAGCCCGCCTCCACCCAACTCGGCAGGCATGTTCGCGGCGTACAGGCCGGCGTCGATCGACGTGCGCTTGATCGTCTGCACGAGGTCGGGCGGCACGTCGCCGAGCCGTTCGACGAGGTCCTCGTGGGGGAACAGCTCCTTCTCGGTGAAGCTGCGGACGGTGTCGACGATCATCTGCTGTTCGTCGGTGAGCTGGAACTGCATGGTGGTGCTCCTGGGGCGGGAACGGAAGGGGTGTCAGGTCGTGGGTCGGGTCGTGGGCGGTGGCAGCTGCATCACGCTGCCGACCCGGGTGGGGACGTCGAGCACGGTGTGCGCATCGGCGATCGCTCGCAGCGCCCCTGCGACGTCGGGCAGGATCGGCACCGCTCGGCCGCCGGCGATGTCGACATGGACGAGCATCTGCTCGACGCTGCACAGCAGCGCGTTCGTGCCGCCGTGGAACATCTGGTGGACGAGGTGCACCCGCTTGGCGTCGACGCCGAGCACCTGTGTGGTGAACGCGATCGGCTCGTGCACGTCGACCTCGAGCAGGTAGTGGATGTGGGTCTCGACGGTGTAGAAGCTGTGGCCAGCGTCGCGGTACGCCTCGTCGTCGCCGATGTATCGGAACAGCGCATCCGACGCCCAGCCTGCAGCGGTGAGATACGCCGCCTCGGTCATGTGGCCGTTGTAGTCGACCCACTCCGGCTCGACTTCGGTGCCATAGAGGCGCAGCGGGGCATCGACGTGTTCGCCCGGTTGCCAGGGCGCTCGAGCGCCGGCGGCGAAACGGCGGGACTCGTGGTGGGCCAGCGCTGCGCCAGAGCCACTGCCGCTGGCTCGCAGTGCACGCATCACGGCGAGGATCGCTGCGGGGTCGCCGTTGGTGACCTCGACGAGTGCTGAGCCGAGGCGCCAGCGTTCCAACGGATGGGTCTCGGGGCCTCGCGGGGCCATGCCGATCGAGGTGTAGAAGTCGAGCAGGGCCTGGCGATCGGCGACGTGCTGGAGCTCGACCAACGGGAGCAGATGGATCGGTTCGTGGGCGTAGGCGATCACATCGTCGGCCACCAGCGACGCACCGGGTGGCGGTGAGGCATCGCCCACCACCTGCACCAGGAAGGCGCCGGCCAGCACCTCGGGATCAGCGGTGATGCGCAGTCGGTCGGGTGTCGAACCGGGGAACAGGCCGAGGCGCTCGGCCATCGGCCAGAAGGCCGCCACCATCTCGGGAACTGTGGGATCATCGGCAACGACGTCGAGCCCCGATGCCAGCAGGCGGGTCGCCCACCCTCCCGCGCGTGCTCCCGACCCCACCACGGCCACGTACATGGGCGTAAGTTAAACACACATTCAGGATTCGGCCCATCTCGGTCGACCGGTCCCCGAAGGCACCGATGCCACGTCCCCGACTCGACCACGTCCGCAGAGCGCAGATCCTCTCGGCCGCGGCGACGGTGTTGTCCGAGCGTGGGTACGCGAACACCAGGGTGGTCGACATCGCGAAGGCGGCGGGCACGAGCCCGGCCGCGATCCTGTACTGGTTCGAGGGCAAGGACGGCCTGCTCGCCCAGGCGCTGGCGCTGCACGAGCAGGAGTTCCACGACCGCTACACGGTGCGCAGCGATGCACAGGCGACGGCGAGCGATCGGCTGCGCACCCTCGTCGAGGCGATGCTCCACCAGTACGACTGGGGGCTCTGGATGGAGCTCTGCGTGCTCGCCCTGCGCGACGAAGCGGCCGCCGCCGAACGCGACCGGATGGATCGTCGGTGGCGGGCGGCGCTGCGCAACGTGATCAAGGACGGACAGGCGCGGGGCGAGTTCGTAGCCGGAGACCCCGACGAGGCGATGTTCGTGCTGGCCGGTCTGATCGACGGTTGGGCGCCACTACTGGCCGTGAAGGCAAAGGGCATCACCCGTGAACGGGTCGAGCGGTCGTGGCTGGCCGAGGCGCAGCGCATGCTCGGTCCTGGTTTCGACGCGCACCCACTGAAGCGCACCCGCTGACCGGCGGTGTCAGCGACCCTGGCCGATCGCCCGGCCGGCGTGCGCCGGGATCGGCAGCGCCCGGTGGTGCTCGGCGATCCGGTCGAGCACGGTGAGGATGGCCGGGTCTGCAGGGGAGGCCTTGTCGAGCGTGGTGTCGACGTGCAGCATCATGTGTTCGGCCGTGGCCACCAGTGCATCGTCGTCGCCACGCCTCATCGCCGTGAACAATCTGAGTCGCTTCGCATCGTGCGAGATCAGCTGGATCGTCACGTACAGGTGGTCGCCGGCCTTGGCCTGGGCGATGTAGTTGATGTGGCTCTCGACGGTGAAGAAGCTGCGACCGCTGTCGAGGTACGCGCCGTCCATACCGATGGAGCGGAGAAAGCGGTCGCCGCCCTCGCTCGACAACTGCATGTAGCGGCTGTCGTTCATGTGACCGTTGTAATCGACCCACTCGGTGGGCACGGTGACCTCGTGCAGGCGGAGCGGCTGGCTGAGATCGAGCTCGACGGCCGTCTGCGATGACCGGTCGAACAGGGCCTTCTCGTAGCGATCGAGCACTTGGCCGGCCCCATAATCCATGGTGCGCAGGCCCTGGATGACCGAGATCAGGCAGTCGTCGCGCAGCATCTCCAGCTCGCGTAAAGTCGCACCGCCGGCCTGGGCGTCGCTCTGGCCGACGAGGGTGTCGAGCAGCTCGGCGGTGAGCTCGGGCACGTCGGTGAGCTTGCTCCACGGCCACTGCAGTGATGGACCGAACTGGGCCATGAAGTGCCGCATGCCCGCCTCGCCACCGGCGATCCGATAGATGAGCAGGGTGCCCATGAAGCTCCAGCGCAGGCCTGGTCCGTAGCGGATCGCGTCGTCGATCTCCTGCGCCGTGGCGACACCGTCGTTGATCATCCACAGCGCCTCTCGCCACAGCGCTTCCATCATCCGGTCAGCGACGAAGCCGTCGATCTCGGTGCTGAGGCGCAGCGGAAACATGCCGATCGCGTCGTACACCTCGCCAGCGCGATCTTTGGTGGCCTGGGTGGTGAGCGCGCCGCCGCAGATCTCGACGAGTGGCATCAGGTACACGGGGTTGAACGGGTGCCCCACCACCAGGCGTTCGGGGTGGGTCATGCCCTGTTGCATCTCGCTGGGCAGCAGGCCGGAGGTGCTGCTGGCGAACACGACGTCGGGGCCGGCGACCGAACTGGCGCGGCGCAGCAGCTGTTGCTTCAGCTCCATCCGCTCGGGCGCGCTCTCCTGCACGAAGTCGACCCCGGTGGCGGCCTCCTCCGGCGTTGTCACGAACGTGAGCGTGCCTTCCGCGGGCAGCGCCGGCATCACGAGCTTGTCGAGGGCTCGCCGGGCGTTGGTCATCACCTCGCCCACCTTGCGAGGGGCTTCGGGGTCGGGGTCGAACATCTGCACGTCGACGCCGTTGAGCAGGAACCGGGCAGCCCAGCCGGCGCCGATGACGCCGCCGCCGAGCAGGCCGACCTTGGCGAGGCCAGGGATCGGACTCATCGGGTCAGCCGTGCTTCACGAGTTGGAGCTGGTCGCGCACTTCCTGCGGACCCTTCACGCGGACGTTCATCGACTCGAGGGTCTGCTTGGCGCGGGCGACGAGGTCGGCATTCGTGGCGAGCTTGCCCGGGCCGACGTAGAGGTTGTCCTCGAGCCCGACCCGCACGTTGCCACCGGCGAGCGCTGCCATCGCCACGAAGGGGAGCTGCATCTTGCCGATGGAGAACGCAGAGAACACACACCCACGAGGAAGCCGATTCACCATCGCCATGAAGGTGCCGGGGTCGTCAGGGGCGCCGTACGCGATGCCCATGCACAGCTGGATCATCACCGGGTCGTCGAGCAGACCCTGCTCGATCATCTCGTGCACGTAGACGAGGTGGCCGAAGTCGAACACCTCGAGCTCGGGGCGCACACCCATCTCCTGCACCTGCTTGGCCATCGAGCGCAGCACACCGGGGGTGTTCACCATGATGTAGTCACCGCCCGAGGCGAAGTTCATCGTGCCGCAGTCGAGGGTGCAGATCTCTGGCATCACGGTGCGTACGTGATCGAGGCGTTCCGTTGCGCCGACCATGTCGGTGCCGTCGGGGTTCAGCGGGAGCACCTGCTCGTCGCCGCCCAGCACCATGTCGCCGCCCATGCCGGCCGTGAAGTTGAGCACCACGTCGGTGCCGCTGTCGCGGATGCGCTCGGCCACCTCGGCGTACAGCGCGGTGTCGCGCGCGCCGATGCCGGTCTCGGGGTCGCGGACGTGGATGTGCACGATCGCCGCTCCCGCCTCGGCAGCGTCGATGGCCGAGCTGGCGATCTGCTCGGGGGTGACCGGCACATGCGGACTCTTACCCACCGTGGCTCCCGCACCAGTCACCGCGCAGGTGATGAAGACGTCCCAGTTCATCGGATCCCCCTTGTGCCGCATTCAGCCTGAACGCCCGATCAGCTTAACCTGGGAGTCCTCCCGTGGCGATGAGAGATGAGTGGGCATGGCGCCCCCATCTCTCATCGCTAACCGGTCACCCTGAAGGGCGATGAGAGATGGGGGTGCTCCAGGCACTCATCTCTCATCGCGGGTTGGTGTGGGGTGGGGTCAGGGGCGGGGTTCGCCGGCGGTGCGGCGCACGGCGGCGATGATCTTGGCGTAGCCGGTGCAGCGGCAGAGGTTGCCGCTGAGGCCGATGCGGATGTCCTCGTCGGTGGGCGAGGGAGTGCGGGCCAACAGGGCGGTGGCCGACATGATCATGCCGGGGGTGCAGAAGCCGCACTGCACACCGCCTTCTTCGAGCAGGTTGCGCTGCAAGGGGTGGAGCTGCTGGCCGTCCATCACGCCCTCGATGGTGGTGATCTCGCGGCCGACGGCCTGCGCCGCCAGGTACGAACACGAGTTCACCGGCTGGCCGTCGAGCAGCACCATGCAGGCACCGCACTCGCAGTCGTCGCAGCCCTCCTTGGTGCCGGTGAGGCCGATCTCGGTGCGCAACACGCTGAGCAGGTTGCGTCCGGTGTCGACCGACACCGGGTAGGCGATGCCGTTGACGGACAGGGTGAGGTCGCGGTCGATCGACTCGCTCATGATGCAGCTCCGATGCCGAGGGCGCGGTTGACAGGGATGGCGATGGTCTCGCCCGCAGCGCGGCGGGCGGCTGCCTCGACGGCACGGCGTGCCATGACGCCGATGCAGTGCCGGCGATAGCGATCACTGGCTCGCAGGTCGCTGATCGGCGTGGCCTGCGATGCGGCCGCTGATTCTGCGGCGGCAGCGACCTCGGCCACCGACGTGCGGGAGCCGCCGGACCCGCCGAGGCCGGTGACCTCGATGATGGTGGCCGCCACGGCGGTGAGGGCCACCCGCACCGACTCGACGGCTCCGTCGGCCGACAGCGTCACCGAAGCCGCTGCTCCGACGACAGCGATCTCCATCGCCCGCCGGTACTCGAGCCGCACGTACGCACTGCCGGATCGGCCAGCGCGGGCGGGCAGGTGGATGGCGACGCACAGTTCGTCGGCGGTGGCCGAAGTACGGCCCGGCCCCACCCACAGCGAAGCCATGTCCACCCGACGCGACCCGCCGACCGACACCAGTTCGGCCTCGGCGCCGAAGACCACCAGCGGCGCCCCGGTATCCATGGCCGGCGAGCCGTTCATGACGTTGCCGCCGAGGGTGCCGACGTGGCGGGTGGCGGGAGAGCCCACGAGGGCGCTGGCGTCGGCGAGTGCCGACCACCCGGCCCCGATGGTCGGGTCGATCTCGATGGTGTGGTGTGACACGCCCGACCCGATCACCAGTCCCCCGTCGGCCGAGCCGACGATGGTGCGCAGCGACTCGATGCGGTCGATCGCCACCAACGACGTGGGCAGTGGGGCCTTGCCGTGGCGGGCACCGACCACGAGGTCACTTCCTCCGGCGATGGGCCGGGCCCCGGCGGCGAGCGCGGCGAGCGCGTCGTCGAGGGTGGAGGCGATGAGCAGGCTCACGAGCCGACCTCGTCGTTCAACGTCTCCCACACGCGCTCGGCCGTCATCGGCAGCTGGCGTACTGGCCGGCCGACGATCTTCGCGATCGCGTTCGAAATGGCTGCTGCCGTGGCCACGTTCGGGGCCTCGGCCAGGCCCTTGGCGCCGCGGGGGCCGGCGTTCGGCGTGGCGATCTGCACGAAGTGGGTGTGGATCGACGGCGCGTCGGCGCAGGTCTGGAGCTTGTACTCGAGCATGGCCGCATTGCGCTGCCGGCCCTGGTCGTCGTAGGTGGTACCCTCGGTGAGGGCCTGGCCGATGCCCATCAGCACGCCTCCCTCCACCTGGCCGAGGGCGCCCAGCTCGTTGATGATCGTGCCCGAGTCGTGCGCCGTGTGCACCGCGAGCACCCGGGCCACGCCCGTGTCGCGATCGAGCTTCACCCGCACGGCATGGCACGAGAACTGAGGCGCCACGAACGCGGCCATACCCACGTCGCCCACGCACGTGGAACCGACGAGCGGCGGTGGGCCGGGTGGCTGCCCCGAGCCGTGGCCGATGAGCAGTTCGCCGCCCGCGGCGATGCCGGCCAACTCGGCAATCGACACGGTGGCCGCCGGCGTGCCTGCCACGAAGGCCTGACCGTTGGCGAGCACGATGTCGGCGGGCGAGGCCTCGAGGTGATCGGCGGCGAGCTTGCGCAGCTGCTCGGCCACCTGGCCGGCGGCGTTCACGACGGCGCGACCGTTGTTGAACAGTGTCTGGCTGCCGGTCGCGCCCATGTCGTACGGGGCGACCGACGTGTCCTGGTAGACGAGCTGGAAGTCCTCGGCGGCCATGCCCAGTTCGTCGGCAGCGAGCTGGCGCAGGGTCATCACAGCGCCGGTGCCGCACTCCTGCGCTCCGGTGATGATCTGGCCCGCGCCGTCACCGTCGACCTTCACGAAGGCGCCCGACGGCACCGAGAAGCTCGGCCACCATCCGATGGCCACGCCGATCGCCTCGTCGTCGGGCAGCTCCTGGCCGTAGCCGGCGTTCGCCGTGGCCGCATCGATGCACTGCTGCAGTCCGATCTCGTCGTAGGTCTGCCCACTGGGACCCTCGGCACCGGTGTCGACAGCGTTG
>Ga0105047_10010207_pt1 | contig 15374 bp, 11 predicted proteins | sample MAT04_FD_78384 | JGI IMG/M metagenome (GOLD analysis project Ga0105047, IMG submission 78384) | Freshwater microbial communities from Lake Fryxell liftoff mats and glacier meltwater in Antarctica - MAT-04 (megahit assembly) | ecosystem: Environmental > Aquatic > Freshwater > Ice > Liftoff... | reverse complement strand
TGCCAACGGATTCATTCATCAAACCTTCAATGAGTGCAACCTGATTCTCCTGATTTCCTGATTGTTTTACAGATGCAAACAAAGTTTCCTGCAAAGCGGTGATTTCATTTTGTAAGGATGCTTTGTTAAGCAGTTTCGCAATTTTTTCTGCATCTTCCGCAGTGCAAAGTTGTTGCAATGCGTTAGCTGCAGCAAGGCGCACATTGGCATCGGCATCCGAAGCTTCATTAAAAACCAATGATGAATGCTTAGCCGCATTCCTTTTAGCAAGTATTTCGATAAATGCTATCCGGGAATTAACCGGCGATTGGGGCAAAACCCTGGCAACTTCGTCAGTAACAGCTGGTCCTTCGATAGTAAGTAATGCGGTTTTTGCGGCAAGGATAATTGTTTCGTCACCGGAATTTATAAGTTGAATAAGCGGAGCAGCGGCCATTGATTTAGCTGATTTAGATGCAACCGGAATTGCTGCCAACTGAACAAGTTTGTTTTTATCATTCAGCGATGCCAATATAAAATCAGTGCAGTTTTCATCGTTGTAACCGGCAAGTACCGGCATTAATTCGGCTTTTAATTCAGGATTTTTGGTCTTCTTAGCCTTTTTCAGAACCTGAGAGATAAGTTTCGGAGAATTGAATTTTTTTAAGATTATCGCAGCCGCCATGCGATATTGTTTATCAGGCGAATCGAGTGCTTTCATTAATGAAGGGAAAGCATTTTCACCAGCTATATCAGCATATAATTTCAAAAATGCAGAGCGGGCTGGAGTGGGAACAGTTTTATCTTCAATCAGCTGTTTGCAGCTCGTTTCGGCAATTTTTCTCTGATCTGTTTCAGAAAGCCTCTGTAACAATAAAATATAAGATCCGAGAGCATCAGTAGGTTCGTAAGTATAACCTGCCTTCCGCGATTCAGCGGCAAGCATTGCTGTTGAAGTAAAATCACCGGACTCAGCCAGCGCCCTGTATGCAACCTTTTTCATTTCAGTATTTTCTGAAGTCGCCAGCTCCCTTATTTTTTCAGTTGCCGGAACAAATTTTGTCTGGCCAAGAGCTTCAACCATAATAAGTTGTTGTTTAAAAGGGGCTGTTGGCAGAGCATCCATCAAAACTTTATTTGACTGATCGGTATTGATTCTGACAAGAACTCGTGCAGCCGGATCGCAAAGTCTTTCGTTTAACAATAAGCTGCTGACAGTGGCAACTGATTCATTTCCGGCAACATACTGAAGCTCCTGAAGCAGGAAATCCCTTACCTCGTTGTATTTTGAGCTTTCGATGGATTTGCATAGTGCATCTGCGCAAGCTTTAATTTTTTCTTTATCATTGCCTTTAGCCAGGTATTTTACCAGTCCGCTTATGGCATAACGCGATGCAAGATCGTTGCCTTGTCCCGGTGGTAATAGATTAGTTGCAATGCCTGTAAAAGCTGGTTCGCCCATCGCGGAAAGCTCAGTCATAAGTTTATCATGATCAGCGGAATTCTGTGCCGGAAGTTTCATTAAGAAATCCGCAATTTTTGTTTCGATGGTGCGTTGATCGGTTTTTTGGACCTGGGCAAATGAACCCATTGAAAATGTGAGGGCAACCAGTAGAATTACTATATTTTTTTTCATTTTAATGCTTTTTAGATTTTATCAGATATTCCAGGGAGCTCGCATAGGCTGGTTAACCATTTGGTTTGCAGCAGAATCGTTGATGAATTCACATTTATCCGGATCGAATTGCAGCGAACGGCCAAGCCTTACGGCAATAATAGCCATATTTACGAGCGTACACGACCTGAAACCGTTATCTTCGTTCAAAGCAAATTTTTGTCGTGTTCGCACCGATTCAGCGAAATCGGTGATCTGAGGCTCAGGATCAGGGAATGATGCGAGTTTTTTCTGCAGATAAGGAATATCAGAATGAAATCCGGGGAACAATTTCCCGTCAGGACCTTCAATATAGGGTACATCGGTGTCTCTGTTTTCGCCATCGAGTATAATTTTGCAACCATCGGCATAGGTAAGCTCTATTCTTTTCCATGTTCCTGCCGCATCGGGGTGTTGCTGGGGAGCATCTACATCAACACTTACAGGATTGGTACTATCCTTACCAAGGATGTATTGAACCGGGTCGAGATAGTGTTGCCCCATATCGCCAAGGCCACCACCGTCGTAATCCCAATATCCACGGAAAGTGCTGTGAACCCGATGTGGGTTATACGGTTTAAAAGGAGCCGGACCCAACCACATATTGTAATCAAGCTCTTCAGGAACCGGCTGGATATCAAGACCAGTATTTCCAACCCAGTAGAATTTCCAGTTAAAACCTGTAGCCGCATTTACGGTAACTTTTAAAGGCCAGCCTAACAAACCGCTTTGAACCAGTTTTTTAATTGGTTCAACCGTTGTACCCATTCCGTAAAAGTTATCAGCAAACCTGAACCATGTGTTAAGGCGGAATATTCTGCCATGCTGAGCCATAGCTTCACGAACCCGCAGGCCTTCGCCGATTGTGCGCGTCATTGGTTTTTCGCACCATACGTCTTTACCTGCTTTGGCTGCATCCACACTCATGATGCCGTGCCAGTGCGGAGGCGTTGCAATGTGAATAATATCTATCGAAGGGTCGAGCAGTAACTCGCGGTAATCGTGATAGGTTTTGGTTCCCGGAGGGCATTTTTCAAGGGCTGATTTCAGATGGTTTTTATCCACATCACAAATGGCTGTGAGCCGCGAACCGGGGTAATTAATGTGACCTTGCCCCATGCCGCCAACACCAATAATGGCTTTTGTAAGCTGATCGCTGGGCGCAATGTGATTACTGCCGCCTAATACATGAGCCGGAACAATGGTAAATGCTCCGGCAGCGGTAATACTGTTTTGAATAAATTTCCTTCTGTTCATAATCAGTTTATGCTAATATCCTTTTTTATGTAGTTCAAATTATATCCCTTTACTCAGCAAACACAGTTACTTCATCCGAAATTAATCCTTCACTTACCGCTTTTACTTTAAAGTTGCCTTTGGCGCCTGTTTTAGCTTTAACGATCACGAGTGCCATTCCGTTAAATGCCTCACGCTCATGACTTCGGAAAGGTACAAAACTGGTTGCATCTCCATTATCGGTAACTACTATTTCGCCCGGGCCTTCAATCTCAAATTTAATAAGAGGGTGGGAGCGGGGAACTGTAAGTCCATCGTTATCCTGAACTTTCAAAGTTATAAATACAAAGTCAGTACCGTTATCTGCAATTTTATTTTTATCAGCTGAAAGTGTTAGTTTTGATGCTTCTGCGGTTGTTTTCATTGCATCGGTAGCCCATTGCTTTCCGTTTTTATAGGTTATCACTTTCAGCTCTCCGGGTTGATAAATTACATCATCCCACACCAATCGGAAATCCTTTCCCGGAGTTTTCGATTTCCTGCCGAGGCTTTTTCCATTCTGGAATAATTCGGCTTCATCACCCGAAGTATACACATGAACCGGGGTAACTGAATCAATGCGTTCCGGCCAGTTCCAGTGTGGCAGAATGTGTGCCATCGGAAAATCTGGTCTCCACTGCGATTGATAAAGGTAGAAACGATCCTTCTCATTCCGTTAATTGGTTTTGATATTCAGCATACTATCGGGTAGGATAATTTTGTCACGGGTTTCGCTCTCAGTTAAAGCCACCCTGTCCCCGGTAAAGTTTCACTGGTTTGTCCAGCTTTAATTTCAAAACTGTAACATATTTATCGAGCACAAACGAAGGTACATCAATATATACAAGACCAGGAACATGACTCCACGAAATTTTCCCGACAATTTTATGAGTAAGTTTCGTTTCATTTCCAACTACTGTAATCTCCTGAATTTTATTATCGAGGCCTTTCAGCATAATTTGCCCGCTGGTTTGTCCGTGAAGAAAAAGATACAGCGTGGTTGAGTCTTTCGACATGGTTGTCGGGCCATAAAAATGACCCTGAGGGATGCCTCCGATGGTGTTGAAAATAGCTTCGCCGTTCTTTTTGTTCCATGCACCGAGTTCTTTCAGTACATGAATCTGCTCTTCAGGAATGGTGCCATCTTCTCTCGGTCCCATATCCAGCAAGAGGTTTCCACCGTTAGCAACTGCATCCACAAAAATAGTAATTACTTCGTAAGGCGTTTTCCAGTTGTTGTCGTTGTGAAAACCCCAGTTATCATTAGTTGTCATGCAAAGTTCCCACCAATTGAATTTCGGGCGCGATACAGGGAAATTCTGTTCCGGTGTTTCGTAATCGCCATACCCTTGCAAACGACTGTTAATGATTGCTTTAGGGTTGTTTACCAGGATTATATTGCGCACTTTTTCTGATTCCCATTGTTCTGCGCTGTGTTCCCAATCGCCATCAAACCACCAGAGATCGGGTTTAAATTGTGTACTGATTTCCCTTATCTGTCCCTGAAAGAACTGCCGGAAGCGGTTCCAGCGATCGTAATCATTTTCAATTTTGTACCTCGAACTATCTTTCAAAAAGCCTGGATAATCTGCATACGACCAGTCTATTAACGAGTAATAAGCACCGCATTTTATATCGCGTTTACGCAACTCAGCGAAGAAAGGTGTAATCATGTCCTTTTTTGAAGGGGTTGCCTTCACACTGCTCAGGTTATTCATTTTAGTATCGTACATGGCTACACCGTCGTGATGTTTGGTTGTTATAACCGCATAGCGGGCACCACTTTCCTTTATCAGATCAGCCCACATGGCCGGATCGTATTTTTTAAGCGTAAAGCCGTTAAGCTGTTTCATGTAATCGGCATGACTGATCTTCTTATTATGAAAACTCCATGATTCGTCAACTCCATCAACCGCATAAATACCTGCATGGATAAAAATGCCCAGTTTGGCATCGGCAAACCATTGCATTTTATCTTTTATATCGTTAGCGTTGATTTTCGATTGGGCAAAAGTGCCGGATGACATCAGTAGCGCTAAACTGATGAACAGTAATGTTTGGATGGATTTCATTGCAATATGGTTTAGAATATTTATTTTCATTGGGAGAGACTTTAGAAAAATTTTGTTAAAGATATTGCTTCTTAATAGAATGACCAAAAATGATTTCAGAAAACTTTCAAATGCATAAAGTTACTCAAATCAACAGATTAAAATGATTCCAAAAGAACTTCATATCTCCTCGTTAATAGTTTTTAGCACAAAAAAAAGAGGCCTCAGTCTGAGAGCCTCTTTTACGTTAATAATTCATCAATTACTTAGCTTGTTTCATCTTAATTGAGCAGCCGATAGCCTTGGTTGCTGAGGGTTCAGGCTTTTTGCCTGCAAGTAATGCATCAATAGCGTTAGCAAGGAAAGGTGAAGTAACAGCGGCAGCATCCTGATAATTATCATCAATAGCTCCTGTATATTGCACTATCAGGTCATTTCCTGTTTTTTGCAGTAAGAATACTTGTGGAGTGCGTTTTGCTCCATAATTTAAACAAACGGCCTGTGTTTCGTCGAACAAATATGGAAAAGTGTAACCCTTTTCCTTTGCACGTACAATCATATTTTCATACGAATCCTCTGCATTAAATTCTGGATCGTTTGAACTGATTGCAATCACAGGATAGCCTTTCGGTTTGTACTTTTTGTCAATTTCAATTATCCGATCCTGGTAGGCAATGGCATATGGACAATGATTGCATGTAAATATTACTGTAAATCCCTTCGCATCAGGGTAATCGCTGAGAGAAACCAGTTTTCCATCGATGTTTTTAAGTTTAAACCCGGTTGCTTTATCGCCTACATTGTATCCTTGCGAAAATGCAGATGAAAGTGAGAACAGCGAAATGAAGATGATTGTTATGACAATTTTCATGGTAAATTTAGTTTTAGGTTAATAATTGAATCAAGTTCTTCGAAAGTGAATGTGCGCGAATACGATTCTCTGAAATGTTTCCCATAGATTAAAGTAAAAGGTATTTCTCCCAACCAGTCAGGATCAACTTTATTGATCCATCGGTTCTGGTTCGGGTCGTTGAGCAATATAACATCGGAAGTTATATTTTTTGATTTTATAAAAGGCTGCAGCCTGCTCGAAAGTTCATTGGGCAAATCGAGGCTAACGAGCAATACTTTAAATTTTTCGTTCGCATACTTTTCTTCCACTGCTTTTATGGCGGGTAATTCTTTTATACAAGGCGCACACCACGTGGCCCAGAAATTTATAAGATAAACAGTATCATTATTATGATGCAGATGCGGCTCAAGCTGGTCGAAATTTACGACCTGAACGGGCTTTTCCTTCCCTGCCTGTGCAAACACATTTTGACAGAAAAGTAAAACAGAAAACAGAAAAAGAGTAATTACCCGCATTGTAATAAGTTTGGCGATGATGTTGTGTCTAACAATCAATTGCAGCTAAAGGTTTAAACTCCTGTACTTAATATGTGTTAAAGGAATTTTGATTTTTAGTATAACATATTGTAAATGATATGTTTATTGTTCGACTAAATATGTCAATCACTCTTTTAATATCTGATACTATCAAATTATTCTCTTACTTTATTTCATTTCAGAACAAACATGATTATATTTACGTTTAATTCACTCGGTATTAAAATTTTAATCTGAAATAGCATGAAACGGATTTATATTTTAGCAGCATTTACATTAGTGCTGGTTTCCTTAGGACTTATAGGCTCTACATGCATAAAGCATAAGCCTGATGTGCCAAAAGCAGTTGTTAGTAATGATGCTGCCCGAAATTACCAGACTTATTGTGCCGGTTGCCATGGCGAAAATCTCGAAAAATTTGCAGCCAAAAAATGGATGGATGAAAAAGACAACTCATCCGCTGTAAAAAGTATTAAGGATGGCATTGAGAATATGGGAATGCCTTCGTTCGCTAAAACATTTTCGGATGACCAGCTTGAAGCCCTTGCCACATATGTAAAAAAAGGTATTCCTGCGGATAAAAGTCTGTTGAAGCCAGCAGTTACTGTAGCCGGGCTTATTGAAAGCGAAGTACAGCAATTTATTGTGGATACCGTTGTTACAGGATTAGATATACCCTGGGGACTTGCATTTTTGCCCAATGGCGATCTGCTTATTACAGAGCGCTCCGGCATATTATACCGGTTTGCAAACGGAAAACTTTCAGCTCCTATCGAAGGTTTACCCGATATTATGGCAGTCGGACAGGGAGGATTACTTGATGTATGCCTGCATCCTGATTACAAAAAGAACGGATGGATTTACATGTCGTACAGTGCTTTGGACTCTAAAGTAATCAAATCATTTGGTAATACAGCAATTATGCGTGCAAGGCTTGAAGGGAACAAACTGGTTGATCAGCAAGTGATATTTAAAGGTAATCCGAATACTTACAAGCAACATCATTTCGGTAGCAAACTTGCTTTTGATAAAAACGGGCATTTGTTTTTCGGTATCGGCGACCGCGGACAGCATTTCGATTTTCCTCAGAAACTCGACAATACAAACGGTAAAATACACCGTATTAACGATGATGGCTCCATTCCAAAAGATAATCCGTTTGTAAACACTAAAGGTGCTTTGCCTTCCATATACAGTTATGGGCACCGCAATCCGCAGGGAACGTGTATAAATCCGCTTACCAACGAACTTTGGGTTAGTGAGCATGGTCCACGCGGAGGTGACGAAATTAACCTCATCGAACCAGGTAAAAATTATGGCTGGCCTGTTATCAGTTATGGTATCGATTACGATGGAAGTGTTATAACTGAGCTAACCGAAAAAGAAGGAATGGAGCAACCAGTTTTTTACTGGAATCCTTCAATTGCTCCCTGTGGCATGACTTTCCTAACCGGCGACCGCTACAAAAACTGGCATAATAACCTGTTTGTTGGGTCATTACGTTTTAAATATCTTGAAAGAGTTGTTGTAAACGAGCATTCAGTCATGCATACCGAAAAACTTTTAACCGGAATTGGCCGTGTTAGAAATGTGGTAGTCAGCCCCGAAGGATTGATTTATGTTGCCATCGAAAGTCCGGGAAAAATTGTTCGTTTAATGCCCGTTGAAGGTAAAGTGAGCAAGCAGTAATTCAGAAGTTTAAATTTCCGTGGAATTCGGTCTTTGAATTCTGAACCCCGAAATTTTTAACTTATTGGGTATAAAAAAATCAGTTTAAACAATCAGAGCATCGAGTATGATCAAATTCCTGCGGTTGTATATTATCAGTCTGCTATTTATTATAACCGAAGTAAAAGGAAATGCTCAGGAAACAGGCAATCCGTCTGCAACTGACAGGGAGCCTGATTCGGTTATTTTACTCGGTGAAGTAAAGATAGAATCATACCAGTTTACCGCTGATTTCCACCATATTCCTGGCAGTATTTCTGTTTTAACTCCAAATGGAATAAATCTTTCTGATGGCACTACCCTGACAGAAGCACTTAATTCGGTGCCCGGCATTACCATGCAAAGCGGAACTTTTGCGACCAACCGCATTGTAATTCGTGGAATGGGCAGCCGCACTCCTTACAATACCAACCGCATCCGATTCTACCTGAACGATATGCCTCTTACTTCTTCCGATGGTGTTTCGTCGCCCGAAGATATTGATATTCAGAGTATCGGCCGATTGGAAGTGATAAAAGGACCTGCATCCGCAATTTATGGTTCCGGATTGGGAGGTGCTATAAACATTTACACTCCTTCGAAATCGGTAAGTGAAATCGGTGCGAATACTACTTATGGAAATTTCAATACCTGGAACACTCATCTTTCGGGAACAATTAATAAGAGTAACAATTCATTATGGGCCAGTCTGGGTCATCTACAATCCGATGGATACCGTGAGAATAATCACTATAAGCGAACTTCATTCCTTTCCACCGGGCAATGGAAAAATAAATTTTGGGAGATAAATCCCCTGTTGATGGTGATTAGTGCTGATGCAGGAATCCCGAGTTCGTTGGGTAAAACTCAGTTCGAAAATAATCCGGAAGCTGCTGCCGCTGCTTGGCTCGAAGTAGGTGGATATAAAAAGTACAGCAAAGTTTTGACCGGTATTAGTGTAGTTACCAAAATCCGGAAAAGGGTTGTTAACCGGTTTACTGTCTTTGGTAAATGGTACGATGGATATGAAAAACGTCCGTTCAACAACTTGACTGACAAGGTGATGTCGGCAGGAATTCGTGAAAAAGCGACATTTTATTTTGACAGGATGGATTTGGTTGTTGGAACCGAGATAATTACTGAACAGTACAAATGGAAACTCGATAAGGCTGATAACCTGGTAAACCAAAATCGCGAAAATCGCAACCAGATCAATGTTTTTGCAATAAGTAATTACCGGCCGCTCAGTAAGCTGAGTATTTCATTTGCTGCTGCCGCAAATCATATCAGCTACAAGCTTACCGATCTTTATAGTACCAATGGCGATCAGAGAGGCGCGAGAGAATTTCCTCTTATCTTTTCTCCACGGATTGGTATCAATTATGCTCCCAATAAACATCTGGCGGTTTTTGCATCGGCCGGACATGGATTTTCACTTCCTTCGCCGGAGGAAACTTTATTGCCTGCTGGAGATGTAAATCCGGATATAAAGCCCGAACAAGGATACCAGTATGAAATTGGCACCCGCATAAATTTTTATGATAAAGCCTTTGAACTGGATATCGCTTTATACTGGATAGAACTCAATAACTTGCTTGTAACCAAGCGTGTGACCGAAGATATTTTTATAGGTACAAACGCAGGGAAAACACGTCATAATGGAATAGAAATTATGTTGAAAAACCGGTTTTTCGACAAGCCACATTTCCCCGGCAAGTTAACATCCAATTTAAGTGGTACTGTTTCCCGAAACCGTTTTGTTGATTTTTCCGATGATGGGAATTCGTATGATGGCAACGATTTACCAGGTATTCCGGCGCAAACTTTACTGCTGCAAATTACATGGAGCCCAATTTCTTCGCTTGAGGTATTCGCTAACTTTCAGTATTTTGGCGATCAATATCTTACCGATAAAAACTCTTTGGACTATCCACGTTATTTTATTGCTGATTTAAAAATTTCAGCCAAACTGCCTGTTTACAAAACAGGGATTCTTCGTTTTTATGCTGGTGTTAATAACCTGAGCGACACCCGCTATGCTTCCATGCTGGTTGTAAATGCAGTAGCATTTGGCAATAATGAGCCGCGTTACTATTACCCGGGATTGCCTCGTCACATTTTTTTTGGATTGCGCTTCGATTTCAGTCCGTAATGTTTTTTTGTTAATTCAAAATGAAGTGAGGAGCCTGCTTTTTGAGATTTGGCTTACAGTTAATTATGGCAGGTATCCCTAATTTCATTGGATTTCCTATCTTTGGCAATCTTCACAAACTCTCATTAAATCAAAACCAACTTAACACCTAGTATCCAACCACATGAAAAAAATCGGAATTGTCATTTCGTTTCTGTTAGCAGCCATAATCATTCACAGCACAGCGATAGCTCAGATATCATCCGCCGAAGTAGATCAGCTGGTCGAAAAATCTATGGCCAAGTTTAATGTTGCCGGAGTGGCCGTAGCTATTGTAAAGGATGGAAAAATTATTCATCAAAAAGGGTATGGTGTAAAATCTGTTGAAACGAAAAAGCCTGTTAATGAGCATACTAATTTTGAGATTGCCTCTAACAGCAAAGCTTTTACAACTGCCGCACTTGCAATTCTGGTTGAAGAAGGCAAACTGTCGTGGAACGATAAGGTGGTTAAATATATCCCTGAATTTACCATGTACAACGAATACGTTACCGCCAATTTCAATATTCAGGATTTGCTAACACACCGCAGCGGACTTGGGCTAGGGGCAGGTGATCTGATGTTTTTTCCTGACGGATCGGACTTTACAATGAAAGATATTTTATCAAATTTTCAGCACTTTGAACCGGTTTCGGCATTCAGGACTAAATTTGATTATGATAATTTACTCTATCTGGTTGCCGGTGAAGTAATTGCAAGGATAAGTGGCATGAGCTGGGAAGATTTTATCAGCAAAAGAATCCTCGAACCGCTACAAATGGATAATACCTATAGTGCACTTTCGAAAATGAAAGATAAAAGCAATATGGCCATGCCGCATTCAACAGGAACCGGAACAATAAGGCAAATCCCACTTTATCAGGAGATGATTAACGGAGCTGCCGGTGGAATTATCTCTAATGTAAACGATTTAAGCAACTGGATGTTAGTGCATCTGAACAAGGGAAAATATGGTCCGGATTTGGAAAAACAACTTTTTACCCGCGCCAGCCAAAACGAAATGTGGAAAATCCATACTACGACCAATATGAATCAAAATCCACGCTATAATTCGCATTTTGCTGGTTATGGTTTAGGCTGGGGTTTAATTGATGTTAAAGGTAATTTAAGTGTTTCGCACACAGGCGGTTTGCCGGGAATGCTTTCGAAAACCATTATGATTCCGGACCTTAATTTGGGTGTTGTAGTATTAACAAATACAGAAAACGGTGGCGGTGCATTGTTTACTGTCGTTACACAATCTATTTTAGACAGCTACCTTGGGCTTGATAATTTCGATTGGCTCGAAACCTATTATAAGCGTTATCAGGCCAACGAGAGTGCAGGTGATTCTGTAACTATGACAGTTTGGGAAACAGTTAAAACCGCTGATCATTCGCATATCAAAACCGTTGACTATACAGGTATATACGAAGATAAGTGGTTCGGAAAGATGGAGGTTTTTGTGAAGGATAATCAGCTCTGGATCAAATCGTTCCGTTCGCCAAAACTCAATGGCCCGATGAGCTTTTATAAAGGGAACTCCTTCGCTATTAAATGGGAATACCAGGATATGAATGCCGACGCTTTCGCCATTTTTAGTTTGGATGAAGAAGGCAAAGCCCAGAGCATCCGCATGAAAGGTATATCTCCCAACATCGATTTCAGTTTCGATTTTCAGGATCTGGATTTACGAAGAGTTAAGGATTAAAAATCTGATTAAGTGAACACTGTCGTGAAAAAATATCAGCAGTTATTCCACAATTCATAGTCTGGTTTTTAATTCCATAATAAAAACCAGATCTTTTTTCAGTTTCTCCTGTTGCTGAACAATAAAAGGTGTTTTGTCGAGCTTACCGATTACCGCTTCCATTTCTTTCATATCGGCATAAAGCATCTGACGGAAAGGATTTTCATAATCTTTTTGCCGCGAATGACGGATTTCAGCCAACAGGTACTTGCGGAAATTCAGATACCAATCAAGCATTTCTCCCAGGTAAGCAACGTCGAAAGGCTTGCCATTATTGATTTCCTGTAAAGATGCAATAGCGTGGTTCAGTTTTTGACCAGCATAAGCTTTGCCCTGAGCAGCATAAAACTCATGAACTTGCTGCCAGCTTATCACTTCGTACGATTCTATTTTTTGTTTCAGAATTCCGAGCTCATCAGTAGGAATCATCTGTCCGCCAACATTTTCGAATTGCTGCATTTCGCTTTTGGAATTCAGCAACGTCATAGTATCATCCTTTGTAAGCCTCGGATTCCTCCTGCAATGATCAATAATATGATCGAAAGCGTAATACTTTATATAATCCTTGTACGACTTATAGGCTTCGGCAGGTTTAAGGATTTTGACAGGGCGGTTGCCATTTTCAAATGCGTGTTTCAGCAAAGTCAGCGCTGCGGGTTTTTCCTTTTCCTGTGTGAGATACACGATACCGAAATTCCGGTATTCAGCATCCGAAAAATCCTTTCCGGCGTGGTTCACCGAGCAAAAGTCTTTACCAGCCAGCAATTCGAGCAAATAGAGTGACTTAAACATCGAATTTACTGTATCAGGAGCCAGGTAATGCGATTCGAGATATTGTGTTTTTTCCGAACGTTTATCACGTACATCACATTTCCAGGCATTACGCTCAAGGGCAAACTGGTTGTACCTCAGCCAGTAAGCCGGCATGATAAGTAATACGTTATTCGCTACATCGTTACTTACCAACGAAAATGGGAATGGAATATCCAGTTCGGCAGGGTAATCGGCTTTTGTTAAAATAGTGAAAGGGGCGAAGCGCGAATTGTGCTTCAAACTGGTGCAGAGAGCAGGCCAAAAACCTCTTCCGGCCAGTATTTCGCCATCAGCGCCACGGCTGTTATGATTTGATCCTATAGTTGCTCCGGCAGCAATATTTGCCTGTCCTTCGATAGTGGCAGCGATAAGGAACGAATTGTTATGATGTTGTTCATGGGCAGGAAAAATAAGCGAATTCAGAACCTCGCAACACGAAATAGTAGCGTTATCGCCTAAAAATGAATTAATTAGTCGTGCACCATATTTTAGCTGCGAGTTGGACCCTAGCATAAAACGAACTGCTTTCACACCGTAAAAAATACGGCAGCCTTTACCAACGATTCCATTTACCAGTTCGCATCCTTCGCCGATTTGGGTAATGGCTTCGGGTGCTGAATTAATAGTAAGGTTTTTCAGTTTGTTGGCACCTTTCAGGTAAGCATCGGAACCAACTTTTACATCTTTGATGATACTGCAATTTTTAATAACTGTCCGGTCGCCGATTGTACCATAATATCCACGCTGGTTGTTGAATTTTTTCTCAGTCATTTCGCGGTATCGGCGCTGCAGATCGCTGTTTTGCCTGTCGCGGCTCCAGAGCCAGGCATCGCCTGTTAGCATACCATCGAACGGAATTACAGCCCGGCCGGCGTTTTCGTTGCAAATTTCCACCCATACCCGTACATCTTCGGTTTCGCCTTCGGTAAGTATTCCATTACCGAATTTCGCATGGCTGGTGGTCGACAATTCATTTACATTGGTGATAATTACTTCGTTACCAACAATATAGTAAGCCATGTAGTTCACATTGTCAACCACCACGTTATCGCCAAAATCGCAATTAATTATAATGCTGTTGTATAATCCGACCGGCATACGCAAATCGTTGAATTCGAGGTAAAAAGATTCAAGTTTGCCAATGCGTACCAGCCCGAAAAATTTGCAGTTTTTTACCAGTTCGGGGTTAAACTCTTCCGAAACAAGTAAGTTATTCCAGTTGTCGCTGGTATTCCTATTCCGCACCAGCACCTCAATTTCGTGCGAATTCAGCTGGCGGTAGCGGCTGCTATCGGGATTTTGAAGGTAACGGAGGTAGTATTCGTCTTTGCCTTGTGGTATATATTCGGCGGGTATAAAATTGTGACCCAGCGTATTAAGCGGTTCTTTGCGGATGTCGTTCATGCGTATAATTTTGATTTATAAAATTATTGAAAAGCATGGTTTATAGGGTATAGTTTTTAAATTATTTTCAAATTAGTTTATAAGTTAAAGGAAATGAGGGGAGTAGGAGGGTGGGGTTTGGAAAGCGGTTGGGCTTTAATAAAATTTTGGATGATATATATTCATATCTATCAACTGCCAAAATACATACTATATATATCTAAGCGAGGATTGGAAGATGAATTAAATTATATTTGTAAATGATTGAATAATTCATTGAGAATTAAATTGCTTTGCATTTGGATATTCAGCCGTTGCGCACTATAGGAAGCTCCGGCCAGATCAATTGTCCGAACACGATTGATAAGATTAAATGATTGACACGATTAATAAGATTAAATGATAAACAGGATTAATTGAGTTAAATAAATAAAGCTATGAAAGAAGATATAAATGAAATAACACGCAGAATTATCGGGTGTGCCATGCAGGTGCATAATTTTCTTGGCAATGGATTTCAGGAAGTGATTTATCAAAGAGCGCTGGCGATTGAAATGAGATTAAACGGATTATCTTTTGAGCGGGAAATGGAAATGCCTATATTTTACAGAGAGGAGCATATCGGAACCCGTCGGGTAGATTTTTTTGTTGAAGGCTGTGTGATGCTTGAATTAAAAGCTATGGAAAAAATTGAATATGTACATAAAGCTCAGGCAATAAATTACCTGGAAGCGTACAATATAGCCGATGGTTTACTTATTAACTTTGGAGGATTGAGTCTCGATTTTAAAAGAGTTTATAATAAGAAACTCATTATCCCAACCGGGAATCCTGTAAATTCAAATAATCCCATCAGTCCAAATAATCCAGACAATCCAAATAATCCAGACAATCCAAATAATCCAGACAATCCAAATAATCCTGTCGATCAAGCTAATCCTTAAAATCCTGTTCTGACAAATTATTGGAATGCACGGTTTATCCGGTATAGTTTTTAAATTATTTTCAAATTAGTTTGTAAGTTAAAGGAAATGAGGGGAGTAGGAGGGTGGGGTTTGGAAAGAATTTATTTTACTGACTGGAATTTATTTACAGGTTAATAGTGGAATTATTTTTAAAGTAAAAATAGATATGAATAATTTATGTATTTGTTTGGTGTTTATATTTCACCTGTTTAAAGAGTAAAAGCCATATGCGGAAAGC
>Ga0105047_10010206_pt1 | contig 15374 bp, 13 predicted proteins | sample MAT04_FD_78384 | JGI IMG/M metagenome (GOLD analysis project Ga0105047, IMG submission 78384) | Freshwater microbial communities from Lake Fryxell liftoff mats and glacier meltwater in Antarctica - MAT-04 (megahit assembly) | ecosystem: Environmental > Aquatic > Freshwater > Ice > Liftoff... | reverse complement strand
GTCGCATGGTCTGGATGATCAGGGTCGAGCAGGGCAGGCGTGTTTAAAATTCTTTGCATTGCGGCGATAATTTCATCGGCCCGAAGCTCCTCGGTCGTGCTGATCCCCCGGCAGAACTTCTTTCCGGCTTCATCACGCCAGAGTGCGACAAAGCCGGGACGGCCTGCCAGACGGGTCTTTGACACTTTGATCATACGAAACCAGCCTCAGAAACCTGAGGCTGGAATAACGTTTGGAATAACAAGAATCAAGTGGATTTGGAATAACAGAGAGGGTCTATTCTTGTAAACCCTTACTGTAATTATGCGCCCTGGAGGACTCGAACCTCCGACCCGGTGATTAAGAGTCACCTGCTCTACCAACTGAGCTAAGGACGCGTGGGGTTTGGTTCTGTGGTGTAGAACCAAGTTGAAGCGGACGTTTTAGTGCACTCGGCGATTCTGTCAAGCCCCGTCTTTGAATAAGGAACGATTTAGCCAGGGCTTTTCAAAAGTCCGTCACTTTGCGTGTCAGCAACGCGAGTGCTTCGCCGGGGTGGGCGGCGTAAGGCGCGGGCGACGTTGGGTACTTTGTCTTTTTTAAACAGCGAGCACCTGCGGCGCCGCGCCGCTCGTGACGGTGCAGGCGTCCTCGCCCATGCTTACGTCGCGGACTCGGTGCAGCCCGTTTTCAATCGACCAGTGGCTGCGCGCCAGTTTCAACAATGCCGGAGCATGCGCTTTCAATCGTGAGAGACTGGTGACAAAGCAAATTATTTCAACCGTGACGATGCCTTAAATCGAGCGTTTCCGTCGGATGCGCTCATTTTTCCAATCTCCTTTAAATTAGAGATTGGCTCTTTGCGTATGAAAAATTAGGACTTTTGAAAAGCCCTGACAAACTGAGAACATACGAACGTCGCGCGATCGAGATCCTTTTCGGCGATGCGATCGCAAATGAAGCTTTCGGGACCTGAGTCGGCCGCCGGGTTGGAACATGACGACATCAACGCAGTCATGGAAAAGTTCGAGGTCGCCGAGACCACCGGCTACCTTCTGGTACCGTTCCGCGGAGCAATGCGACTTTAGCGCGATCAAGACAAAGTCGTCCACCGCCTTATCGCCCAATGGAATATTTTTTCCCCGGCACCATCGCATGGCCCCATGAGAGTGTGTGCGCGTCCGGCAGGTCGAAGCGTGTTCCGGGGATAAGCTGCGCCTGGATTAGCGTGCCGAACTGGAAGTAAACCGCGTCCATGTCGGAATGCTCTTTCGGGTAATGCGCGAAGCCGCCGTCGGGGTTGCGGCAGGTCATGACCCACTCGGCGGCTTTGGCGATTGCCGCGCGGCATTCGGCGCTATCGCCGCCCAGGTGGCGCAGCACAAAGACGGCGTCGAAGCAGGCATGCACGTCCCAATCGGGCTCGCGGATATTCCAGCCGCCGTCGGCTTTCTGATCCTTCAAGGCGCGGCGCAACATGGCCTGCCCGCGCGGTGTCTCTTCTCCGACCAGGCGGTAAAAATGAGCCGCATGGTAGGTTGCGGCGATGTGGTCCTGCAGGTAGCCGTCCTCGGTCTGATTCTTTTTCATGTAATCAGACAGCGCCTTCTGATATTCGGGCGGAAAGGGTTTTTCCAAAGCTGCATAAAAGAGCGGAAAGAAACTGGTCGTGTACCAGGGCAGCTTCTCGATCGCGCCGGGCTCGAAGAAACGTTTCATGATCGGCGACGGATCGATCTGCGGCTTCTGCCCCAGCGCGCGCAGAGAGACGACACCCTGAGTCGTGTTATAGAGAATCGCCAGATCCTCCGTGGCCTTCATCGCGCCGCCGAGATTTATGAAACGTCCGTCGGGCTGCTGGTGCTTGTGGATGAACTCCGCCGATTTCTTCGCTTCGGGCAACTCCCAGCCGACCGTCTTGGCCAGCACCGCCGCATAGGTCACGGCTGCCAGGTCGCTCAAGCCGGTGTCGGAGTTCCCCGCGTAGGCCGCATCGGGCGAGGGCGCGTAACTGCCGTCCGGGCGCAGGCACTTTTTGATGAATGCGAAGGTCTCGTCCTTCACCGCCTGCCAGTCGGTGTTGGCCGCCAGCGCCGGTGAAGATTTAAATGCGACGGCCAACGTTGCCGAAGCTGTCGCAAGTGTGCTCAAGAGTTGCCGGCGAGTGATCATTGAAAATCTCCGTCATTTGAGTGTGATGAAAATTTACTTACTTCAAATGCACCAGCACGCGCAGGCGCTTGGAACGGTACGAACTTTTGGAGAAGGTCCAGTCGGGATTTCCGTTCGCGTTATTGCCGATTCCAATCTCGGCGCCGCTGCCCGAGCGCCAATTGTTCAGCGCAAAAAGCGTCTGCTTGGCCTCGTGGTTATGCACCTGCATCGAGCCGTGCCCCTCGCCCGCTCCGGCGGTCTGATCGCCGAAGTCGTAGGTCTGAGCGGAGGCGTTGGGGATTTTGGTGCCGTTCTGCGGGCCGTAATTGCAGGGCCAGAATTCGATATTTCCGCCCGTCATGGCCGTGCCGGCGATGATGCCGTTCACGTTGGAGACGATATTCATGCTGGCCACATTCATCTGAAACTGGGCGCCGGATGCCGCCGTCGGAACGCCGATCTTTCCCGGCTCAGTGGTGAATGCATCCATGGAAACGTAGATGAACTGAGTCTCGCCATTGGCGAGCTGCAATTCCATGTAGTAGGCGATGCGGTCGAAGGGCTGCGTGATCTTGCTGCGATTGTCGACCGTGTAAGGAATGTGGGAACTGATGCGGGCCAAGTTTAGATCATAGACCAGTTGAAATTGCTTGCTCTCGGCGATCTCCTCGAGCCGGTCGGGCGGCGGCGGAGGCGGCGGGATAATCTTCATCTCGCTGAGCATGCGCTTGGCTTCGATTCCGGCGGGCGCGGAACTGTACGACGTCGACAGGTCGCGCAGCTTGGTCTGGTAGGCGTACTCTTCGGTGGGATTCTGTTTGAACCAGGCTTGAAGTTCTTCGAGCACCTTCATGCCGCGCTGGTTGCGAAACTCCTCCATCTCCTTGTCGGCCTTTTTAGCGCGATCGGATTTCGAGATCGGCGCGCCCTCGGCTGGAGGATCAGCCGGAGCCGGAGCCGGCGTCGGCGGCGTAATTATTCCGGTCGTAGTTGGAGGGGTCACCACCGCGACATCAGGCGGGCGCGGCTTCTCCTTTTCTTTCACATCTTTGGAGACAAGCGGAGGCGTCGAGGCGGCCGCCAGAGCTCTCTTCGAGGCGTTGCTGCGCCCCACCAGAATGATGACGATGGCGGCCACAAGCATGCAGATGCCGCTGATCAGAACGCCGACGACCAGCTTTCTTGACGAGCCGCCGCTCGGCACCGGAGCGGGGATCGCGCCGCTCTTGGTCATCACGGCCGTGCCGCGCCGGGCATTGCCGCCGACCGGAGAGGCGGATTTGGTGGTGTGGGTCGAAACATTAGGAGCGGGCGGCGTGCAGGTTTCGCAGATCCAGCGGTTCTCGCCGACCTTCAGCGCGCGGCCTTCGGAGACAGTAGCCTCGGGCACGCGCCGGCCGCACTTATCGCAGTAGACTAGAAGCATAGTTGCGATTCCGAGTAAAAGGAGCTTTCGTCTTGCGTCAGTTACTATAACCCGTTCCCGCCGAAAGAACAAAAAATCAATCGGGGCGACGTTCTCATGGTTTGCGGGGTCTCATGCGGGCGGATAAGAAGGTCGACGCCCAAGTCGCTGTTGCTTTGCTTGCCACCACCGTCTTCCCCAGCCCTTCAGGGTGACCTTCCCCACGTCTGGTGGACGCGGGGAAGGTCACCTTGCAGAAGAAGTGTTTTTGGGATATTATCTTCATGGCTCGGTTCTCGCCTCCTCACTCAAAACCCCCGCACGTTGCCGCCAAGCTCGCCGCGGGGTTTTTTGTTAATCCAATCCACTAATCCACGTAGACACTCACGCTCTAATGCCTCAGATTTCTTTAATGCGTCCCATTCATGCTTGTCTATATGCTGCGTGATGCAGTGATCGGTGAACTATCGGCGAACGAATTCCACTTGATTGCTCCGCTACGTCGCCAGAGTGACAGGTGGTGATCGAGCGACTTATACGCGGCCTCTTCTTTGGGAATGAGTCCATCCGTTACCAGCAGGTAGACGAGGTGTCGGACGCTCATCTTGCCCTCGGCAGCGAGGTACTTGTGGATCGCGGCCAGGAGCTCGGCCATTTGTGCCGGATTGCGCCGCTTCCTCGTTATTGGACTAGTCCCATAGGCGCTCAAACTGCACCCCCGATCGTGCCGGCGAATGCGCTGCGGTATTCCAGTTCGGAGCAACCAAGCGCTCGCGCAATCTTGTTCAGAGTTTCCGGCGACGGGTTCTTAATCGTCCCGTTTTCAATGCGGCTAACGCCGCATGCGGTCGTGGCCTCGCGTGCAGTGGCAAGAATGTAGCGAGCAACATCAGCGTTTCTGTAAATAATGAGATAGATCGGAGACGAACAACTTTCTTTTTTCTTGGTTTTCGCATGAAGATAATACCTCGCAATTGATTGCAATCGCGATGCGCATGCCTTTGATCGTCTGCCGATCTGCTTTAAATATTTTCATGGTCGTCTTCTCCGTTTTTTCCGGTCTCGTTTCCAGCGTTGGGAATCTCAACCACTCTCAGCGCCGTGCCTGTTTTCAGCGGACAGGAAACCGATTCACTTCTTCTTAGGTCTGCCGGTCTTCCTCACGGCGACGCGCTTCAAGTCTTTCTCCTTAATCAGCCATTCGCGCCCAAAACGCTCGGCGGGAACGCCCGCACAATCTGGAATGACAGGATCGTCATATCCCGCCTTTTCACGTTCCTGCTCCACCCCGCACGTCACATGTTGAAACTGCGCGCCAATCCCGCATCCATGCAGTCTGTTGAATCGGACAAGCCAGAAACGCATATCGGCAACAAGCTCGAACCCGATGAACTGGACGCGTTTCTCTTGAAGGCGCAAACCAGCCCCGTCTATCCCGCCGTGACTCTGTGCCTGTCCGGTCTGCTCCAATCGGGCCCAGCCGCGTTAAGTGGTCGGATGTTCACTTGAACGATTTGACGGAAGCGTATATTCGTGTTTTCGAAAAAGGGAAGCATCGCGAAATTCCGCTGAGTGAATTGGGCGGCGAAAGAACTTCAAGACTGGAAAACGCGGCAAGGGATCACAGACGAGACACAGATGGTTGTTTCTTCGCATTCCGCCGTGTATAAGTGGCTTCGTTCGCTGCGAGCGCCAGGAACGAAGATACAGCTTCAGGCGATGCGTAGGACGTTTGTAACGAAAATGGCGCAAGGTGGCGTCTCTGTTCAAGTGGCGGCCAGTGTGGCGGGGCATTCAGTGCGGACGATGGAAAAACACTACGTCAACATCGCAAACTTGAAGGCGCACGGCGCGTTGAAGGGCATTACCTACGGGCAAAAGGACACTCAGCCACATAAAGAGCCACACAAAAAGCAGGCATAGAAGCGTAAGTCGTTGACAGTAAATACATTGGCCCCGTAGCCAAGTGGTAAGGCGACGGTTTGCAAAACCGTTATACGCCGGTTCGACTCCGGCCGGGGCCTTTGCTGTTGTTCTCGCCTTTTATTAAACTGCTGATACCTCAAGGCATATCTGATTCTAGTTCTGTGATCGATCAGCTCAGCTCGCGCGGGGCTGAGCCTTTTCATGCCGGGGGTTCGGGCAGGAAGAGTGCGATCATTGCGGCCGGAAGGAAGAGGCAGCCGGCGTAGAGCAGTGTGATTCTAAAATCTCCCACTTTTGAAAAGAGGCCGAAGAAGACAGTGCCGAATGCGGCGGCCATGCGGCCGATGTTGTAGCAGAATCCAGCTCCTGTTGTGCGCAGCAGCACGGGGAAAAGCGGCGGCAGATACATCGTGAACAGGCCGAAGATTCCCGAGAAGAATCCGACGAAGGGAATCCAATAGCGCAAGGATTCGTAATTGCGCGGGACGGAGTAGGTGCCAACCATGGCTACGAAAAAACAGAGCAGTAAGATGGTGATCGAGCGGCGGTAACCCAGCGTGCGGGCCAGCCATGCGGCGAAGAAATTTCCCACGATCGACGACGAGATGATGATGAAGAACGACGTGCTGACCAGTTGATCTTTTCTCTCGGCGCTCCACCCGATCACTTCCGGCAGGTTGCGCAGGTGCTGCGAATTCCAGAACATGAAGGCCCACCAGCCGCTTAGTGAGAGTGAGCAGACGCAGATGGTCAGCAGCGTGGTGCGCAGTACTGCGGGGCCGAAGAGATCGCGGATTCCGGGATTCTCGCCGGCGGCAGTGGCCGCGGCTTTGGCTTTGCTCCATTCCGCGGGTTCGGGCACGTGGCGGCGTATCCACAATACCAGCAATGCGGGCAGCACGCCCACGAGGAAGACGTATCTTTTCGGATACGGCGCGAGCACATATGTTGTCAGGCAGGCCAGCAGCACTCCGAGGTTGACGCCGGTCTGGAGCACGGCGGCGATCCACGGGCGCCAGCGCTTGGGCCATGTTTCGGAGAGCAGCGACGAGCCGACAGCCCACTCGCCGCCGATACCCAGCGCGGCCAGAAAACGGAAGATGAGAAGCTGCCACCAGGTTTGCGCGAAGAAGGAGATGCCTGTGAATGCGGCGTAGGTCAGGATGGTCATGCTAAGCGCGCGCGTGCGGCCGATGCGGTCGCCGATCTGTCCGAAGAAGGTTCCGCCGAGCGCCCAGCCGATCAGGAACGCGGCCTGTATCCAGGAACTCTTTTCCTTGACGAGCGGATCGCTGGTCTGGAGACCGCCCAGAAGTTCAGCGACGAATGGCGCCGCTACGATGGTGTAGAGATGCATGTCGAGGCCATCGAAGAGCCAGCCCAGCCATGCGGCGATGCCGGACTTCCACTGCTGCGGCGTCAGCTTGGTATTTTCAGTCTCGACGGTCGACGGCGCCGCTTCGGTTTCATTCATGAGGATTGGGAGTATAGCGGCGGTTTGAAATGCGGCTAGAGAAGGGGCGGCTTAGGCGAACTTCACCTGGCACTTTTCCACCGAATCGCCGGGATCGTACCCCGCCAGCCGGCTCACCATTTCCGGATAAAGCGGACAACCCTTCCAATCACGGGTGTCAGCGCGCCACTTCGTAAAAATTCGTGCGCCCCGGATTGCCGCCCATCATCGTCCATTCGTGCGGCCCCTCGGTTCCGGTGCGCAGCACGAAAAAAGTGCTGTGGTAGCCCACGTACATGCGTCGCCCGCAGAGAATCGGATGCGCGTAACCGGCCTCGCGCGTTTCAAATGTCCAGCGCGATTTGCCGTCGGCAGCGTTCAGGCAGAACATCGTCAGCTTGTTGTTCAATCCCACGGTGTACACATTCCCCTGGCTCACCGCCGGCGAGCAGTACATGTTTCCCCCGGTTTCGAAGTTCCAGACTTTTTCGCCCTGCAGGTTGAGACAGTAGAGCATGCCTTCGTCACTGCCCACGTATACGCGGTCGTTCGTCACCGCCGGCGACGCTGCGATGCTGCCTTGCGTTTTGAACTCCCAGATTCTCTTGCCGTCTTCGGCGTTGAGACAATAGAGCGTCTGATCGTTGCTGCCCGCATACACGCGCCCGCCGGAGAGCGCCCCGCCCGCGTATACCGGTCCGCCGGTCTGAAACTGCCAGAGCAGCTTTCCCTTCTCCGCATCGACGCAATACAGATTCTGATCGAGATTGCCGAGCACAATGCGCCCGTCGGCCAGGCTCAGCGCCGAGAGAATAATGTCCGGAGTCTCGTGTCTCCAGAGCACTTTTCCGTCGGCCGCATCGAAACAGAAGAGCATCTCTTCGCAGCCCAGATACAGTTTTCCACCGGTGACAAGCGGCGGCGTAAAGGTCTGACTGTCGCGCCCGTGATAATTCCAGAGCTCTTTGCCCGTCGCCGTGTCGAGACAAAAAAGCGTGCCGTCTTTGTGCCCGTCTTTGCGCGTGCGAATCAGGTACAGCCGCCCATCGGCCAAGGCCACGGAATGAAACATGTGCCCGCCAACTGGCACGCTCCAGATCACCTTCCCACTGTTTGCATCGAGGCAGTAAAACTGCGTATCTTTGTTGCCGACATAGACGCGATCGCCGCTGACTACCGGAAGCCCGAAGACGTAGCCGGCCTCAAACTCCCACGCCGTCCCGCCGTCCGGCCAGAGTGCCACGATCTGCTCAAGCCGCTTCTTCGATTCCGGATCTTCGGCGCGGTCGCGCAATGCTCGCAATTGCGGAGCGATCACATCGCCAAACGTCTTCAGTTTTTTGCCGGCCGCATCACGCACATCGAAGTCATCACTGGCAAGCTGCTTGACCAGTTCAGCAATATCCGCAGCCAGTGGCGCGGGCGTCTCCGTCCGCGCAACTCCGCAAATGCACATGAAAATCCAGAGAACAGCCCAGCCCGTTCGTTTGATCATATATATGGAACGTTTCTGCCAGCCGAAGCTTGCATCCTGGAGCGCAGGTCCAGAAATTCACGTTGTCTTGGCGCCGACGAGCAACTTGGCGAAGTTCCAGCCCATCCAGTTTAGAACCGCTGGCGACCCCTTCACCGTCACCCGCCGTCAGTCTGGACGCGTTTCGGGCGGCTTGGGTTTTGTCAGCGTCTTCGCGGTCTCTTTGTAGTCGGCGGGGAGCTCGAAGGGGCTGCCCAGTCCGCCGCGCACTTTCACGTCGACGTTTTCTTTGTTGATCTTCATTACGCTGACGACCTTGGTATCGAGCGTCCCGCCGGCAGCGAGATCCAGATGCAATTCCATCGGCACGCGCTTGAACGTCTCGTGGTTCTTCTTGAGAAAATCGGAGAGCTTGCCGCCGATGATCTGCAGCAGATAGAGCACCTCTGCGTTCTCGTAGGGCAGTTCCATGTCCGGGTGCAGCGTGGCGTCCAGCGCCACGTAACCGGCCTTCTCCTCTGCGAGAATTTTTACGCTATGACAGTTCACGCCCGCGATGGTTTTATTGCCTTCTTTGGTCAACTTGAACTTGCGGTCGGCATCAAGCAGCGCCCAGAAAAGGCGTTCCACGCGGTCGCGCTGCGGGCCGGGAAGCTGCGCGTCCAAGTCTTCCTTCGCGTTGGTCTCGCGGCGTTTGATGCGCGCGCGACGGCTCTCAAAGTCTTCGGTGTCCATTGTTTTCGTAGTGTGATAAAGATTGATGATCTTCTGGTTCTTCAAATCGAGAATGACCGTCTCGGTGGGCTTACCGTCTTTGCCGCTCCCACCGATTTCATCGATCGCCAGCCAATCCTTGTGGACATAGAGCCGCTGCCGGATGTCCTTGGCGTTCACGCCGTCTTTGCTCTGCCCGATAATGCTGTAGTCCTGCTCGATGACCAAAATGGGCTCGCCGCCGAATAGCGCGGAACCGATCAGCATCGCCAGAACCATCGGACAAAAAACGCAAGGACGCGACATCATGATAACTTTCTCCAAACCTCGTAGCAGTATCGGCATCCGCGTCGCCGGAATGATTCTAAAATTGGGAAAGACAAGCTCCGCCGGCTGTCAGTCAGATGGAGCAGATTCATACAGGTGGAGCCAGACATTCCTATCTGCTCATTCATGTTTCGGGCAGACAGGAATGTCTGCCCCACCCAACCGAAAGCAGGGCCATCTTCAACGGCAGGCTTGCCGCAGTCAAATTTTAATCTCCTCAGCAGTTAAGCACCGTGCACTTCTGGACGATACTTTGAGCGACGTGGGGTCATTCATGAGTCCAGCGTGGGTAAAGAAAGTTTGAAACGAATCGTTTGAACTTTCTTTCCTTCATCAACAACACTGGACTCAACTAAGTCAGTGGGGGAATTCAAAAATGCTTCGAACGCTCTTCAGCGTGATCATCGTCATCTTGTTTGGCGTGATGTCTTACCTAGTCTATCACAACTATGTGCGAGACAGCCGCCTGTTGAACGCGCCGCCTAGCGCGCCCTCCGAATCGACTCCGCCAGCGCCGCCGCCACAGGAACTCGCGCGGCCCGTCGTCACGGCACCAAAGCCGCCAGAGATTCTTCCGATTCCCGTCGTCGCGCCGGCGGTTGAAGTCATTGCCGCGCCCGAGAAGCCCGTCCTGCCGCCGCCCGTCGCTGCGCCGGAACTGAAGCGCACGCACACCGTCCAGGCCGGCGATACGCTCTGGGCCATCACCCGCCAACATTACGGCAACCCGGATCTGTTCCAGAAAGTCGCCGACGCTAACAACATGCGCGGCAAGACGCTGCTTCGCAAAGGCCAAATCCTGATCCTGCCGCCCATCAGCGGGCATCCCTTTATAGAGGAGACCACCGCAGCGCCCGAAGCGGTTGCACTCTCGGCGACGGCCGATCACGAATCGCCGCCCGAGAAAATCGTCGAGACCGCGACCCCTGCGCTGCCGGATACGACAATCACCGAGTCCCCGAACTTCGAGCCCCAGCCGCCGACGCTGAGCGTCAAGCGCCGCAAACCCGTGATCCTGGACGAGTAAAGCCGATGTGGCACGGGCAGCTGGTGGGCTGCCCGTGTTGGACGCTTGAGTTCAAGAGTTCTTACGGTCGTCTGAATTGACGTGTCTTTGCGGCCGTTTGATTAGACAGAGTTTCTCGCCAACGGCAACCACGGGCAGCCCAACAGCTGCCCGTGCCACACGGAATCTGCCTCGCCGCATCTTTTTCGCGCACGCCATTGGCCACCAGCTTCTGGCGCAGGCTCTTGTCGCTGCGGGCCGTGATCTGCACGGCGAATCGACGCCGCTGAGATACTTCGACGGAGCCGGCACGCCCAGCACCTGCGCAGCAGATCAGCACTTCGATGCCTCGCTCTTCAGCGTGGCGTATTCGGCCACGGCGTGCGGCGAACGGTGCGCGGACATCACATGAATGGCAGCGGGCACGCCAAAATCCTTCAAGGCGTCCAGGCATTTCTGCATCACCGGCAGGTCGCGGTCGGAGCCCATCAGGATGGCTACTTTTGTGCCCGGAATGACGCCGGGTGCTGCTGCTGTCTTATTCTGCTCGCTCTTCGAATCCAACAATATGTCCATCCTTTGTTATTGCATAAACACGTTTGTCAACAATCACCGGCGACCCGACAACAGGCGCTCCCCCGTCTATCTTAAACGACCAGCGCGGCTTGCCGTCCGCCGCGCTGACGCAATGCAGCTCGCCGGTATCAGTGCCGAAGTAAATGTTTCCATTGAGGAAAACCGGGGTGAACTCCACGCCGCCGATGGCGGGCGGATTGCGTGGGTATTTCCAGAGCTGTTCGCGGAGTCGATCAGGATCAGCGCACCAGACTCCTTCTCGTCCAATTGATCCCACGAAGATGCGTTTGTTGACAACCAGCGGAGCACTGACAATTTCGCCGGCGCCCGGCAGGTCGATTTTTCCGTCCGCATATTCGCGCGACGGATCGAAGAGATAAATCCGTCCGTCGTCGGCCCCGGCCAGGATGAATTTGTCAAAGGCCACAGGCTTGCCCTGTATCTTGCCAAAGCCGGCGCCGGCATTGGGAAACCAGCTTTTTGTGATTCCTCCCGAGGTGGTCAAGGAGAGCCCCCACAATTTCCCGTCGGCGCAGCCTGCAGCAATCAGCGAAGCCGAATCAATGCCCGCCGCCGCGGAGGTGATCTTCGCTCCGAATTCAGGCGCCCTGCCCGCCAGCACTTCCGTGCCACTATCGCAATCGATCATCAGCAGCTTCTTTTCGGCAGGCATCACAAAGATTGTGCTGCTGAGCACCAGTGGCAGGCGCACCACGCTCGGCGGCGCGCTCAAGGTCGGGCCGGTGCGGCGCACCGGGTTCCAGGCTTCCACGAAAGTATTCTTTCCTTCTGGAGCCAGCAGGCCCACGCAATCTCCGGCACGCGTGCCATACACAATGATGTCGGGTTTGCCGCCGGCGCGTTTATGCACGTAGATGCTGCCCATCACTTCTTTGTGCAGCGGATTTCCACCCGCCAGTTTGTAGCGCCGGGCGACATTGGGATTGCCAGGCACCAGTTGAAACAACTCGCCTTCGGACGTCCCAACGTAAATCGCGCTGCCGTCGGTAGTCGGTTCGCCCTTCAGCGTCACGCCGCCTTCCAATTTGATCCGGATGGAATCGTTCGGCTCGCGCTCGAGACGGATAATCTGGACGTACCCTTTCAGCTCCGATGTATTGAAACTGTAGGGCTTGTAGCCCGGCTTTTTAAAGTCGAATCTCTGCGTGCCGACAATGGGAAAATAGAATGTATTTTCACGATCGCTCACCTTGGAAGTGATCGTGCCGATCGAATTGCCATTGAGCAGAACCTGCACCTGGTCCGTTTCAGGCTTGAGCAGAAGAGGCAGCATGATTTCACCGACGTTGAGCCGCTCTGTGCCGCGGAACTCATCGATGAAGGCCGTCTTCCATTCCGCTTCCTTCTCGACGTTCTCAAATTCCTTTGCCGATTCGGCCTTGAGGCGTTTGAGTCCGTTCTCAAACCGGACGATGCGCTTTTCGACATCATCACGGCCGGCCTGAGCATCCTGCTTCAGCTTCTCGGATGTCTTGATGTTGCGGAGCACCTCATCGAATTTATCGCGGGCCTTGTATATCTGTTTGTTGTTGCGCGCGCTCTCGGCCTCTTCAAAATCTTTTTCGGATTTTGCCCCGAGCGTCGTGCTGGTCAGCACCTCGCGGCCTTGCGCGTGAACGATCTTCTCTTGCAGCGAGCCCAGTTCGCTCTGCGCCTTCTTGTGAAGTTGGAGCACGGGCGAGAAAAGCGTGCTGACGCGTTCGTAGCTCTCCATGGCTTCGCGATATTTTTCGATCGCCTCATCAAAGCGCGATTCGCTTTCCAGCCTGGAGGCATCCATCAGGCTGGGCTGCGCCTGTTCGTCCGCAGCAATGTATTTCTTCTGATTGAGCTTCTCGAAAAAGAACATCGCTCCGCAGGCTGCTGCAACCAGGATAACCACGAAGACCACTGCGCTCGCCTTGCGTTTGCGAGCGACGCGGTCTTCCTTGGTCAGCATCACATCGGCAAGCTTGTTCTTCAGTTGCGTATTGTTGGGCCGGTAGGTCATGGAGCGGCGGTATGAATCGGCCGCAAACTTGACGTTGCCCTGCTTGGCCGCCTGATCGCCGATGATCTCCAGTTGCTGCGAGGCAGCTTCTTTCTGGTTGTCATTGATCAGCATTTCGATCAGGCCATTGCGAATATCGTTGTGATTGGGATCGCATTCCAGCGCCTTCACCGCCGCCGCGCGCGCGTCGCGCGGATTGTTCTGCGAACGGTAGGCCTCGAACAGTTCCTGGAAATGGATAAAGGCTTCGCGCTTCTGGCCGCGCTTCTGATAAATAGTCCCGAGCTGCTCGTGCGCCTTGATGTGCTTGGGCGAGAGCGAGAGCACGCGGCGGTACAGGTCGACGGCCCCGTCCTCGCTTTTTGCGCCAAGCTCCGCGTCGGCCAGCACGGTGTAATGGATGCAGGCTTTGTCGACCTGCTGGTCCCGCGCCAGCGACTCGGCCAGTTCCTTGCGCACGCGCAGGTTCTCGCCGCCCAGCGCGAGGATGCGTTCAAGCACCTTGATGCGGCGCTTGAGCAGATTCTGGCGCACGCAATCCTGCTCGGCCTGGAGCAGTTCGGGAACTGTCGCCGGACGGACCAGCGAAGACTGGATGAATCCCGAAAGCGCATTCATGACTTCAAACGTAAAGAGGAAGGAATCGGCGATCAGGTCTTCCACGTCGCGCGTGCAATCCAGCAGCGAGGCGACGCGCTTTTCGATGGGGTCGGTCTCCATCTCACCTTTTTCGATGGCTTTGCGGGCAACGGGATCGAGGTGGTAAATTTCCTTGGACGACGGCACCTGCTTTTTCAGGCGGTCCCATTCGTCGACGCGACGCGCGGCCTCCATGATCAGGTGGCTGATCGGCAGCGAGGGCCCCTTGCCGCCGGTGGTCTGTCCCTTGAACAGGTCCGCGTCGGCTGCGGGTGCTTCTTCGAATTCGAAGCTGGCTTTATCCCAGCCGAAAAGATCGAAGATCTCTTCTTCCATCTGAACTTTGATGACTTCGTCAACCTGTTTGACGGTGACGTGCCCCAACTCGACGAGCTCCGCGCTGATCGATTTCCCCGTTTCGTTCTGTTTTTGAACTCCGGCGTCGAGCTGCGCGACCGTGATCACGCCGCGCGCCAGAAAGACCGTCGGCGGCACGAGCAGGCGCGAGGGGCCCGAGGAAAGATAGCGAACCTGGCCGCTCTGAAAGTAAACGTATTTTTCTGCGCCGGTACCCGAATGGACATGCAGGGTGCCGGTCTGCTGGTTCATCGCCAGGTTCTGGAAGACGTCAGCGAGACTGAAACTTTCGACGCTTCCCTTGAAGCCCATAAATAATTTCCCGGTCTATCAATCGTGGCGCGGGCGAGATGTCTTTGTCATGCGCCTGTGGCATGCGCCTTTGGCATGCGCCTGTGGCATGCGCCTGTGGCATGCAAGCGCAGCGTGGAGCAGGCCGTCCTGCCTGCGATGCAAGGCAAAGGCCACGCCTTAAAATCAGGAGCGGCCCCGCTCCGGTCTATATTCTATTTCTTATCCGTGCCGAAAAAGTCATCCAGGGCCTGCTCGGCAGCTTTGCCGTACTCCTGACTGACGCTGGTGGCCTTGCCCTTGTTGCGTTCGATCGACGCCAGAAGCGTATCGGTCAGCTTCTTGGTCAGATCCTCGGCGTAGAGACGGACCATGCCCAGCGTGGTGCGGTCATCGAAGATGACCACGACCAGAGCGCGTTCAGCGACCAGCCCAATGTGAATGTTCTCATTCTTTCCCTGGTGGAAAAGCACTGAGAATTCGGTCTCGCCCAGGAGCTGCGCGACCTGCTTTGTGGCGGCGAACGATCCGGCCACCAGCGCGGCAATGGAATCGGTATTGAAGGACTTGGTGAAACCTTTCTTGGTTACCAAATGTCCTTCCTTGTCGATCAGCAGAGCGCACTTGGCCTGCGAGCGCTCCAGAAAATCGGCGAGGATCTTGTTGATCTCTTCGATTTCCTGCTCATAGAACACCAAGCGTGCCTGGCGCATCTTCTCGCTGAATTCAGCCATCGACGTTCTCCTGACTCATTCCTTGAATCCGGCCCAACTTCGCCGGGGCCGGCAGCACTGTGTTTCAAGCGTTCACTTTAGAACAACCAGTTCATAAACCCTGCAACTCCGGCGACTACTATTCCGCCGCATAACAAAATCATGCCTATGCAGCCTTTTTTCTTTGTCGGCGGAGGAACTTCTTCAACCGGCAGTTTCGTTTCCATCCGGGTTTCGACCAGTACGTTCTTCGGCACGGGCGGCGCGACCGGACCCGGTCCACTCACGGCTTTGACGCCTGCATTCGACTTCGTCGCGGGGACGGCCTTGGCGGCGGGATCCGACTTCG
>Ga0105047_10010204_pt1 | contig 15375 bp, 16 predicted proteins | sample MAT04_FD_78384 | JGI IMG/M metagenome (GOLD analysis project Ga0105047, IMG submission 78384) | Freshwater microbial communities from Lake Fryxell liftoff mats and glacier meltwater in Antarctica - MAT-04 (megahit assembly) | ecosystem: Environmental > Aquatic > Freshwater > Ice > Liftoff... | reverse complement strand
TCCGGCCGTGCGGTTCATGGGGAGAGGGTCAGGGTGAGGGGAAATCCGTCTGCATCGTTCCGGCTCAGAGCGAGAGCGCGCGATCTTGTGAGCGTGAATCGTTCCCGAACCCACCCCCGGCCCCTCCGTGGGAGGGGAGCCGGACTCCGTGATTCCCCTCCTTGGAGGGTCAGGGGTGGGTTCCGGCCGTGCGGTTTATTCTGCAAAGCCCGCCCCACCAATTCAACTGCGGGATTTAGAGTCGCGTTGTCTTTGGCGAGGCCGGTGGGTAGAATCGGGCGTATGAACCTTGCGGTCATTTTGTTGGGGGTATTGATTTTGTTCACGCTGGCGTACCGGGTGATCGGACGGTTTTTGAACCGGGCGATGGAGGTGGATGGGGGGCGAGCCACGCCGGCGCAGGTGCGTCAGGATGGGGTGGATTTTGTGCCGACGCGGCCGTTGATTTTGTTTGGGCATCATTTTAGTTCGATTGCGGGAGCCGGGCCAATCGTGGGGCCGATCATTGCCGGGTTGGCGTTTGGATGGGGGCCGGCGTTGGTGTGGATTGTGGTGGGGGCGGCGTTGGTAGGTGGAATTCATGATTTCACGGCGTTGATGGCGAGTGTGCGACACCGGGGGGAGACGATTGGGCAAGTGTGTCAGCGGTATTTGAGTCCGGGGGCGTATTATTCGTTGCTGGGGTTCATTTGGTTGGCGATGATTTATGTGCTGATCGTGTTTCTGGATTTGACGGCGACGAGTTTCGCGCCGGATTCACCGGAGCTGTTGCATGAGGGCGGGGCGGTCGCCACGGCGTCGCTGATTTATGTTGGGTTGGCGGTGTTGTTCGGGTGGGCGGTGTACCGGTGGAAGGTGCGGTTGTGGGTGGCGTCGGTGATTTTTGTGCCGCTGATTTTCGGGGCGATGGCAGTGGGGCACTGGTGGCCTTGTTCGGCGGATCAGGTGCCGGCGTTGTGGGGGTCGGCTCGGAATACGTGGAGTCTGGTGTTGGTGATGTATTGCTTTCTGGCGTCGGTCTTGCCGGTCTGGGTGTTGTTGCAGCCGCGGGATTATTTGTCGTCGTATCTGTTGCTGGTGTGTCTGATTGGCGGTGTGCTGGGGATTTTGGTCGGCGGCGCGGGTGGGCAGTTGCCGTTGGAGTACCCGGTGTTTCGCGGCTGGCAGGATGCGCAGTTGGGGTATCTGTTTCCGGCCTTGTTCATCACGGTGGCGTGCGGGGCGATGAGCGGATTTCATTCGATTGTGGCGTCTGGCACCACGTCGAAACAATTGGCGAACGAGTGCGATGCGCGGCCGGTGGCTTACGGCGGGATGTTGATCGAGGGGGTGTTGGCGGTGGTCTCGCTTTCGGCGGTGATGGTGTTGTCGCAGGCGCCGACGGGGCAGACGCCGGTGGCGGTGTTTGCGGTGGGGATGGGAAAATTCTTGGGCGTTTTCGGAGTCAGTCCGTCGTTGGCGACGACGTTTGGGTTGCTGGCCGTGAGCACGTTTTTGCTGACGACCCTCGACACCTGCACGCGACTCGGCCGGTTTATTGTGCAGGAACTGTTGGGGTTAACCGGCACGTTCGGCCGACTGGTGGGGACGGGCGCGACGTTGGTGATCCCGACGGTGATGGTCTTTGTGCAACTCGAAGGTCCCAACGGTCAGCCGATGCCGGCGTGGAAGGCGATCTGGCCGGCGTTTGGCGCGACGAATCAATTGCTCGGGGCGCTGGCGTTGTTGGTGGTGTACGCCTGGCTGCGACATACCGGGCGCAAGACGTGGTTTGTGTTCGCGCCGATGGTGTTCATGTTTGTGACGACGCTGACGGCGCTGGCGCAGTTGGTCTATCTCAATTTGCTGACGCCCGGCGGCAGCCGGTTCATCGGCGGTCTCAGCGCGTTCATGGGCGTGTTGGCGGTGGGGCTGATTGCGAATGCCGTCTGGCGGTCGCGTAAATTGGTGCCGGTTATTGAAAGAGCCTGACGCGCCGCTGTTTGAATAGCGGGATCAACACCAGTCCAGCCGCAAAGCCGCCGATGTGCGCCCAAAACGCCACGCCACCACCGGTTGTTTGCGCGCCCAGTGTGGCCCAGCCGCTCAGGAGTTGCATCCCAAACCAGAACACCAACAGCACGACGGCCGGCACGCGCAGGAACTTGAGGAAGATGATAATCGGAATCACTACCAGCACTCGCGCGCGCGGGTAGAGCAGGAGATATGCGCCGAGCACGCCGGATACCGCGCCGCTCGCGCCCACCATCGGCACGGTCGAGTCCGGGTTGATCAACACTTGCGCCGCAGCGGCGGCGATTCCGCAGAGTAAGTAGAAGAAGATGAATTTCACGTGGCCAACGGCATCTTCAATGTTGTTCCCAAATATCCAGAGGTACAGCATGTTCCCGATCAAGTGCAGCCAGCCGCCGTGGAGAAACATGGAGGTGAAAACTGTCCCGTACGCCGTCACCGAACCCGGTGCCGAGACGGCGGCCGGTGTCAGCGCGAAGTCGGCAAAGAAAGCGGTGAGGTGCGCTTCGCTTGGCAGGGTGACTTCGTAGAGGAAGACCAGAATGTTGGCAATGATGAAGGTCGCCGTGACGAATGCGAACCGGCGCGTGGGATTGTCATCGTGCAGCGGGATCATGGAGCCGGGGACGGGGTGGCGCGGAGGGTTTTCGTCAACCAGCCCAAGAGGATTTGCGGCAGGCCATCCACTGCGCGCAACAGATCCGTCCCGTGCATTTCCCCCGTGCAGACGGTGACCTCTTTCTCCGGCGGCGTGCGGCCGGCGTGGCGCAAGTCAAGCAGTCGCTGAGTGGATTCATAGGAGTAGCCGTCGCTGTGCGCCACAATGATATGCACCGGCAGGGCGTTCAGGCGCGCAAACACGTCATCCGTCCGCAGTTCGCGATAGCTCAGGCCGGGACTGAGCAATACCAGTCCGGCGAGGTCTTCGTTGAACACCGCATACCGCACCGCCACGTTGGCGCTGAGACTGGAGCCGACGATGGCGATTTTGTGCTGGCTCACGAGCGGTTGCGTGTTGAGCCAATCCACGGCGGCATTGATGTCGAGCATCATGTCGCTGAAATCGCGGGGCGCGAACGATTGCACATCGAGCCGTTGCGGGCCGGCCGCAGTGTTGCGGCGGATACTTTCGCCGTGGCCGCGCAGATCAATCGTCAACGCGGCAAGGCCGTTGCGTTGGAGTAATTTGGCAAACGGCGCCCACGTGGTGCGATTGCGCAAGACATCATGCAGGAGAATGACGGCGGGGGCCGCCGCGTCACCATCAGCGGGATAAAACGTGCCCATGATCTCGACGTGGTCCGGCGTGGTCAGCCGGATGTCCGTAATCTCGGCACCGTGCGCGACCGCGATCCCCAGGAACAGACCCGCCAAGCAAAGCAGTTTCATCCGGCGCACTCTATCAGAGCATCACACCAGTTCAACGGTATTCAAAAGTTGCGCGCGGATGCTTTCCCGCGCGAGCGTTCGGCGTTCGGCGTTTGCCAAGCCGGGCGGACTCCACACGCAAAACGGATAACCAAACGTCACATCCAGCCGGCGACGGCGGAACCAATTCCGCCAATCATACGGCAACCGGCTCCCGCGCAGAATCACCGGCAAGACCGGCGCGCTCCCCAACTCCGCCATCACCGCCACACCGTCCCTGATGACCGGCGCGCCGCCGAGAACGGATTTTTCCCCACTGCGAATTCCCCCTTCGGGAAAAATCACGACGCACCGCCCGGCCTGCAAGCGCCGAACCGTCTCCCGCACCGCCCGATGATCCACCCGCGCACGATCCACCGGAAACGTCCCGACCGACCGGATCAACCAACTCAAGACGGGAAAACGAAACAGTTCCGCCATCGCGAGAAAATCAACCGGCCGCGGCATCGTGACACCGATCAGGGGAGGATCAGCAAAACTGACATGGTTCGCGACCACCAACAATCCGCCGGCCAGGGGCACCCGTTCGCGACCCGTGACGCGCGTCGAGAAGATGATGCGGAAGATGATAAAAAACAAAACCCAAAAGAGCCGATAGAGAAGTCGTCCGAAGAAAGACACGATTCGTTTATAGTCGAACGGGCGAGCGTTCGCAAAACCGAAACGCCAAACGTCTCGGTGGAGCGAGCGTTCCCGCGAGCCGGATTTGATCCCCGCTCGCACGGGTGTGATTGAAAGTGGTGGACAGCCCTTTTTCAGATGGCTGGTGGCGCAAGCGTCCCTGCTTGCGGTTCTGCGGTCTGACGGGCGAGTGGGTAAAGGTTGCTGTCGTCAGAGCCTGCGGCTGCGCAAGCAGGGACGCTTGCGCCACCAGACCTTTCATGGGGGAACTGATCGTTAATTGACCACCACTTCCAATCACACCCCGCTCGCACCACCGGGTTGCTTTTCGCTTCTGCTCCTGTACCATGCGCCTCTGCGGACCATGAAATTACTACGCTTCGATCAGCCGAACTTTGAACAGACGCTCGCCCAGGAAATCGCGGCATCGAGTCTCTTTGATGCCACGATTGAGGCGCGCGTGCGCGACGTCATTGCGGCGGTTCGCGAACGGGGCGACGCGGCGTTGGTGGAACTGACCGAGCGCTTTGACCATGTCCGGCTCACCGATCTGCGTGTGAAAACTCGTGTCGCGCCGCCGCCGGCTGATCTCCGTCGTGCCATCGCCGTCGCTCACCGCAACGTGGCGGAGTTCGCCAAACGTTCGCTGCGAAAAGATTGGCAGATGCGCAACGCCCAAGGCGGCATCGTCGGTGAGAAATTTGATCCCATCGGTCGCGTGGGCATTTACGTCCCCGGCGGCACGGCGCCGTTGGTTTCCACGGTGATCATGACCGTCACGCTTGCCAAGGTGGCCGGCTGCAAGGAAATCGTCGTGTGCTCGCCGCCGCCCATCAATCCCGCGCTCCGGTACGCGGCCCAGGTGGCCGGGGCGACGGAGCTTTATCAAATTGGCGGCGCGCAGGCGATTGCGGCGCTCGCGCTCGGCACGCCAACGATCAAGCGCGTGGCGAAGATTTACGGCCCCGGCAATGCGTACGTCACCGCCGCCAAGCGACTGCTGTTTGGCGAGGTCGGGATTGATATGTTGAGCGGACCGAGTGAACTGCTCGTGTTGGCGGACGGTAGCGCCGATCCGCGCTACATCGCGGCGGACATGCTGGCGCAAGCGGAACACGGCAGCGGGTACGAACGCGTCTGGTTGGTCACGACCTCGGCGCAGATTGCGACCGCGACGGCCGCCGAGTACGACCGCCAACTGGCCGCGTTGTCACGGCGTGATTTCGTCGCGAAGATTACGCCGGTGATCGTGGTCGCAAAAACTCTGAAACAAGCCGTCGTGATCGCCAATCAATTCGCTCCCGAACACTGCGAAATCATGACGACCAAGAGCCGGCAAGTGCTCCGACAAATCACCACCGCCGGTGCGGTATTTTTGGGGCCGTGGACGCCGACGGTCGTGGGTGATTACGTGGCCGGTCCGAGCCACGCGTTGCCGACCGGCGGCGCGGGCGCGTGGTTTGCCGGTCTGACCGTGGATCAGTTTCAGCGGCGGACGAGTGTCGTGGAATTCACGAAACAGGCGTTGCAGAAATCCTGGCCGGTGTTAGCCGCGTTTGGCGGTGTGGAAGGTTTGGACGCCCACGTCAAGTCGGCGCAGATTCGCGCGAGCAAGTAGCTGCGGGTCGGTTTATTGGAAGAGGTAGGCTGGCAAGAAGTAGAGCTTGCCGGCTTCCAGCTTGAGCGCCGATGAGTTGATCTCGACGTGAACTTTGGCCGCGCGAGTTTCCCCGATAATGCGAAAGAGATTACGAAACGAGAACGGCATTTGATACCGGACGACTTGGGCTTCGGTGATCGAAGCCAGCAGCTTGGCGGATTCGATGGCGTCTTCAAAATAGCCCAACTCATCCACGAACCCGGCGGCCAACGCTTGTTTGCCCGACAAGATGCGCCCGTCAGCGAGGCCGGACTTCAGTGAGTTGACATCCATTTCGCGTTCCTCAGCGACAATGCCGACAAACTTGTCGTACACCTCCATGATCAACCCTTGCACCAGTTCTTTCTCTTCCACGGTCGGTTCGCGGGTGGGGTTGAGCAGGTCTTTGTATTTGCCGGATTTGAAGGTGTGGGCTTGGACGCCGATCTTTTCCATCAGTCCCTGCAATGTAATCGTCTGCATGATGACGCCGATGCTGCCGGTGATCGTCATGTCGGTCGCGATGATTTTATCCGCACCGACCGCCACGTAATACCCGCCGGACGCGCCGACCGAATCAATGTAGGCGACTACCGGTTTGGATTCGCGCGCCTGGACGAGGGCCCGATACATAATGTCCGAAGCGACCACTTCGCCGCCGGGGGAGTTGATGCGAATGATGATCGCTTTCACCCGGTCATCCTCCACGGCTTGTTGCAGTTGATCTTTCAGATACCCCACCATGCCTTCTTCCGAAGGGTAACCGTCCATGTTGGCGGAGATCACGCCGGTCAGGTAGATGACGGCGATTTTGTTACGGGCGTGCTCGTCGCCGGCAAACGATTCTTCGATCAAGCTGGACCGGTGCTGGCGCAGATCGCCGCGCCCACCGCCCAGCGCCATCGTGAACAACACCAAATTGGCCAACAAGCTGAGGAACAAAACAAAGGTGACCAGCACCGAATACACCACCCAGCCGGTGCGGCGGCCGGGAGCGGGCGAATCGAGCAGCGGCGGGGTGGTTTGCATGGCGCGTACCTTGCCGGAGCGCAACCCGTGTCGCAAGCGAAAAACCTTCGCAAGCCCGGTGCCCATACGCTAGTATCCCGCGCCATGTTGCTGGTGATAGATAACTACGACAGCTTTACCTACAACCTCGTGCAGTACCTCGGCGAGTTGGGGGTGGCGATGCGGATTTTCCGGAACGACGAGTTGACGCTCGATAAAATCCGCGAACTCAAGCCCGACCGTCTGCTCATCTCGCCCGGCCCCTGTTCACCGCGTGAGGCCGGGCTATCCAACGAGATCATCCAGACGTTCGGCCCCACCATCCCGACGTTCGGCGTCTGTCTGGGACATCAATGCATTGGCCACGTCTTCGGCGGCGAAGTCGTCCGCGCCGACCGGTTGATGCACGGGAAGACATCGCCGATCCACCACGACGGCCGCGATTTGTTTGCCGGCATGCCCAACCCGTTCACGGCCACCCGCTATCACTCACTGTTGATCAAACGCGACACGCTACCCGATTGCCTGGAAATCACCGCCGAGACCCGGCCCGAGGGCGAAATTATGGGAGTGCGCCACAAGACATTGCCGATCTGGGGCGTCCAATTCCACCCCGAATCCATCCTCACGCAAGACGGCAAAAAGATTCTCGCGAACTTCCTGACGCTCACCACGCAAACCGTTCCACTTGCGCCAGCCACCGCGCGAACGTAGTCACCGGCTTTGCGTCGCTGCGGATCACCCACTGGAAATCAGCATCGGGCCAGATGGCGTCACCGGCATAATCCCCATCCCGCACATACCGGACGTCAATTGACCAGCGGATCTCCGGGCTGATGCTCGGCAGCGACCGGTGGAAAACGAGGTTGTTGAAAATGAGCACGTCCCCGGGCTGCATCGGCAGCGTCACCGCGCGCGATTCATCCACCACGGCGGCGTCGAGTTCCAGAAATTGCCCCTCGCAATTCTCCAGCGTGTGCTGGTGCAACGACTCCCGGTGCGTCCCGGGAATCACCTGCATGCACCCGTTGTCGGCGTGGACCGGGACCAACGGAATCCAGCACGTCAGGATGAGCGACGTGGCGGACTGCGCGCCAAAGTAACCGCTGTCCTGATGCCACGGCACCACGGTAAATTGCTGATTCGGCAATTTGGGCCGCGCATTGTAAATGGCATGGCCGATCACATCGCCACCGATCAACTCGCCGACCACATTCACCAGCCCCGGCGAGCACTGTAAATCGAACACCTCCTGGCCCCCGAGCAGCTTGCGCCAACTGCGACCAAACTTGTTGGCGTGCCGGCCGGCCACGGCGGCCAACCGGCGCTCGAACGGCAGATGTTTGCCTTCATCCACGATCAGCCCCTCGGCTTTCAACTGACCGATCAGTTGGTCCGTGACCTCTGCGTATTTCCGGCGCATTCCCTCAATCGTCGAGCGGGGCAGCAAGTTTGGCAGAACGAGGTATCCTTCGCGGTCCCACTGCTGCCGCTGAGCATCGGTCAGATTGGAAGAAAAGCTGGTTGTCATGGCCAACAGAGTAGCAATCCCGGCGAAAACGTAAATTGCCCCGGTTCACCATTACTGGTAATAAATCACCATGTTGACTTGGAAGATACCGCTCGGGTTTCCGCCCCAAATCAGCATGATGGGCCACGCGCAGCATGGCATTCAAGCGGTGGAAACTTTTCGATTGCCCCGTCTCTGGTGTGCGCATTTCTACGAGTACGAAGCGGAGCTACGGATCCATGGCCACCGGCTGCGCATCCGTCCCGGGTACGCCAGCGTCATCCCGCCGGATACCGAGATGGAGTACCACTATCAGGGCGTCGCGCCCCACCTCTATGTGCATTTCAGTTTGCCATCGGGTGGGCGACACGACCTTGTCCCGATCCCTGTCATTCAGGGCTTGGGGGAGGACTTCGCCGCGTTGTATCGGCTCTTTGCCGACATCCCGCGCTGGCTACCCACGCAACCCCGCCGGGCCGCCGCGCGGCTATGGGATGTGCTGTGGCGGTTGACCGATCCGCCCGCCGCGACCGGTGCGCCAGTCCCTGCGGTGGAGCAGGTGCGCGAACTGGTGGAAATTCACCTCGCCGAGCCGCTCTATGTCAGCCAACTCGCCAGCCAAGTCGGCTTTTCCCAGAACCATCTGGCGCGACTGTTTCGCGCGCGGATGGGAGTGACAGTCGTGGACTACATCCGCCAACGGCGTGTCGAACGCGCCCGGCATCTGTTGCAGCACACGACATTGCCGATCAAAGCCATCGCTGCCGAAGTGGGCATCCCCGACCTGCACCTGTTCAACAAAATCATCCGCCACGCGCTCGGCCGCGCTCCCCGTCAGATCCGGGCAATCGCTTGAGCTGGGGCGATTCCGTTGTGATCACCTCGGTCAGCCGGCGTCGGTCCAGCGGACCAGATCAGCTAGGTTGGGACGACCTTCGTGGTGCCAGGCGAGCGGCGGACGCTGCATTTTGCCGAGCAAACAAATCCGGTGAACCCCGAGCGTCGCGAGATCGCCCGCAAACGCCATGGCGCGTTCATTCATCGGCGCGACGCCCACGCACGAAATCATCGCAGCAAATCGTTGAATCGAATTGAGCACGCGCTTGTAACCGTCAGTTGGTTTCACGAAAACCAGCCGGTTCAGACAGGACGGCGCGAACGCGGGATCATCATCGTAAATGACCGCCCAATCATTCGGCGTATCACTGGCCCAAACCGCCACCCGCCGGTCAGATTCCGAGCGGAATTCGTAGCCGGTGCGCACCGTGGTGATTTGCGCGGCTTCCTCGACCGTCAACGCGCCGTGAGGGATGCGATCTTGGTAGGCCGCCATGCCTTGCGCGAGCGCGGCTGCAAATTGTTTAGGCCCCACCTCGCCGCGTTCTTCCACATAAATCACATGCGGCGAAAGACAGCCTTGTTGATCGTAAACCGATGCATCAAACGCCGCCGCTTCCACCAGTGCCGGCAGATTCTCCGCCGTCATCGCCTCCTTCGCGATCACAGCAAAACTGACTTTGTGACCGTACCCGAGGAACGGGACGCCGGCTGGCGCCATTCGTCGGAGCGCGGAGATGGTGTGATCGTCGCCGTAGGCGATCACCGCATTGGTGTCGCTGAGTGCGGCGGCGGTGACCGCCGTTTCTGACCGCGGCCAATCGAGCACCGCCACGCAATCCGCCAACTCCGCGTCCACCTCGCGCAACGACGCGGCAAACAACGCGGGAAAGATCGGGTCGCGTGACGACATTTTGACGAGATTGGCCGACCGCAACAACAGCCCGCAGCAGATGCTCACGATGCCCGGGGTGGGAATGTTGCCTGCGAGAAAATGCGTGAGCCGGCGCGGACCGTGCGCGCGCGTGTGGATCCGGCCTTGCAGACAAAACTCGTCCAGCACCCGGCGGGTGCAAAGCTCGCGATCCACCAATTCGCCCAGCGACTCGTGCGTGAGCGCGCCAAAGGTGAGGTCAATCGCTTCCGCCACCATTTCCGGGGAAAACCCGGTCGCCGCCGGCGCTTGTTCAATTGCCTGCTGGCGCCACAGATTGCCGGTGTCGAGCCAGCGCTGGGCGGTTTCCGCCAGCGAGTGAATGATCTGGTCGGTCGTTCGATGGGGGAGCAGCCGTTCGCGCGCTTCGAGGAGGCGGTGGCTGGCTTCTTGGATTTGTTCAACTGTTGCGCTCATCGAAAATCTTCTGCCCGTAACGAACAACCGCGCGCCTCGGCATCGGTGGCGCGACCGACAATGTCAAACCCGGCGGGAGTCGCGATGCCCAAGTCTTCTGTCTGGATCGCAGACAGACTCCACAGATTGGCCAAGTCCAAGATTCGAATCATTCCAACCGATTGATTAGCAGCCTCTTTGCCACTGCGCGGATCCACGATCAACACCCGCACCCAAGCCGGCACCGTTTTGACCTCGCCGAGCCGGCTGTAAAACTGCGTACTCAATTCCGTCATCCCGTATTCGTTGACGATCAGCTCGCCCGGCACACCGAGATGCTTGGTGATCAAACTGTACAGTTCATCTTTGGGCACCTCGCGGGAACGGCCTTTATAACCGCCCGTCTCCATCAACCGGCTCCCCGCCGGCAAATCGAGTCGCAGTTGCGCTTTCGCACAATGGTCGAGGAGATGAACGAAAGCGAACGCGGTTCCCAGCAAGCACACCGGCTGATGTTCCCATTGCGCCGCGCACAGCACGTGGACCAAACGCTCAATCTGCAAGTGACCGGCCTCCACAAAAAACTCACTATCGTCCCCGCCCAATTCCCGCATCACCACGCCCAGCATATGCGCCAACGACGAATGTGGCTCTTCCACCGGCGAAGGTGTGAGCGCATACATCGGCAGCCGGTGGGGCGCACCGCTGAGCAGATGTTCGCGGAAGGAGGGCAGCATGGCCGCATGGTACAAGTCCAATGTCTGGAAGTAATGCTTGCCGGCCTTTTCCTGGGTCGTGCCGCTCGTGTAAAACTCCGCCACGGCTTCTGCGATGGGAAAGCAAGCCAGCGGCAGTTCCTTGAAAGCACTCGTCGGCACCGCCGGTATTTGCCGCCAGTCCGTCAGCGTAGCCGGCGTCACGGATTGTCGCTCACAAAACGCGCGGTAAACCGTGTTGCGCTCAAATTGAAACGCGAACACCTCCGCCGCCAGTGCGTCGAACTCACCGTGCCCGCGCGTGATGAACGCGAGCAATCGAGACTGAAGTTGAGAGGCGGTTTTATCCATGCTGGTGTGCCGCGACAGCAAAGCCATCATGCGGTGCCCGCCGGCGGTTGTCAAATGCCGCGCTTCTGTGAAGCGCCCCGACAACAGTTTTCGGTGGCGGAGTCAGGCTGCGCCGACGACGGACGTAATCTCGCCATCGGCCACGAGGGTGGTGAGTTTGTCGCCGGTGGCGACGGAGCGGGCGGTTTTGACGAGGCTGCCATCGGCCCGGCGCGTGATGCTGTAGCCGCGTTCGAGTGTGGAACGGGGACTGAGGAGATCCAGTTTGGTGCGCGCGGTTGCCAGCCGGTGCTGGGCTTTCTGGAGGTGGCCGGCAGTCGCGGCGGCGAGGTGGCGTTGTTCGGTTTGGACGCGTTCCTGCCAGTTGGCGATCATCGTTTGCGGCGTGAGGATTTTGAATTTCTCCGCCAACATCTTGATACGCGCTTGTCGCTCGGTCAGCAGCGCCGCGCTGGACCGGGTGAGGCGGTGATGGAAATCGTCGAGTTGTTGCTGGTATTGCCGAATGAGTTCCGCCGGTTGGCGGAAGACGTAGCTGGTGGCGAGTTCGGTGAATCGTTGCCGGGCGGCACTGACGTTGAGGCGAAGCGTCTGGTCGAGATGCCGGCCATATTGAGCAAGTTGCCGCTCGAATTCTTGTTTGGCTTTGGCCACGAGTTCCGCGGCGGCGCTGGGTGTCGGCGCGCGCAAGTCGGCAACGAAATCAGCGATGGTGAAATCAATCTCGTGACCGACTGCGGAAATCGTGGGGATCCGCGACCGAGCGAGGGCGCGGGCGACGACTTCTTCATTGAAAGCCCAGAGGTCTTCGAGTGAGCCGCCGCCGCGTGTGACGATGATCACGTCCACGCAATCGAGTGTGTTGAATTGGTCAATGGCGGCGGCAATCTCCGCGCCGGCCCCGACGCCTTGGACGCGGACGGGATTGATGATGATGTGGACGTTGGGATACCGGCGACCGATGATGTTGAGGAAATCGCGAATCGCCGCGCCGGTCGGCGAGGTGACGAGGCCGATGCGTTGGGGCAGGGTGGGGATCGGTTTCTTGCGGGCGGGATCGAAAAGTCCTTCCGCTTGCAGCCGGCGCTTGAGTTCTTCAAATGCGAGCTGGAGCGCGCCCAGCCCTTTGGGCAGCACCTGCCGGCAGATGATTTGGTATTGGCCGCTCTTCTCATAGACGCTGATATCGCCCAGCAGGAGAACTTGGAGGCCGTCTTTGAGTTTGAAATTCACGTGCAGCGCCGCGCCGCGAAAGAGGACCGCATTGATCTGGGCACCGGCATCTTTCAACGTGAAATAGCTGTGGCCCGACCCGGGAGTGCGAACGTTGGAAATTTCGCCCTCGATCCAGACGGCGGAAAAACTGTCTTCGAGGACACCCTTGATGCGCCGGGTGATCTCCGTGACGGTGAGAACTTGCGCGGGACCCGGGGCAGGCATGTCAGGGAAGATGACGCTTCACGCGCGTCAGCTTTTCTTTGGCTTGGTCTTTATAATAGTCGTCGGAGACCCAGGACTTTGGCATCGAGATGGCGCGGGCGAAAGCGGCGTCGGCTTTCTGCCATTTTCTAGCAGCGACGTAACTGTTGCCCAGTTCGACGTGATGGGCGACGCGGTCGGGAGCGAGTTCGGCGGCGCGTTCGAGATAGGTGACGGCGTTTTCGAGGGAGGCGGCCGGGAATTTGCCGTAGAGCAGTTCCGCGAATTTCTTCAGCATCCAATTCAGTTGCACCATCTCCCGATTCCAGACGCCGAGGACGTGATATGCGAGGTCTTCGCGTGGGTTCAGTTGGACGGCCCGGGCGGCCTCTTCTTTGACCTCTTTGGAGAGTTCAACCTGGCGTTTGCCGCCCTCGAACAGCGCGCGTTTGCCGACGGCGATGGCGAGGTAGGTGTGGCCGGCCGCGTCGTTCTCCTTCAAACGGACAGCGGCGCGGGCGGCGGTTTCCGCTTGGGTGAAAAGTTGGACTTCCGCGGCGCGATTACGGGTGAGGGTGCCTTTGTCCGAGTACGCGCGGGCGAGTTTCCAAGCCGCCTCGTAATCGTTCGGGTCGGCGGCGTGTGCGGCTTGATACGCCGCCAACGCCGCGTCGAGATCGAACCGTTCCAGAGCGGCGTCCCCGTCCCGCACAGTGGCGCCGCTGCCGGCTGTCACGAGCAACCAACCACCGGCGAGGCAGGCGACCAGGCTACGGTTCAAAATCTTCATTCGGAAACTCGGGCTGCATCACCGGCCGATAACCAGACGGAGCCGGGATGGGAAACGTGACGATCTCATACACCCCGACGAGTTCGCGGCCAAGCCAACGGACGAACCCTTTCGGAATGCCATACGTCAGGCCGGCGGCGCCACCGTGCTCGGAAACCGCTTTGGTATATTGGTTGGGAATCTCGACGACGCCGAAGAGCACGTTGGCGAACCCGCGACCAAGCTTGCGCAGCGCGTTGTGATTTTTCGGCGCGTCGTCCGTTTCCGCGCGGGCCGGGAACGCTGCCAGCAAGACCGCGCAGGCGAGGGCGACGAATAGTTTCGATTTCATTGGGCGGAGTATAGGCGCTTGACCCGGTGGGTTCAATTTGTTTCCCTGCCCGTATGAATCTTACCGGCAAAAACATTCTCGTCACCGGTGCCGCCAAACGCGTCGCCCGTGAGATCGTGCTCGCTCTGGCTGACCGCGGCGCAAATATCGTCGTCCACTACAACTCGTCTGCCGGCGCCGCCCGGCAGGTTGTCCGGGAAATCAAGGCGCGGGGAGTGGACGCCATCGCTGTCAAAGCCGACCAGCGCGATGCCAAACAAGTCCGGCAAGCCGTCACCCAAGCAATCCGGCACTTTGGTGCGTTGCACTGTCTGATCAATAGCGCGGCGGTTTACAAAAAAACTCCGTTCGCCAAACTCACCGAACGCGATTGGGATTTCCACATTGATGCGAATCTGAAAGGTCCGTTCCTCTTCGCCCTCGCCGTGGGCCGGCACATGCAGCAGAAACGGATTGCCGGTAAGATCATCAACTTCGCGGATTGGGCGGCGTACCGGCCGTATGCCGACTACTTACCCTATTGCGTCTCCAAAGCCGGCGTGATCTGCCTGACGCAAGCGCTCGCCAAGGAACTCGCACCGCACATCACCGTCAACGCCATCGGCCCCGGCCCCGTCTTGTTGCCGCCCGATTTTTCCGAGGCCGACAAACAAGCCGTCATCAACTCCACCGTCCTCAAACGTCTCGGCACCCCACAAGACATCGTCAACGCCGTCCTCTACCTCCTCGAAGGCGGCGACTTTGTCACCGGCCACACCCTGATCGTGGATGGTGGCCGCCTGATTCGCGACAGCGGGATGTGACAACTCAAAACGCTTGGTGTCCGGCTGGCTTGGCGATTACACTCCTCGCGTATGTACAAAGTCACCAAACACATTGATTTCTGTTACGGGCACCGGCTGCTGAACTACGCCGGCAAGTGCCGCCACCTTCACGGACACAATGCGCGCGTGGAAGTGGACATCGAATCCGCCCAACTCGACGAGCGCGGAATGGTCTATGATTTCGCCGACATCAAGGAAGCGATCAAGACGTGGATTGACGACGAACTCGACCACAACATGCTGCTCAACCGCGCCGACCCGTTGGTCCCGGTATTACGCGAACGCGGCGAGCGGTTCTATCTGCTTGATGTCAATCCCACCGCCGAAAGCATCGCCAAGCTCATCTACGACCACGCCCACGCCAAAGGCCTGCCCGTCGTGGAAGTCCGCCTCTGGGAAACCCCCACGTCGTTCGCCACCTACCGCGCCGAGGCGTAGGAATGCGGCCGGCTTGTTTTGTCCTTGAGCCAGTGGCGGGCGTGGGTAATATCGCCGCGCGATGGCTGAAATGAACATTGATCATGTGGCGCATTTGGCGCGGATTGAGTTGAGCGAGGC
>Ga0105047_10010203_pt1 | contig 15375 bp, 12 predicted proteins | sample MAT04_FD_78384 | JGI IMG/M metagenome (GOLD analysis project Ga0105047, IMG submission 78384) | Freshwater microbial communities from Lake Fryxell liftoff mats and glacier meltwater in Antarctica - MAT-04 (megahit assembly) | ecosystem: Environmental > Aquatic > Freshwater > Ice > Liftoff... | reverse complement strand
CGTGAGGCCGACGATGCCGAGTTGGAGAAGCACGTCGAGATACGCGTTCAGCGCGGACTCGTGGGGGGCAGCGAAGGGGTCGATGCCGACGAATGGCGGGATCTCGCGGCGCCAGTAGCCGATCCACCCGAAGCCCTCGAGGGTGCGCGAGGACGCGACCTCGGTGATGTCGCGCCAGAGGAAGTAGCGGAACTCGAACTCGCTCCCGGCATTGAGCAGCGCGATGATGCGCGAGCGTGCGACGAACAGGATCAGCAGCGTCACGACCGAGGCGCCGAGCAGCACGAACTGCGCGGCCCGCCGCGCCACCGGGTCGAGTCGGCGCAGCCCGATCAGCGAGAGGGCGGCGCCCGCGACGATGAGTACAACGCCGAGGATGACGGGGGACCTGGTGAAGAGCATCGTCAAAACGGCGAGCACGATCGACGCGTAGCCGAGCGAGCGCCCGATCGAGCGGGTCGCCGTCTCGACGAAGAAGGTCACGAGCGCGATGAGGGCGACGAGCCCCAGCTGGTTGCGTGTGCCCAGCAGGCCCTGGATCGGTCCGCCGACGCCGAGATTGCCGTCGATCCCGATGAACACGAACGCGGTGTCGAAGAGGATGCCCGACATCACCTCGAGGGCGATGGAGGCCGCCAGGATAGCGCGCAGCACGTCGCCGAACGCGCGCACGATCTGGATCATGTCGCGGGAGAGCGCGATGTAGACGCCGAGGAACGCGAAGGCCCACTGGTAGGCGACCGAGCCGAGGGTGACCCACTGGTAGTCGCTCCACAGCACCGACATGGCGCTCCAGCCGAGGAAGGCGAGGAGCGAGATCGGCAGCAGCCCGTGCCATTCGATCTCGTGCCGCTTGACCCGGATCGACAGAGCGGCGAGTGCCACGAGCGCGCCGAGCATGCCGAGCAGCCCCGCCCAGCCCATCGTGCTCCGCAGGGCGAAGGCGAGGTAGGCGGCCCCGACCGTGCACACGGCGATCGCCTGGGCGAAACGGGCCGACCCGAGCACCACCGTGGTGGCATGAGCGAGCCGGTGCAGTGGTGAGGGCGGGTTCATTTCTCCCCCAAGTTACGCCATGCGGGGGCGCCGGCGATCAGCGCGTGGTGATCGTACTCGTCGGACCGGCGTGCGCGATGCTGTCGCGGCGGCCGAGCATCGCGGTCTTCGTCGTGACCGCGATGATCACAAGCAGCATCCAGCCGCCCTCCACGAGGAGCCTGCTCTCGGCGAAGCTCTGCACGAGCAGGGCGGTGAGCAGCAGCGGTGCCAGTAGCGACAGGGTCGAGAAGGGCCCGCCTCCGCCGGGGGAGCTGACCACGCGGTCGGTGGCGAGCAGCCACGAGCGCAGGGAGGTGGTGGCGACGAGCAGGCCGAAGACGACGAGCCCGACGCTGCCGAGCTGCAGCCACACGTCGAGCCACGCGTTGTGAGCGTGGAGCTGGATGACGCCATTGCGGGTCACGAGATCGTCGAACGGCTCAACCCACGGCGCCCAGAAGCTGATCCAGCCCCATCCGAAGACGGGCCTCTGCTCGGCCAGGCCGATGACGGCCGCCCAGATATCGAGCCGGCCGGTGAGATCGGCGCTTTTTCCCGCCAGGTCGAGGAACGCGCCCCGCAGCGCCACCACCGCGCCGGCGAACGCGACGAGCGCCACCGCGATGGCGCCGTAGGTCAGCCCCCTGGCGGTCGGGGTCGCGGCGCGACGGACGGCGATGATCATCGCCAGCATGATGGACACGGCGATGATGCCCAGGTAGATCGTCGCGGAGCGGGTCAGCACGATTGTCACGGCGGCGAGCAGGAGCCAGCCGATTCCGGCGCCACGACGCACCGTACCGGCGGCGAGCTGCACGCCGAAGACGATCAGCGCGATGAGGGCGACCATCGCGAGCAGGCCGGAATTGCCGACTATTCCCTGGATCAGGTCGCCCTCGAGCAGCAGGTTGCGCGACCAGTAGAGCATGAGGGGAGGGTCGACCCGGTCCTGCGCGTTCACCCAGACCGGGAGAACGGGGGCGCGCACGATGAGCGACACGACCAGCTCAAACACGAGCGACAGGCCGAGGATCACGCGTAGCGCCGCGCCGAGCGCCCTCAGCAGCTCGCCTCGCGTCAGCACGAGGGCCAGTGCCAGCGCGCAGGCCGTCGTGATGAGCTGGGCAAGCACGCCGAGTGCCGAGGCCGCGGGGTAGAACGACCATGCGATCGACGCCGTCGCGAGGGCGAGGAACGTGAGCAACGGCCAGGGCAGCGTGCCGAGGCGGAAGCCGCGGCGGTGGTGCACGAGCACGACGACCGACAGCGAGGTGGCGACGAGCACGACCACGCCGTAGCCGTACCAGCTGATCGAGTTGCGCCAGGCGTCGGCCGCGTACCCGGTGAAGAACACGAGAGCCGCGAAGCCCGTCAGGAACCGCCGAGAATCAAGTATTCTCATGCCTCGAGGGTACCGGCGACACTCGGCGGCCGGGCCCCGCGTCCTGACGCGGCCCGGGCCCGCTGACGCCGCCTGGGTCCGGACGCCCGCCCCCGCTCAGACGAACGCGGCCTTGCCGGTGATCGCCCGGCCGACGATGAGGGTGTTCATTTCGCGGGTGCCCTCGTAGGAGTAGATCGCCTCCGCGTCGGCGAAGAAGCGAATGACGTCGTAGTCGAGCACGATGCCGTTGCCGCCGAAGATCTCGCGGCACGAGGCCACGGTCTCGCGCATGCGCGCGGTCGTGTAGAACTTCGCGAGGGAGGCGTGCTCGTCGCGCTGCGTGCCCTCGTCGAGCATCGCCGACACGCGAGTGACCATGCCGATCGAGGCCGTGATGTTGCCGAGGCTCTTCGCGAGCAGGTCCTGCACGAGCTGGTGGCTGCCGATCGTCTTGCCGAATTGCACGCGTGAGCCTGCATAGGCGACGGCGGCGTCGTAGGCGCCAATCGAGTTGCCGACCGCGGCCCAGGCGACCTCGGCACGCGTGAGGCGCAGCACTGCGGCCGTGTCGCGGAACGACTTTCCGTTCTGCAGGCGATTCGCGTCGGCGACGACGACGTTGTCGAGCACGATGTCGGCATTCTGCACGATGCGCAGCGACTGCTTGTTCTCGATCTTCGTCGCCGAGTACCCGGGCGTCGTCGTCGGCACGATGAAGCCCTTGACCTGGCCGTCGGCGGTGTCCTTGGCCCAGATGATCGTGATGTCGCTGATCGAGCCGTTACCGATCCAGCGCTTCTCCCCGTTGAGGATCCAGTTGTCGCCATCTCGAGTCGCCGTGGTGCGCAGGCCCTGCGCCGAGTCGGAGCCCGACAGGGGTTCCGTCAGCCCGAACGCGCCGAGCAGCTCGCCCGAGGCCAGTCGCGGCAACCATTCCGCCCGCTGCCCCGCCGAGCCGGCGATGGCGATCGATCCCATCACAAGGCCGTTCTGCACCCCGACAAGGGTGGCGACGCTCGCATCGACGCGGGCGATCTCGAGCGCGACCCAGCCGCGGAACACCGCGGAGTTCTCGAACCGCTTGGTCTCCTCCCACGGCTGGCCGAAGAGGCCCAGTCCCGCGAGGCCCTGCACGATGCGGCGGGGAACGAACTCGGCGTCGGCCCACAGTCCGTTGACGATGGGACGCACTTCGGTCTCGAGGAACGCCCGCAGCTCGACGATGAGCTCCTTCTCCTGCGGGCTGAGCGCGTTCTCGTATCCGTAGAAGTCGCTGCTGAGTGGCTCGAAAGTCATGTCGGAGCTCCGTTGCTAGGTGTAATGGGTCGGGCCGGTCGAGATGCTGTGCCGAGCCGTCTCCGGGAGCCTAGGCGGGGGTCCCTCCCCGTCCAAGGTGGTTGGTAGTTTGGTCTAACGTCGGCCGAGCCGGGCCCGGCGGGCTTTGTAGATCGCCTCAATTCAGTAGCAAACCACTAGGGAATGAACCGGATGTTTGTCGGCATCACCAATGAACCCCGTCCGTATGCCTGGGGTTCGCACACCGCGATCGCCGAATTGCTCGGGCGGGCGCCGTCGGGCGGACCCGAGGCCGAGCTCTGGCTCGGCGCCCACCCCGGATCCCCGAGCCGCCTCGTCGATCCCGCCGGCGCGGGTGGGGCGACGGACCTCGCCGAGTGGATCGCGGCCGACCCCGTGACAACCCTCGGCCGGTTCGCCCCGGGGGGCAGGCTCCCCTTCCTGCTCAAGCTGCTCGCCGCCGGATCCCCCCTGTCGCTCCAGGCGCACCCGACCGCCGCGCAGGCCGTTGCGGGATTCCGCCGGGAGAACCTCGCGGGGGTGCCGCTCGACGCGCCGCACCGCAACTACAAGGACGAGTATCCGAAGCCGGAAGTGATCTACGCGCTGAGTGACACCTTCGAGGCCCTCTGCGGGTTTCGTGATCTGGCGGGATCCCGCGAGATCGTCGGCGAGCTGCGGCGCCGGGCCTCCCCGCCCGAAGCCGCCGTGATCGACACGCTGCTCGATCGGATCGCCGCGGATGACGCACTGCCCGGCGTCGTCGCGTGGCTCAGCGGCGGGGGAGACGAGGTCGCCTCGCTCGTCGACGTCGTGGCGTCGCTCGCCGCAGCGCCGGGCGACCGGTTCTCGCCGGAGTTCCTCACCGTGGTCGACCTTGCCGCGGAATACCCCGGCGACCCCGGCGTCGTCATCTCCCTGCTGCTCAACCGGGTCTCCCTCAGGCGTGGCGAGGTGCTCTACCTGCCGGCCGGCAACATCCACGCCTACCTGGCCGGCCTCGGCGTCGAACTCATGGCGGCGTCGGACAACGTGCTGCGTGGCGGCCTCACCCCCAAGCACGTCGACGTGCCGGAGCTTCTCGGCGTGCTCGAAACGTCTCCGCTCCCCGTGCCGTACCTCGAGGCGGAGCGCCCGTCTCCCGGCACGAGCGTGTTCCGGCCGGATGTGCCCGATTTCGTGCTCGTCCGTCTCGACGGCGTGGCGGGCGGGGCCGGCTTCGAGCTGACCGGGCCGGCGATCGCCATCTGCACGGCCGGTTCGGTGCTGCTCGAGGGCGCGACATCGTCGACCATCTCCCGCGGCTCCGCCGTGTACATCACCCCCGACGAGGGCCGCATCACGGCCACGGGGGCAGGCGAGGTGTTCCTCGCGACGACGGGCATCTAGGCGGGCGTGGCGTCGGGATCCGGATGCCGAGGGCGCCGGAACGTGAAGAACTTGTGCCCGAGGTAGCTCACGAGCGTCGTCAGCACGACGATGGCGGCCTGCGCGAGGAGCGACGGCCACCCGGCAGCCTCGACAAGCAGCGGAAGCAGCGCGGCGTTTGCCGCCAGCATCACGACATAGACGCTCTCGAAGCGGAGGAAGTCCGCGACGATGCCGGCCCTGCCGGACACCGCGAACGTGAAGCGCCGGTGCAGCACGAAGGCGACGAGGGTCGCGAAAAGGTACGAGAGCCCGAGGCTCAGCAGGTAGCGGCCCCCGAGCGTGAACTCGAAGAGCACGAAGAGGCCGTAAGCGAGAACCGTGTTGACGCCACCGACCGCGACGAAGCGTGCACGCTCGTCGGCGAGGAGACGGCGGAGGACGGGCACGCACCCCACCCTGCCAGACGCGGGCGGCGGGCGGGCGGGCGCGCCCCGACCCGCGCCGGCCATACAGTGGACGCATGACTTGGCTAGTGACCGGCGGAGCCGGCTATATCGGTGCCCATGTGGTGCGCTCCCTCGTCGATGGGGAGCTGCCCGCTGTCGTCATCGACGATCTCTCCACCGGCCGCGAGGAATTCGTGCCGACCGGCGTGCCGTTCGTGCGCGGCAGCATCCTCGACGGCGACCTGCTCACGAGGGCGATCGACGACTTCGACGTGACCGGCGTGATCCACATCGCCGGCTTCAAGTACGCGGGCGTCTCGGTCACGCGCCCGCTTCACACCTACGAGCAGAACGTCACCGGCACCGCGGTGCTGCTCGCCGCGATGCAGGACCGTGGCGTCGATCGAATGGTCTTCTCCTCAAGCGCGGCCGTCTACGGCACCCCGAACACCGAACTGGTGACCGAGGAGACCCCCAAGGACCCCCAGTCCCCCTACGGGGAGTCGAAGCTGATCGGCGAATGGCTGCTGCGTGACCAGGGCGTCGCCGCCGGCCTCCGGCACACCTCGCTGCGCTATTTCAACGTCGTGGGATCCGGCGACCACGGGGTCTTCGACGTGAGTCCGCACAACCTGTTCCCGCTCGTCTTCGAGGCGCTGCTGGCGCGGCAGGCGCCGCGGATCTTCGGCGACGACTACCCCACCCCCGACGGCACGAACGTGCGGGACTACATCCACGTCGCCGACCTCGCGGTGTCGCACGTCGCAGCCGCGCGTCGGCTCGATGCCGGCGAGTCCGTCGAGCCGGCCTACAACCTGGGCAGCGGCGACGGGGTCTCGGTGGGCCAGATCATGGCGACGATCGCCGAGGTCACCGGGATCGCGTTCGCTCCGCAGATCAGCCCCAGGCGGCCTGGCGATCCCGCGCGCATCGTCGCGGGAGGGGCACTCGCCCAGCGCGACCTCGACTGGGCGATGCGACACACGCTGCGCGACATGGTCGCGAGTGCGTGGGAGGCCAGACGTGGATCGGCTTGACCAGATTGTCGGCGCGTCGTCAACCCTCCATGCCAAGTTGAGGGTTTACGATTCGCGACTTGACTCCGGGGTAACTACACCGGTGTAATTATCTCTGACGCGACAGGCGGTCGACAGAACGCCGAGCGAAGGGGAGAACGTGATATGGCTATTGCCGACGATGGCTCTGTCAGCAGGGACAGCGGCCCAGCTGGCATGAATGGCAGGGGAGTGCCCGACGACTGGTTCGTCGATCCGGTGCGACTCGGCGTTCCGGGGGTGCGGGGGCACCTCACCGAGAATGACGATCCGCTCGGCTGGCAGACGGACTCGCTCTGCGCCCAGACCGACCCGGAGGCCTTCTTCCCGGAGAAGGGCGGCTCGACGCGCGACGCGAAGAAGATCTGCCAGTCGTGCGAGGTGCGCACCGAATGCCTCGAATACGCGCTGCGCAACGACGAGCGGTTCGGCATCTGGGGCGGCCTGTCCGAGCGCGAACGCCGCAAGCTGAGGAAGCGCGACTCGGCCTGAGCCGTCGGTCCCGTTGAGCGGCAGTCATTATGCTCACGGGACCATCCCGCCTAGGCTCATCGGAATGCAACAGCGAGTAACTGCGATTCTCGTCGCCCGCTCGGGGGCCGAGTACCTGCAACGAACCCTCGCTGCGATCGCGAGCCAGAGGCGCCGACCCGATTTCCTCATTGCGGTCGACGCCGGGTCGACCGATCGCAGCGCGGAGCTTCTTGCTGCCTCGGGGGCGGCGCAACTGGTCACGGCACCCGCGAAGGCGTCATTCGGCCAGGCCGTCTCGCACGCACTGGACGGCGCCGCACCCGCCAGCTCCGACAACGAGTGGCTCTGGCTGCTCACGCACGACAACGCGCCGGAGCCCGACGCGCTCGCCCGGCTCCTCGGCGCAGTGGAGATCGCGCCCTCCGTCTCGGTCGCCGGACCGAAGCTCATGCGCTGGAACCAGCCCGAGGTGATCGCCGAGTTCGGCGAATCGATGACGGCCACGGGAACGTCGGTGCGCCTCGTCGAGGACGAGCTCGACCAGGCGCAGCACGACGTGCGCGGCGACGTGCTCGGGGTGGCGGCATCCGGCATGCTGGTGCGCCGATCGGTCTGGGCGGCGCTCGGCGGCTTCGACCCGGAGCTGCCGTCGACGGATGCCGCGCTGGACTTCTCGATCCGGGCGCGGCTGTCCGGTCACCGGGTCGTTGTGGTGCCGACCGCGCGGATCGCGAGCGCGGGCGGCCCCCAGCACTTTGGCCGGCGAACCGTGAGCGACGCACGCCGCACCAGGGTAGCCCGCCACGCCCAGCTGCACCGCCGCCTCGTCTATTCGCCGGCGATCGCACTGCCGCTGCACTGGCTTTCGCTCGTGCCGCTCGCCATGATCCGATCGATCGTGCACCTCATCGCGAAGCGCCCCGGCGCCGTCGGGTCGGAGTTCACCACGGCGTTCAGGCTCGCCTTCGCCTTCGTGCCGGTCGCGCGTGCCAGGGGCAACCTGCGTCGAACCAGGCGTCTGGGCTGGAAGGCGATAGCGCCCCTGCGACTGTCCCTCCATCAGGCGAGGGAGCAGCGAGCGCACCGCCACGATATGCACGCCGTCGTCGGGGGCCCCGTCGATGAGCGGGACCTGCCCGTCGGATTCATCACCGGTGGCGGGCTGTGGGCGACCCTCGCGGCGGGGCTCATCGGCCTGATCGCGTTCGGCGGAGTGATCGGTGCCGCATCCGTCACCGGGGGAGGGCTGCTGCCGCTCGGCAGCGTCGGCAGCCTCTGGTCGCAGGTCGGCTACGGCTGGCGCGAGATCGGTGCCGGATTCACCGGAGCCGCCGACCCGTTCGCCTACGTCATTGCTCTGCTCGGATCGGTGACGTTCTGGCAGCCATCCACCGCACTGGTCGCGCTGTACCTGCTCGCCCTGCCCCTTGCCGCCGTCGGCGCCTGGTTCTGTGCCCGACGGTTCAGCGTGCGTCCCTGGCCCCCCGCCCTCGCCGCGGTGCTCTGGGCCGTTGCCCCTCCGTTCCTCGCGTCGCTCGGCACCGGACACCTGGGCGCCACGATCGTCCACCTGCTACTGCCGTGGCTTGTGCTGCTCGCAGTCTCCGGGGCGGCGTCGTGGGCGTCGGCCGCTGGCGCCGCGATCGTCTTCGCCGCCGTGACGGCGTCGGCGCCGGTGCTGGCACCCGCCCTGCTGGTCATGTGGGCCGGGCTGGTCGTGTCGCGGCGGCCCCTCGCCTATCGGCTCCTCGGCGTGCCGCTGCCGGCGGCCGCGCTGTTCGCCCCCCTCATCGTCGACCAGCTGCTGCGAGGAAACCCGCTTGCGCTGCTCGCCGATCCCGGCGTGCCATTCGACGGCGGGGTGGACTCGGGAATCCAGCTGGCTCTCGGCTCGGCCGCCGGCGGCTCGAACGGGTGGACCCAACTGCTCGAGCGGGTGCTGCTGCCTTCCGCCGCCGGCCCGGTCGTGGTGGCGGCCCTGTTGCTCCCGCTCGGATTCCTGGCACTTCTCGCGCTGTTCGTTCGCTCCTCGCGCCGCGCGATCCCCGCCCTTGCGATCGCGTTGCTGGGCTACGCCACGGCCGTCGTCTCGGCACGAATCGACGTCGCCTCGGTCGGGGCGAATACCATCGGCATCTGGCCGGCGTCCGGCCTCAGCCTGTTCTGGCTCGGCTTGCTCGGCGCCGCCATGGTGTCACTCGACGCGCTCGGTTCCGCCGCACGCGGGTTCGGCGTGCTGCTCGGCGCGGCGACGGTCCTGGTCTCGGTGCCGCTGATCGCCGCGGGCCTCATCGGGGCGAGCGTCGTGCAGCCGGGGGAGGGACGCCTGCTGCCAGCCTTCGTCGACGCCGAGGCCACGACGCGGCCGGAGGTCGGCACCCTCGTGGTCACGCCCCAGGGAGCCGGCGAGATTTCGGCCGTGCTCCAGCGCGGCGGCGGCACCCTCCTGGAGCAGCAGTCCACCCTTCACTCAACCGAGACCGACCTGAGCGCGGAGGAAGTCAGACTCGCGAATCTTGCCGGCAACCTGGCATCCCGCAGCGGGCTCGATGCGACCGCCGACCTCGAGGAGCTCGGCATCGCATTCGTCGTGCTCGTCGAGGGAGACGACGGCGACGAGGACGAGCAGGCCGTGTTCACGCGCACGCAGGAGTCGCTCGACGGCAACGCCCTCCTCGTGCCGGTGGGGGAGACGACGACCGGGCTGCTCTGGCGCTACGACGGCGGCGATGCGGCGCCGCGGACCGGTGCCGGCAACACCGAATCGGCCCTCGGCATCATCGTGCTCGTGCTGCAGGGGCTCATCGTCGGGATGACCCTCCTGCTCGCAATCCCCAACTCCCGCGCGCAGCGGCGCCACATCTCGCGCGGCACCGAGAGCGACGAGCCGGCGACGACCTTCGACGAGGACACCGATGACTGACCGACACGGACACAGGGACGCGGCCGGGCCGGGTGAGACGGGACAGACGCCCGCCGAGCCGAGCGGCTCCCTCGCCGACGAGCCGTCGTCGCTCGAAGACCCGCGCAAGGACGTGCCGGATGAGACGAGCGCCAGCAGCCGCCGGCCAGGGCGCTTCTCGACCAAGAGCGTCATCGAGGTCGGCGCCCGCGGCATCATCGGCGCCCTGCTCGTCGGCGTGGCGATCGTCGCGGTCACGTCGGCCACCGCGCTCACCGGGCCCATCCACGCCGTCACACCGCCAACCGTCACCGTCACGCCCGTGCCGACCGTGCAGCAGCGCGTGTGCCCCGGGCCGCTCCTCCGACTCGGCGATGACGCCGGCCAGGGCGCCTCGACCGCGACCTCGGTCGGCAACGCCGCGGTGTCATTTGCCTCGATCCCGGCCGGGGCCGAGTCCGCGGATCTCGCGGCGACCGACGACACGGCCGGCGTCGCCCCGCTACAGCTCACCCTTCCGCCCGCCACCGCCGGGTCGACCGTCGATCCGAAGCTGGCTGGCAGCCAGACGCAGAACATCACGACCGGCGATCTCGTCGGCCTCTCCGCCGGCGAATGCGCGGAGGCGAGCGGCGACACCTGGCTCGTCGGCGGGGCGACCGACGTCGGCCGCACGACGATCATCACCCTGAGCAACCCCACGCCCGTCAATGCGACGGTCGCCCTGAGCATCTTCGGCGAGGCGGGGCAGGTCGACTCGTCGGGTGCCGAGGGCATCGTGGTGCCGCCGGGCACGCAGCGCATCCTCTCCCTCGCCGCGTTCGCGCCGGGGATCCTCTCCCCTGTCGTCCGGGTTGAGAGCCGCGGCGGGCAGGTCGTCGCGAACCTGCAGCAGTCGATCGTGCGCACCCTCGCCCCCGGGGGTGTCGAGATCGTCGGCGCGACCGCGCCCCCGGCGATGCGCACCCTCATCCCCGGACTCGTCGTCACCAGCGCAGACGGGGTCGAGGGAGTGCTCAGCGAGCCGGGCTTCGCCGACATCGAGACCGTCGTGCGGCTCCTCGCGCCGGGCGATGACGACGCGACCGCGACCGTCACGGTCACCCCGGAGAATGACTCCGTCGAGGCGACGACCTTCGACATCGACCTGCCAGCCGGCGAGGTGAGCGAGGTGCCGGTCGCGGGACTCGTCAACGGCACCTATTCGGTCGCGGTCGAATCCGACGTCCCGGTCGTGGCCGGCGCGCGGGTGAGCACCGTCACGGCCACGGGTGCCGCCGACTTCGCCTGGCTGGGATCGTCTTCGCCGCTCGGCGATCCCGCACTCGTGCGGGTGGCGGCGGGGCCGTCCCCGCGCCTGCACCTCGCGAACCCGACCGACACCAACGTCTCCGTCACCGTCGAGTCAGGTGCCGGCGGCCGCGAGGTCACCGTGCCGGCCGGAGGCAGCGTCTCGACGACCGTGACCGCCGGCTCGAACGCGGCGATCGGCGCATCCGGCCTGATCGGGGCCGTAACCTACTCCGGTCCTGGCCGCCTTGCCGCTCTCGGCCTCACGACGCCGGGGCCGGGCGCGACCGACATCACCGTCTACCGGTAGCGGACCGGCCTGCCGGTAGCGGACCGGCTCAGCGCAGGTGCCGGAAACGGTCGGGGGCGAGGTCCCACGGGTCCTTCCCGAGCAGTTCGGCGACGGCGCGGAACACGCAACTCTCGACGAGCATCCTGCGGTGCAGGTCGTCAGACCGGTGCAGCTTCGCGAGCCGTTCAATCGGGAGCCGGAAGATGACGATCCTGCGCTCCCTGGCCGACACCCACCATCGGTCGAGGCCTCCGTGCTGTCCCAGTTCGCTCGGTAGCCCGGCGATCTCGAAGCTGACCTGGCGAAGCTCATCCGGCCACAGGTCCTTCAGGTACTCGGCGGTCGCCACGACGGTCGACTCGAAGACGTCCGCGCGGGTGGTCAGCCGAGGCAGGTGCGGCCCAGTGACGGCGGATCGGATGCCTCGCCCGTGGCGGTCGCGCCAGCCGCCTCGAACGGAGCGGTGACTGGTGACGCGGCGAGAGGAGCGTGCCATCGTCCAAGTGTAGGCGGCACCGTGCGGGAGAGGGCGGGTCGCTCCGGGCCCCGGGCCGCCGTCGACCTAGGCTGGGCGGAATGGAGCCCCGGGTGTGTAGCAAGGTGGCCTGCGTCGGCGACGCGGTCGCGACGCTCACCTACGACTATGCCGACTCGATGGCCGTCCTCGGCCCGCTCAGCTTCTCCGCGGAGCCGCACAGCTACGACCTCTGCGCACAGCACTCGGAGCGACTGTCGGTGCCGCAGGGCTGGCAGGTCGTGCGGCACGTCGTGATGCGTGACCTAGGCTTTCCCGCATGACCGACCAGTCCAGATCAGGGGTTCCCATCGACCTCGCCCCGTTCATCAAGGCCTACGACGTGCGCGGGCTCGTGGGATCGCAGCTCACCGAGGAGGTCGTGCGTGCCCTCGGGGCCGCATTCGCCGACGAGGTCGGCACACCCGGCGGCGAGATCATCGTCGGGCACGACATGCGCGACTCGTCGCCCGGGTTCTCCGAGGCGTTCGCCGCCGGGGTCAGGGACCGCGGGGTCAACGTCGTCGCGATCGGCCTCTGCTCGACCGACGAGACCTACTTCGCGTCGGGACGCCTCGACCTCCCGGCCGCGATGTTCACCGCGAGCCACAATCCGGCCACCTACAACGGCATCAAGTTCAGCCGCGCCGGGGCCAAGGGCATCAGCTTCGACACCGGCCTGCGGGCGATTCGAGACCGCGCGACCCGCTTCCTCGCCGAGGGGATCCGCACCGCCGACGAGCTCGGGAGCTCGCGCGAGCTCGACGTGCTCGCCGACTACTCCGCCTACCTGCGCGGCCTCGTCGACCTCAGCGACATCCGCCCGATCCGCGTCGTCGTCGACACCGGCAACGGCATGGGCGGCCTCACCGTCCCGGCGGTCCTCGGCCGGGGCGCGGGGCTTGCCGAGCTTCCGATCGAGATCATCCCGCTCTACTTCGAACTCGACGGCACCTTCCCCAACCACGAGGCCAACCCGCTCGACCCCGCGAACATCGTCGACCTGCAGCGGGCGGTGCTCAAGCACGGGGCCGACGCCGGGCTCGCCTTCGACGGCGACGCCGACCGGTGCTTCGTCGTCGACGAGAAGGGCGAGGGCGTGACTCCCTCGGCGATCGCCGCCATCGTCGCACTTCGCGCGATCGAGCGGGCCAAGGCGCTCGACCCCGACGACGAGGTGGTCGTGCTGCACAACCTCATCACCTCGAGGATCGTGCCAGAGACGATCCTCGGCGCGGGCGCGACGCCCATCCGCACCCGGGTCGGACACTCGCTCATCAAGGACGAGATGGCGGCCACCGGCGCGGTGTTCGGCGGCGAACACTCGGCGCACTACTACTTCCGCGAGTTCTGGGGCGCCGACAATGGCATGCTGGCCGCGATGTACGTTCTCGCCGAGCTCGGCCAGCAGCCGGCGACCATGTCGGCCATCTCGGCGCGGTTCACGCCGTACCCGCTGAGCGGCGAGATCAACTCGACCGTTACCGACATCCCCGGCGCCTACGCCCGCATCGTCGACGAGTTCGTCGGCATCGCCGAGTTCGATGAGCTCGACGGGCTCACCGTCACGGGCATCGCCGGGGCCGACAGCCCGTTCTGGTGGTTCAACGTGCGGCCGTCGAACACCGAACCCCTCCTGCGGCTCAACGTCGAGGCGGGCACCGAGGCGCAGATGGTCGCCATCCGCGAGCGAGTCCTCGGCCTCATCCGCGCCTGAAGCGGCGTCCGGCACACCGCGCCCGCCCAGCCGGAAGCTGGCAGAATGGCCGCATGACGACCACGACCGCAGTCCCGTTCCGCGTAGCCGACCTCTCCCTCGCCGAGTCGGGGCGGCACCAGTTCCGTCTCGCCGAGAACGAGATGCCGGGGCTCATGGCACTCCGCGAGGAGTTCGGTCCGAGCCAGCCGCTGAAGGGGGCGCGTATCGCGGGGAGCCTGCACATGACCGTGCAGACGGGCGTTCTCATCGAGACCCTCGTCGCCCTCGGCGCCCAGGTGCGGTGGGCGAGCTGCAACATCTTCTCGACCCAGGATGAGGCCGCCGCCGCGGTGGCCGTAGGGACGGGCACGCCGGACGCCCCCGCCGGAGTGCCCGTCTTCGCCTGGAAGGGCGAGACCCTCGAGGAATACTGGTGGTGCACCAACCAGGTCTTCGACTGGTCGGCCGAGGCCGCGGCCGCCGGCGCATCCTGGACCGGCCCGAACATGATCCTCGACGACGGCGGGGACGCGACGATCCTCGTGCACAAGGGGCGCGAGTTCGAGGCGGCCGGGTCGGTGCCGCAAGCGACCGAGTCCGACAGCCACGAGTACCGCGTGATCCTCGACACCCTGCGGGCCTCGCTCGAGACGAGTGCGGATCGCTGGACCGCGATCGGCGACGACATCCTCGGTGTCACGGAGGAGACCACCACCGGTGTGCACCGCCTGTACGAGCTCTCCCGGGGCGAGACCCTGCTCTTCGCCGCGATCAACGTGAACGACTCGGTCACGAAGTCGAAGTTCGACAACAAGTACGGCATCCGCCACTCCCTGCCCGACGGCCTGAATCGTGCCACCGACGTGCTGATGGGCGGCAAGGTCGCGTTCGTCGCTGGTTACGGCGACGTCGGCAAGGGCGCCGCGGAGGCGTTGCGCGGCCAGGGCGCGCGCGTCATCGTGTCAGAGGTCGACCCGATCTGCGCGCTCCAGGCGGCCATGGACGGCTACCAGGTCACCACCATCGAGAGTGTGCTCGGCGAGGTCGACATCTTCGTTACGGGAACCGGCAACGAGAACGTCATCACCGTCGACCACCTGCTGGGCATGAAGCATCTCGCCATCGTGGCCAACGTCGGCCACTTCGACAACGAGATCGACATCGCCGGACTCGAGAAGCTCGCCGGCGCGGAGAGAATCGAGATCAAGCCGCAGGTGCACGAGTGGCGGCTGCCGTCGGGTCGGGCCGTACTCGTGCTCTCCGAGGGACGGCTGATGAACCTCGGCAACGCGACGGGACACCCCTCCTTCGTGATGAGTACGTCGTTCACCAACCAGGTGCTGGCCCAGATCGAGCTCTACGTGCACGGTGAGAACTACGAGAAGAAGGTCTACGTGCTTCCCAAGCACCTCGACGAGAAGGTGGCGAGGCTGCACCTCGACGCCCTCGGCGTGAAGCTCACGCGCCTGTCGCCTGAGCAGGCCGACTACATCGGAGTCAGCGTCGACGGGCCGTTCAAGGTCGACCACTACCGCTACTGATCCGGCGCGGGCGTGCGCTCGCGCTGGGCAGATGCTGGCTCGCGCGCGTGTTGTTCGCTCGCGCGGGTGTGAT
>Ga0105047_10010201_pt1 | contig 15377 bp, 14 predicted proteins | sample MAT04_FD_78384 | JGI IMG/M metagenome (GOLD analysis project Ga0105047, IMG submission 78384) | Freshwater microbial communities from Lake Fryxell liftoff mats and glacier meltwater in Antarctica - MAT-04 (megahit assembly) | ecosystem: Environmental > Aquatic > Freshwater > Ice > Liftoff... | reverse complement strand
TCGCGGAGCAAGTCCGGGATGCTGCCGTCGACGATCATCTGGGCGAGGCCTTCGACGATGGCGGTCTTGCCGACGCCGGCTTCGCCGAGGAGCACGGGGTTGTTTTTCGTGCGGCGGCTGAGTACCTGCACGACCCGTTCGATTTCGTTGGAGCGGCCGATGACCGGGTCGAGCTTGCCTTGGCGGGCGAGTTCGGTGAGGTCGCGGCCGAAGCTGTCGAGGGCCGGGGTTTTGGACTTGGACTTGCCGGACGAGCCCCGCTCGTTCGAGGAGCCGCGGTCACCGCCGCCACCGGCGGGTTCTTGTTCATTCGGCATTGGATTGTGCCCCAGCAGGTTGAGAACTTCCTCCCGCACGTCTTCGAGTTTGAGGCCCAGGTTCATGAGAACCTGCGCCGCCACCCCTTCTTGTTCCCGCAGGAGGCCGAGGAGCAAGTGTTCGGTCCCCACATAGCTGTGGTTCAGGTTCCGAGCTTCCTCAATGGAATACTCGATGACTTTTTTGGCGCGGGGCGTGTGCGGCAACCGGCCCATCACGACTTGATCCCCGCCCTGCCCGTGCTGGACGATCCGCTCGACTTCAAGCCGGATCTTCCGCAGGTCCACGTCGAGGTTCTTCAGCACGTTCGCGGCCACACCCGAGCCTTCTTTCACCAGCCCGAGCAGGATGTGCTCGGTGCCGATGTACTCGTGGTTGAACCGCTGGGCCTCTTGGTTGGCGAGCTGCATCACCTTCCGGGCGCGGTCTGTGAATCGTTCATACATCGGTGCCGTCTCCGTCAGTCGGCTCGGCCGCACGCACGCGGCCTTCGCCTACCTGCCATCATATGCGCCGGCCGGCGCGTCGTATTGGGAGTGGGGGAAGGTTGGTGAATAGTATGTCCGCACAAGTGCGGAATCAAGGCGCGGCGGTGCGGGGATTACAGTCGGCGCCAGTCCTCGTCGGAATCGTCGGCCCGGCGGGCGCGGGGGACATCGCGGTCGTCGTCTCCATCGTCTTCGCGCAGTGCCCAGCGGCGCGGTCGGTCGTCGTCGCCATTGTCGCAGTCCGGTTCGCTGCGATCCGGCAAAATCAACACCACGAAGTAGCTCGACAGCGCGGCCGCGATGGCCCCGAGTGCGTAGCCGATGATGAACGGAAAGAAATCGTCGTTCCCGCCGGCATTCGGGTTGGCGAAGCCGAGGACGACGTACATCGCGGTCATGGCGAGAACGAAGGGCCAGCCGGGCCAGCCCTTCGACGAGGCCTTGCGGTTGATCGCTTGGCCGAGTTTGAACCGGATGAAGATTTCGAGCATCGGTTCCCACTCCGAAACAGGGTGACTGCGGCAAGGGAAATTCAACGTCGCGGGGGCACGAACGCCAATCCCACCCGCGTGGATTTCGCCAAGCCACCCGTTTGATAAGGCAATTCGATGTCCGGCTGGAATTCGATTCTCGGGAAGCGGGCTTTCAAATCCGCGATGCTGTCGCCGCCGATGATTTCCGCATCCCAGACGATGGCCGCGCCGCGTTCGTTCACGTCGGCATCGCTCGTCCATGGCGAATGCTGGGGTTTCATCGACAAGTAGCCCATGACTCCGCTGGAATACAAGCCGGGGCGGTGGGCCGAATAGCTGCAGATCAACCCGGCCCGCCAGCCTTCGCCGCCGACGATCGGCGGCACCCCGCCGTAATGGGCCTCCCAACGCAGATTGACTTCATCGGCCAACGCGCGACCAGGGAAATGCGGCCGTTCGACGCGGCCGGTGATCGCCGGTCCCGCGACCTGCTTGCCCACGGCGAAGGCGAGCATCGCTACGGCGACGGCGGCCCAGCGGATGACGACGCGGCGCGATTTCAACTCGGCGTCCGTGCCGCGGAAGCACGCCAGCGAGAAAATGCCGAAGAACGACCAGAGGGGTGAACCCCAAATTTCGCGGAGGACCAGACCTGTTGTGATAGACAATCCGAGTAATACCGCGACCGGCCCGAGGATCGCCCAGGCCAAGAACCGGCGTTCGGGGGAATCGGTTGCGCGGCGGCGCTCCCCGGTCAGCATCGGCCAGAGAACGAATACCACCGGCAAGAGCTGGATCACTTGCCCGACGACGAACTGGGCCGGGAAAAAGATGTGGCGTTCCCAGCCGCCGGGCTCGGACGATCTCTCGGCGGCGTATTTGAACGGCAGGAAATCGTGCTGCACGAGCCAATTCAGATGCGGGGCGAAGATCGCGAGAGCGAGGATCGCGGCGACGTACAATCCCGGCGACCGCCAGACATGCCACACCGAACGCGTGACCGCGAGGAACGCGAGCAGCACCAACACGGGCAACCCGATTGTGTATTTCGTCAGCAGCATCGATCCGAGGACGGCGCCGACGGCGCACCACCAAGCCAAGGAGCGCCGGAAGACGGCCCGGTGCGTCGCCAAGATCAACCAAGCCCAACCGGCGTCGAGGACGATATTGTTGCTGAACTCGGCCCCGTAGTGGGTGAGGTACATCAACCCGTCGTTGGCGACGACCGCCGCGAGCGCCAAAGGCGGTGACAAGTACTCACGGGCCAGGTTCCAAGCTGCGACCAGCACCGAAGCGACGATGCAATAGCTCAGGACGTACACCGGCCAAACTCGGCCGGGGTCAACGCTCGCGGCGGCATCGGCCAGCCACGCCGGCAACGGCGGATGCTTGCAATAGCCCCACTGCCAGACACCGCCCCACGACAGCCATTCGGCGAGATCGAGCGGGGCATTCGGATGGCTGGCGACGGTGGCGAGAATCCAGATGGCGGTCCGCAGGATCAGCCAGAGCCAGAAGAGGCGGGTGAAGTTGGTCATCTCGCGAGCCTTCCGGATTTACTCGGAAGCGGGTGCATGCCGTTCTTTGTAGCGCCTGGCTGCAGCGATGAACGCCGCATTCGGTGCGGGGGGATTCTCGATCAAGTTCAAGAAGAATTCTCGGTCTCGGTTCGAGAGCGGCTTCAACTCCGCCAAGGCGGGATCGCGCATCTCGCCACGTTCTTCAAAGAGTTTTACGATATTCATAATTGCCTCCAACTCTCGACGTCGGGATCCGGGCCGGGTTCGCTATTACACGACCACTCCCTCCGCCACATACTCGTTCGCGAACGACACCCATTTGCCATTCCGTACCCGGAAGAAGACCGTCAACTTCCCGCCGCGATCGGACTCATATTCGCATTGGAGTAACTGCTCATTTTCATCGGCGATGTGCTTGCGGATGACATTGCGAGGGTAAACGAAGCATCCCCTATTGTGAACGTGGTGCAGGCATCGACGCGGACAATCTGAGTTTCGTCTTTCACCCATCCCCCAGCATCTCGCGGGCGGCGTTCTGCCCAGCGGACCCCATGACAGCGCCAACGAATGCACGCCGACGCAGAAGTCGAGGCCTTTCGACGGCGAACGGGAATTGGAGTGACCGCGACGACGATGAAAATGGCCGCAGCTCGGTTCAATCTTTCCGCAGGCGCAGCATTGGCGCGTTCCGCGCGGAGGCGTGATCGTGCCGGATGCGGTTGCCGTTGCTGCCCCCGGCGACTCGCAAGAACGGGATCACGGCCGGCGCTTCGCTCGGGCGCGCGATCCGCTCTTCGTTCGTCCGCCGGGCTACTTGAGTCGCGGCGGTGAGGCTGAACCGCGAGCGATCCCAAAGCTTCTTGATCGCGAGATCGCTCGGGGCCAAGAATCGAGCATGGCTCATGAGGCGGAAGGCGACTTCGGGTTGCCCGGCCTCCCGGAGCCCCTCCGAGACGATTTCGAGGACCTCGGGGTCGCTCGGAGCCGCTTCGGCGGCGCGGCAGAGGATCTTCACCCCGGCCTGCACATTATCGACTCGCACCAGGGCCCGTCCCAAGGTCGCGCGGTAAATCGGTTCGTTGGCGTTCAACTGGATGGCCTTCCGGTATCTTCGAACGGCCATTCGGTCGCAGCCGAACGGGTCGTCTTCGTGGGCTTTGCCGAGGGCGAAGTGCCCCGCGGCGTCCGCCGGTTCGAGTTCCACCGCACGCTTGAGGTGCTTCCGCGCTTCCGCGAATCGCTCCCCGTGCAAGGCCCACTCGGCGGCCTTGGTGTGCAAACGGTGGGCCGTCGCCGGTTCCAAATCCCCCGCGGCCCGCAAGCCGCGCAAAGCGCTCCTCGCGGCCGCGTATCGGCCGGACTCCGCCAGCGCCGTCGCCGAGGCGAAACCCGACTCGAAGAAGGTGAGCGTCCTGCTCATCGTCGATCTCCGGTCTGCCCGCATCCGCGGGCCTCAATTCGATTCGGAAGTATATAGCGAATGTAGCGGTTGTATCGCAAGTCTAAAACCGATGCCGAAGCGAAGATAATTCCGCGCCGGGCACAGCGGGAACTTTCCGCGCCGATGTCAACGGGTTGTCGGCACGGGCTCAAGTCGGCGTTTCGCAACGGTCGATGGGACTACGGGGGACTTTCGCCGGGCAGGATGCCAACCATGGACTTCGCACACTTCGGACTGGCGCGGCGGCCGTTCCGGCCGACCCCGGACACCGACGCGTACTGCGCGACCGCGGCGCACGAAGCCGCGGGTTCCGTGCTCGCCCGCACCTACGCCGACGGCGGCGGGGTCGTCGTTCTCGACGGCGAACCGGGCACCGGAAAGACGCTCGTCGTCCTGCGTTTCTTGGAGTCCTTGCCCGCCGCGACCTGCCGGATCTTGCTGCAAGCCACGAAGTGTTCCCGACCCGCCGACTTCTTCCAAGCGATCCTCTTCGACCTCGGCCAACCCTACCAAGGAATGAGCGAACAAGAACTCCGGCTGGCCGTCTACAGCGAGATGCTCAACGCGCTCGCGCAAGACCAAGCCGTGGTGCTGTTTATCGACGAAGCCCAGAACCTGACGGGCGAAGTGCTCGAAGAAATCCGCGTGCTCGGCAATCTGGAATCGAAAGAATCGAAGGCCTTGCTCGTGATCCTCGTCGGTCAATCGGCTTTGCGGGAACTGCTGAACAAACCCGAGTCGGCGTCGTTCGCCCAACGCGTCGCGGCCCGCGCCCGGCTGAGCCCGCTGGTTCACGAAGAATCGATCCGCTACGTCCGCCACCAACTCCGCGAGTGCGGCGGTCGGCCCGAGTGGTTGATCACCGACGAGGCGCTGACGCTCTTGGCGAACCACACCGGCGGCATCCCGCGAGTGCTGAATCGCGTCTCGCTGCTGGCCTTCGCGTTGGCGGAAGCGGCCGGTGTGAAGGAAGTCGATGCCGAACCGGTGATCGACGCGTTGATTCAACTGGAACTGATGCCATCGCAGCCGGACGAGCACCCGCCGCTGGGTCCGAAGCCGCCGCGGCCCAAACTCTCCGAAGATTTCGAACCCGAAGAGGCGAACATCCTGCCGCACCCGGGGCCCCCGCCGGCGCGGCCGACCCCCCGCCAAAGCGCCAAGAAAACTCAGCCGCGCAAGCCCCAGGGCAAGCGGAACGTCTCCTGAACCGACCAGCCGTTAGGACTTTGCCATGAGCCGGATGTTTCGCGTCATCACGGGTGCCGGTGGTTTGCCAACGGCGCCGCAGCGCGCCGCCGAGAAGCCGCAGGCGATCCACATCGAAACCCCGGCCGACGACCAAACGCCGTTCATCGAAGTCGGCGGCCCGGACGGCGTCCAAATGTCGTACGCCCGTTCGCAACCGCGCATCGCCCCGATGCCGCTGCCAAGCCCAATCGTGGAACGAGCATCGATGCCGAAGCCGGCGACGCTGCCTGTGCTCGAACCGATGGTGGCGGCGGAATCCGATGCTCAAGTACTCAGCGTGACCTTCCACCGTTTGCCGAAGCTCGGCCTGCGTCTGATGCCGTCGGGCATTTCGCCGGACATCATCACGTATCATCAGCCCGATCACGCCGTCAGCGGCGAGTACCGCGTCGTGCGCGATGAGATCGTGAACCAGTTCGAAGAGCCCGGCCCGCGCGTGACCCTCTTCACGTCGGCTTCCGGCTCGGCCGGGACAACGACGGTGATGATGAACTTCGCCGTGTCGCTGACGCAAGAGCACGGCAGCCGGGTGCTGTTGGTCGATGCGAACTTCGCCCGGCCCGGCATCGCCCGCCGGCTCGGCGCGTCCGAGTCCCCCGGCCTCGCGGAAGTCCTAGGCCAAGCGATCCCGCTGGCATGGGCGCTGCAACCGACGCCGCTGACGAACTTGCACATGCTTTCGACGGGAACCGCGACCGACGCGACCGAGGATTTGTTGACGACCGACCTGCCCAAGCTCATCGGGCAACTGCGGCAATGGTTCGATTGGGTGATCGTCGATGCCGGGGTGTGGAACGAACTCCCCGGTGCGGACGCCACCGCGTCCGCGACGGACGCCGTGTATCTCGTCACGCGGCACAGCGACATCGAACGGATGGAATTCGCCGACCTACGGGCCGACATCACAAACGCATCCGGGCCGGTTCGCGGTTACATCAGCACGCGGTGAATCTTCACGAATAATACACTTGAAGAAACCGTCACACTGATTACGATTCACGGTGTTCGTCACACCGGAGAGTCGTTATGCGTCGTTCGGCGTTTACCCTCATCGAGTTGTTGGTCGTCACCGCGATCATCGCGATTCTGATTGGCTTGCTGTTGCCGGCAGTTCAAAAGGTTCGCGAAGCGGCCGCGCGGATGAGCTGCCAGAACAACATGAAGCAGATCGGCCTCGCCGTGCACAATTACCACGGTTCACGGGATCGCCTGCCGCACGTAGCGACCGCCCTGCATGGCGTCACCAACGGTGCGACCGCCGTCGTGGCCGCCGAAGGCCTCGGTACGAATTTCGTCCTCCACAGTGCGTTTATCGAAATCCTGCCTTATTTGGAGCAGGACAACATCGCCCGGCAGTACAACCCCGCCGTCGGTCCGACCGACACGACCGGGTCGCCGTCGAACGCCAGCCTGACAAAACAACCGTTGAAGTCGTACTTGTGCCCTTCAATGCCGGTGCCGTCTCCACTCGACGCGTACACACTTCCTTACGCGAGCTATGGGTGGTGCCGGGGTAATTTCCAACCGATCGGCGATACGTCCGCTTGGACGGCCACGGTGCCGAATTATTCGTCGCACGGAGTGACCGGGGCAGTGGCCGTCCAGCGTTGGAACACGCTGAAGGGCTCGTTCACACCGGACGATGGCATGATGGTGTCGACGCACGCCGGGAAGATCAATTTGACGCACGTGACCAAAGGGACTTCGCAAACGCTTCTGGCCGGGGAAATGCACTACACGATGACCGGGTACACCTTCAGCAGCGGCGCGTATCTCAGCCAAGCCCGAACCGGCTCGACGACGTGGGTCCGGGCGCACCCGGGCGACAGCCATGCGACGACCAACGTTCCGCTGAACACGCGGGCTTTCGTGACCCGCGCCGAAGCGCCTCTCGATTATTGGACGAAAAGCTCTTACTACGGTTTCCGCAGCGTTCACACCGGCGGCGGCAATTTCGCCTTCGGCGATGGCTCGGTGCGGTTCCTCCGCGATTCGATGGCTTTCCCCACCTACCAATGGCTCGGCAGTCGCAATAGTTCGCAACCGCCGCCCTCGGAATACTGATTGCCGAAGTCACCGGGCCGTGAGTTTAATAGGCTTCGATCATTTGCTCGCCGCCGTGGGCAGGGTTACCGATCAACTTGTGTCCCTTCATGTCGATGACCCAATCCATGCTCTCCAACGGGAGTTGGCCGATCAGCACGGGGAGGTCATCGCTGATTTCAGTCACGTCGAGAATGCAATCCCGTTCTTGGATGGTCAACCGAACCGCTCGGTAGACTTGTACGGAAACGATGCCGCCGACGGTCTTGGCCTCTCGGGAGCGCAGCGGAGTCAATCCCAGTCGAGCGACAAGACTCTTGGGCATCAAGAGTCTTGTCGCTCCGGAATCGACGAGTGCGTCGGTCACCTCGACCCGGCGCACCCGATCCGACGTCAATGTCCCCCTGCGTACGTCGCTGAGGTCGTCCAAATTTTCCACGAGAGCCGTCACGATGACCTTTCCCATCTTGAACTCCTGAGCGTTGTATTGTTCCGCGATTCTACCCGAAGAGTTTCCGCAGCGTCGGCCGCAATCGGGCGATGGCCCGGCCGCGGTGGCTAAGGGCGTGCTTCACGCGCGGACTGAGTTCGCCGAAGCTCGCGTGGTACTCGGGGATCACGAAAAGCGGGTCGTAGCCGAAGCCGCCGATGCCGTGCGGTGCCGTGTCAATTAGGCCCCAACATCGGCCCTCGGCCACGGCCCGCACTTCCCCGGCGGGGTTCGCGAGCACGACCGTGCTGACATAGTAAGCCCGGCGGTCGTCGCCGGTCTTGCCGGCCAGTTCCGCCAGTAACTTCGCGTTATTGGCGGCGTCGTTGCCGTGTTCCCCGGCATACCGCGCCGAAAATATCCCCGGCGCGCCGCCGAGGCTCGGCACGCACAAGCCGCTGTCTTCGCCGAGCACCCATTCGCCGAGCGCGGGGGCGAGTTGCGCCGCCTTCAACTTGGCGTTGGCTTCGAAGGTGTCGCCGGTTTCGTCGATCTCGGGAGCATGCGGGTACGGTGCCAAATCGACGAGGTCGATCCCGAGATCGCCCAACAAATCGAGGAGTTCGCCCAGCTTCTTCTTGTTCCGACTGCCGAGCACGAGGCGGGTCATCAATCAAACCTCGGTGTGCGTTCGCGATTGGCCGGGCACCCATAGCACATCGCCGGTCTTGGAATTGGCGACGCGGCCGAGGACGAACAGCCAATCGGAGAGTCGATTCAAATAGATCAGGGCGTGCGGGTTCACCGGCTCGGTTCGCATCAGCGTCACGAGCGAGCGCTCGGCCCGCCGGCAGACGGTGCGGGCCAAATGCAGCCACGCGGCGGCCGGACTGCCGCCCGGCAAGATGAAGCTGCGCAGCGGTTCCAAGCCTTCGTTCCAGCGATCGATGGCGCGCTCCAGCCGCAGGTACTGCTCCTCGACGATGCGCAACGCGTGCGCCGGTTCTTCTCCATCAGCCGGTGGTACGCACAGGTCGGCGCCGAGGTCGAAGAGGTCGTTTTGAATCGCGTGGAGAAATGTCCGTTCGACGGTGTCCGGGCAGTACGCGGCGAACAGTCCGAGCACGGAGTTCAATTCGTCCACCTCGCCGTAAGCCGCGACGCGGGGGTGATCTTTGGGGACGCGGGCGCCGTTGCCCAAACCGGTTTCGCCGGTGTCGCCGCTCTTGGTGTAAATGCGGGAGAGGAAAACCATGCCGGGAATCTCGGGGTGTGCGGTGCTTTTAGGATAGGCTCGCTCCGCGGACTTGGCCTACTCACAATCTTCGCTTGCTTTCGCTTCGGCGGGTTGATTCAACAGAATAGTTGGATGCGTTTCCGTACTCCCGAGGTTACCGCCATGGTTCGATTCCTGCTCGCACTCTTCTTGGCCGGCGGCGTCGCCACCGTCGCCGCGGCCCAGCCCAAAGATCAACCGCTGACGAAGATCGCCTTCGGCTCGTGCGCCGACCAAAACAAGCCCTGCCCGATTTGGGACACAATCGCCGAAGCGAAGCCGGAACTTCTACTGCTGCTCGGCGACACGATGTACGCCGACATCGAAGACGGCCGTTTGAAGGCGGCGTCGCCGGAAAAGATCGTGAAATGCTACGCCGAGCTCGCCGCGCTGCCGGCGTGGAAAAAGCTCCGCGCGCAGACGCCCGTCCTCGGCACGTGGGACGACCACGACTACGGCCACAACGACGCCGGCGTCGAATGGGAGCACAAAGACGCGGCCCAAAAAGCCTTCCACGACTTCTTCGGCACGCCGGCCGATTCGCCGAAACGCACCCAGAAGGGCGTCTATTCGTCCGACATTTTCGGGCCAGAAGGCAAGCGTGTGCAGGTGATCCTCCTCGACGGCCGTTACTTCCGCAGCGCCTTGAAAAAGGCCGGCAAGCGTTTGCCCGGCATGACGATCACGCCGTACATCCCCGTGACCGACGACGCCGCGACCATGCTCGGCGACGAACAGTGGAAGTGGCTCGAAGAGCAACTGAAGAAGCCCGCCGAAATCCGGCTCATCGGATCGGGCATTCAATTGATCAATGACGATCACCCGTTCGAGAAGTGGGGCAATCTGCCAAAGGAACGCCGCAAGATGCTCGACCTCATCCAGAGCACCGGGGCCAACGGCGTCGTGTTCCTCAGCGGCGACCGGCACCTCGGCGAAATCTCCCTCGAACCGAAGTCGGTCGGCTACCCGCTGTTCGACATCACCGCCAGCGGTTTCAACCAAGCCTCGGCGAACTACCGCGACCCCGAAGCCAACAAATACCGCGTGTCGAGTTTGCCCTACGGCAACCACTTCGGCATGGTGGCCATCGATTGGGCCGCCGACCCGGTCATCAGCTTGCAACTCCGCCACGCCGACGGCGAGATCGCGATCCAATCGAAGATTAAACTGAGCAAACTGCAAGCGAAGGGGGACAAAGAACCGGTGAAGCCGGCCGGGCCGCTGCCGGAGGGCGTGCTGTCTCCTGCGGAGACCTTGAAAAAGAAAGAAGGGGACGAAGTGACGGTGCAGTTCGCGGTGGAAGCCGGCCGCGCCGTGACGACCCGCATCTTGTTGAACTCGGAGAAAGACTTCAAGAGCGACAAGAACTTCACCGTCGTGGTCAACGCCAAGGCGCAGACGGGCAAGTTCGACAAAGCGACCTTCGACACGTTCAAAGGCAAGACGATCCGCGTGAAGGGGAAACTCAGCAGCTTCCAAGGCAATCTGCAAATCCAAGTGAACGACGAGAAAGAACTGGAGATCGTCGAGAAATAACCGCGGTCACTTGGAGGGGATTTCGACCGCCGCCACCGTTTCGGAAACGACCGCGTACTTGCCATCGTGCAGCCCTGTGCCGCGGATGGTGATTATCGAGGTTCCTTCGAACTTGGCCGCTTTCGCACAAACGATTTTGAAGACCGCCATCGACTGCCCGGGCCCTACAGTCACCGGTTCGGCGCTGAACATCCCGGCCAACTCCTCGGGCAGTTTCAGTTCCAACTTCACGGGCGACGCGAGCTTCGCCGAGCGCTGGACGCTAACGGGGATCGACAACGTCTCGCCCGGTTTGACAGTCCACTCCTTCACTTCGGCCGAGACTTTCATAATCGACCCTTCGATCGACATCGTGATGCGCCCGCTCATCGGCGTCGCGAGGTAGCGGAGGATCCCTTTGGCATCGGGCACTTTCACGACGCCGATGAGTTCCATGCGCGAGGTGCGCGTCGTTTCGAGCCACTCGGGCATGAAGCAGGGGTAGAAGGCGCGATCCGCGTTGGCGGGAACGATCAGGTCCGGCCCGGTGATCCCCTGCCGTTGATACGACTGCGCCGCCGACATTTGCAAACTGACTTCCCCGGCGAAGCCGTTGATGCGCTCGAGCGTCACCTCGGCCGGGTGCGTGCTCCCCCGGTGAACCTTTCGCCCGCCGTCGGCTTCGACCGCCACCAACTTGAGCCTTGGAGTCAGCGTCGGTGCGATCAGGATCGATGCGGTCCGCTCGTCACCAGTGGGCTTCGCTGCGAGGTTGCCCGGGATCGGTGCCGTCGCCGACCGCGCGAGGTTCCCGGCCGTGCCGGTGACGGTGATGAGCACGGCATTCGACGGGGCGGTCTCGGCACCCGTGAGCACAATAGCAAGTTCGGGTTTATCGGCGGGGATGACGAGGTTGGCGGGCGCCGTCACGCCTTCGGGCAGACCGGTGATCGTCAGCGCGATCGGTGCTTGGAACCCGCCACGGCGCTCGGCCTTCACGATCAAACTCGCCGTGGCACCGAGTGGGACGTTGAGCCGGGCGACCGTGGAGAGCGCGAAATCGGCCGTCGGTTTGGTGACCGTCAATCGGTAGATCGCGGCCCGATTCCCCCCCTGGCCCGAGATGTCGGAGACGACCACGGTGTACGAGCCGTCGAGGGGCACAGGGAACGCCAAGCCCGCATCGGTGGTGCCGGGGAGATCGTCGTTTCGGGCGAGTTCCTTGCCGTCCGGGCCGAATACGGCGAGCGACAGATCGAGCGGGGAACCGAAACGCCGGGCTTCCGCCGCGAGATTCCAAATATCCCCTTTTTTGCCGTCGAGTTTGAAGCGAGCTTCGGTCGCGGCGCCGTCGAACACGCCGGTGACCGACGCAGGGAGTGTGAGCGATGGAGTCGCCACTGACTCCGCGTTGTCACCGAGCGGGATGTCAAATGCGGGACACGCGCCGAACGGGGTTTCGACCCTGAAGGCGAACGTGTGCTTGGTGGCGTCGGCGGGGAATGCGACCTTCTTCGTCACCGATTCCAGCTTCGGTTGGCCGGTGGCCAAGCCGTAGCCGATGAATTCGACGTCCCGTGTTTCACCGCGTTTGCCGACGGCGGGGATCGTGCCGACGACGCGCGGCCCGGCCGTCAGCGACAATCGGTAGACGAATGAGAAGTCGCCGCGGAAATCGAGGTCGTGGACGCTGACGGTGTATTCGATGTTGGCCGTGGCCGCGAAGGTGATCGCGAGATCGTGCCCGTCGGTATCGACGAAATCGGCGACGACCTGCCCGCGCGGATCGCGGATGCTGATTGCGGCGTTGATGTTCACCCCGAGCCGGCGGGCGAAGACTGCGCACGTCACCGGGCCGTCCTTGGCCACCGTGAACCGGTAGCGATCAACCTCTTCGACCTTCGACAGCTTGCCGTTCACAGTCACGGGCAGCGCCGGGAGTTTCTGCGGGATCTTGATCGCCTTCTCTTCGGTCACCTCGGTGTCGGTGCCGACCCAGAATATGCCGGTCTTCTGCCCCGCTCCGCTGGCGCTCGCCACAGTCCAACGCACCGGACCGGCGGGCGTTTCGGCGGGGAGGGTGAACTTCGCCGCGCGTTCGCGTGGAAGTAGCGCCGCATTGATGTAAGCCTTGGCCCCGAACCAGTAGGGCGGCGGCGGAACGAGCACCGGCCCTTGTTCTCCCGCGAGCTGCAACTTCACGCGCGGATCGAGCACGAAAAGTTGGACATCGGGCGTCCAATCGTAGCCGCCGAGGTGAACATCGACCGTCGTCCCGGCCTTGCCCCCGGCGGGGAAAACGTACCCCGGTTCCGGAGCTTTGAGATTGGCGGTCTGCTTCGGCTTCTGCGCTTGAGCGGGATTGGAAGTGAAGATTAACCACAGAGTCACAGAGAACACAGCGTGAAGAAAGGCAGAGGAAGAGATTGGGAAAAATCGAATCGGCGAAGCCACCATTTCTATACTCCTCTTCTGACTTCTCTGTGTTCTCTGTGACTCTGCGGTGAAATCTCTTGATTCACCCGACCAGATCCCTGATGACCTTGCCGCCGTTTACGATGGGCACCGGCCGGCCGAGCGGGGTGTTATACGTCTTCGAACTGTCGATCCCCATTTGATGGAAGATCGTCCGCAGGATGTCTTCGACGCTCACCGGGTCGGCGGTCGGGGCGGTCGCATCTTTGGTCGTCGCGCCGATGACGATGCCCGGTTTGATGCCGCCGCCGGCAAAGAGTACGCTCTGCGCCATCGACCAATGATCGCGCCCCGCTTCGGCGTTAACTTTGGGCGTCCGGCCCATTTCGCCCATCATCACCACGAGGGTGCTGTCGAGCATCCCACGGTCGGCGAGGTCGGCCACGAGGGCGCTGAAGGCTTTGTCGACGCTCGGGATCAGATCCTTCTCCAAGCTGGGGAAGCAAGTGAAGTGCGTGTCCCAGCCGCTGTGGTCGACGCCGACGAACCGGCTCCCCGCTTCGACGAGGCGACGGCAGAGTAGGGCGCATTGGCCGAGGGTGGTGTGGCCGTAGGCGTCGCGCAGCTTGGCCGGTTCGCTCTTGATGTCGAAGGCCTTCCGCGCCGCCGGGGAGGTCATGAGGTCGTGGGCCTTCTCGTAGTAGGTCGCCATCGTGCCCGCTTTGCCCGTGCTCGGTTTGTCCATGCCGCTCAACAACTTCTGCCGGCGATCCTGGCGCTTGGCGTCTATCCCCTCCACCGGCATGAGGTCGCGGACTTCGAAATCGGGCGACACCGGATCGCCTTCGATCACGAACGGGGCGTACTCGGCACCGTAGAACCCCGGCCCACCGGAAGTCAGCGGGTGCGGCAAATTGATGTACGGCGGCAGCGTGCCGTTGGTGCCGAGTTCGCGCGACACGACCGAGCCGATCGACGGATAGAGGACGTTGTTCGGTTTGCGGCTGTTGGTGCCGTCGGCGAAATCGGCCTTCACGCCGGTCAACACGTAGTGATAGCCTGTGGTGTGGCCGTTGTCGTTGTGGCTGTGGTTGCGCAGGATCGTGTACTTGTCGGCGACCTTCGCGCAGTTGGGCAGGTGTTCGCAGACGAACGTACCGGGGACCTTGGTGGCGATCTGCTTATACGGCCCGCGCACTTCGGCCGCGGCTTGGGGCTTCATGTCCCACATGTCGATGGTGCTCGGCCCACCTTCGAGGAACAGGAAGATGCAGGCTTTGGCCTTGGGTTTGATCTCCCCCGCCGCCTGCGCTTGGAATTGAAGCAGGCGCGGCAGGGTGAGGCCGCCGAGTAAGCCGGCGGTCCCGATGCGGAGGGTTTGGCGACGGTTGATCATGACAACACTCCCGTTTGAATCAAGCCACTTCCAGCATTTCCGCTTCACTGCGCGACACGGGCGCGGGTTCGCCATCCAAAGCCAATCCTTCAAGATGAAATCCAATCGCTTCGCGCATCAGTTCGAGAGTTTCTTCGCGGTCATCGCCTGCGGCGACGCACCCGTCGATGTCGGGGGAATACGCCGAGTAGCCGGTATCGGTCGGTTCCAAGATGATGAGGTATTTCATGTGATCAAACCCGCTTGGCGAAGAATGCTTTTGAAAGTTTTTGGAGCGAGTGTCATGGTCATTTTTCCCGCGATGGTGACTAAACCTCTCTTGCTCGGATGTTTGAACTGGCGATGACTACCGGTTTGCCGATCTAAATACCAACCGTCTATTTCAACAATTTTAATGGCTTCTCGGACTGTCACAACAGGGTTCTCTCACCGGTTGTACAAGAACTCTTTACTATTCAGCACGGCCCACAGCACATCTTCGACAGCGGCGTGGCGGTCGTCGGTGAAGGCTTCCATCAACTTCGCTCGCTCGGCGTCGGTCGGTTTGCGGCTCAGCGCCCCCAAGAATAATTCGTCGATGATCGCCTCGGGTTTCTTGTCCGTGTCGCCGAGCTTGCGGGCGGTGCCGGCCTTCGCTTTGATCTTCGTGGCGATCTCCGGGGAGTTCATCAAGTGCAGGGCTTGCGTAATGCTCGGGTCGGTGCCGCGCTCGCACTCGCAGACGCTGAATCGCACCGGCCGGCCGAAGATACGGAAGAAGTACGACGGCATCCGGTTGTCCCAAACTTGAATGGCGCGGAACCCTTCCGGC
>Ga0105047_10010197_pt1 | contig 15380 bp, 14 predicted proteins | sample MAT04_FD_78384 | JGI IMG/M metagenome (GOLD analysis project Ga0105047, IMG submission 78384) | Freshwater microbial communities from Lake Fryxell liftoff mats and glacier meltwater in Antarctica - MAT-04 (megahit assembly) | ecosystem: Environmental > Aquatic > Freshwater > Ice > Liftoff... | reverse complement strand
GTGACATACAGATCGGGGAGGCCGTCGCGATTGATGTCGGCACCGGCGATTCCCATGCACGCTTGCGCCACGCCATTGGCATCGAAGGCGACACCGCGCAGATGCGCCTCGTCTCGAAAACGCAGAGTCCGTGTCTCGGTATCCGTCTCGTTGATGAGCAGATAGTTCGCGGTCTGGTCGTTCGCGACAAACACATCGAGCCGCTGGTCTTGATTGAAGTCCGCCACAATTAACCCGAGGCCCATCCCTTGGGGGAGGTCCAGTCCCGCCTCGGTTTGCAGCTCACGAAAGCTGCCATCGCCCCCGCTCAATGACACCGTGTCCAGTGCAGGAGGAAAGACCGTCGGTCGACAGACAATTCGTCGCTGACGCTCATCCGAACAGGTGCGAGTCCGGAAGTCTTCGCCCTCCAGATAGTTAACATCGAACAGCTCGGGCGAGCCATCCCCATTGAGATCCGCGATGGCGCAGCTGACTGTCCAATGATTCTGTTGCAGGCCGGCTTCTTCAGTCACGTCCTCAAACGTGCCATCGCCCTGATTGTGAAACAGCCGATTGCGACCGATGTTGGAGACATACACATCGGGAAATCCGTCGTTGTCGAAGTCCCCGGTGGAGACTCCATGGGAGTACGAGGTTTCGTGTATTCCCGACGAGTCAGTGACCTTCCGGAATCGTTGACCCGACACGTTCCGATAGAGTTCATCGGAAGGGCCCGGTAGCGACTCACCGGACGACGTGTTGCCTTGAGGAAAGTAGAGATCCGGCCAACCGTCTCGATCGAAATCGAGGACCCCGACGCCTGCCCCCATCGCTTCGAAAATCCGGCGGACTCGCTCGGGCTTATAGGAGTTGACATATCGAAAGTCGAGCCCTGAGATCCCAGCTTGGTCTTCAAAGTAAAAGGCCGTTTTCTTCTGGTTCGCGAGGTCTGAGCCAGGCAACACAGGAGTGCTGCGATACAGGTCCGATGCTGGTCGCGGGAATTGCCCCCAGTCAAAGTCCCTGCCCGGAATCGCCTCGGCTTTGGTTCTCGGGAGTTCCCAGGGGAGCAAAGTCGCCAAGCGATCTCGATTCGCGAACACGGCCGGGTCTGCAGGCTTGGACTCGGATTCAATCGTGCTCCAAGCCCACGCTTCCCACAGCTGCCCAGCGGTTTCCAGATCTTGAATCATCGGACCAATCCAAGTGGCAGCGTGTGGCTCTTTCATCCGCGAGTTCAAATCGACGATCCGTTGCAGAAGTCTGGCTCGCTCTGTCCAAGTGTTCCCCATCTCCTTCTGACCAACTGCCACAAGCAGCTGCGCGAGGAGGGTGGTCGCAGACAGGTTCTCCGGTTCCAGCTGCAGAGACTCGTGAAGGCATCGGATCGCCGCAGTCGTCGCTCCCCGTTTGTTGAGCCATTTTCCACGAGCCAGCCAGATTTTGGATTCCGTCTCCGCAGATACCGGGAGACGGGTATGCCATTCCGCAAATCGGTCCGGATAAAAATCGGCGTACACCTCTCCGAGAATCCCTTGGACGTCGAGGTCCTCTGGATGAGTCCTCACAACTTGGAGTAAGAGCGAAATGCATTCATCGACTCGATTGGTACTGAGGGCATCGAGTGCATTCGCAAGCAGAGGCGACGGGTCGTCCGGGTTGGTTCGAATGATCTCGGCCACTCGTTTCGGATCAGAAATAATCGGACTCGCGGACCCCAACATCAGCAGGTCGTCCCGCGTGAACGCTTTTCGCCGAATGAGTTCGATCAGACACGCCTGCACTTCCGACGATCGTCCCGTAACCCCCGCGATTTGTGCGAGAAGTCGATGCGGTTCGAACGCCTGCGGGTCAGCTTCGGCTGCACAATGGAGTGCGATCCGCGCCAGCTGGATGCGATTCTCCTGCATGAATTGGCTGCCAAGCCTCACCCCCAAATCGGCTGCCTCGGAAGAAGGCTCTCGGCTCCAATGTTTCAGAGCGGACAAGGACTGTTCCAGATCGCCCTGGCCGTACTTGGCTTCCGCGAGGAGTTTCCACCCAGCTGGCAATTCCGGCGCCAGTTTGACAGCCTGCTCACCGCGCTCGATCGCCAAGGGAAAGTCTTGGCGGTCCAAGGCCGCCGCTCCTTCTTGAATCAATCGCTCCACGGACGAGCCGGATCGAGATGAGACGACGACGACAATCGCCGCGACCAACAACAAACTGCCGATGACCACTCTGCGAATGAAATTCTTCGGGCTGGACGATTCCACAGTCGAGTGGGGGGGCGAAGTACTCATCCTGTCAGAATAGCCCTGACAGCCAGATTTTCAATCTGTCAACGAGACACGAACCTCAATCGAGACCGGGTCGGATGTCGGCTTCACGCCGCTGCAAACGGTCAATTGCGTCACTAAGAATCATTTGTGCCACCCAGACCGCAGCCGAGATCCTCGGTCGCGGGCTTGAGATCCTGACGCTCAAAGTCGGCGAGCTGGCCGAAGTGCTGATCGTCGATGGCAACGGGGCGAAGGACAATTCACCGCGAGAAAATCCCGAACGCCTCATCGCCGTCCTGCAAGGCGGGATCATCAAAGCCGGGCAGTTGGCGTGAACAGACCAACGCCCAGCGGTTGCAACCGCTGCCCTTTCTGCTGATCACTGACCACAGCGAACTTCCCACTTGGTCTCTTGAGCTACGCAGCGACTTGATTCGCGCAGACAGAACGTTTTGTGTTGATATGATTCTCTGATGAACGTCAAGCCTCGCGTCTATCTGGAAACCACGATCCCTAGCTCTCTGTCGGCTTGGCCCAGCCGCGACCTGGTGATGGCAGCCAATCAAGAAGTCACTCGAGAATGGTGGGCCAATCGCCGAGTTGCCTTCGAATTGTTCGTCTCTCAAGCCGTTATCAAAGAATCGAGTGCCGGGGATCAAGATGCTGCAACTCGTCGGTCGGAGCTTTTGAGGACGTGTCCTCGGCTCGACATTTCCGACGACGTGGAGCGATTGGCGGCGAAACTCATCAAAGACGTTCCTTTGCCTCTCAAGGCCCAAGTCGATGCGTTGCACATTGCGGTCGCTGCGGTGGATCGCATGGACTACTGGCTCACTTGGAATTGCACACACATCGCCAATGCCGCATTGCGAACCCGAATCGAGGCGGTTTGCCGGTCCGCTGGATACGAGCCCCCTGTGGTCTGTACTCCACAAGAAATGCTGGAACTAGGAGACCTCGATGCCTGATACGATCATTCGGGAAATTCGACAGACTCGCGACGAACTCGCGAAGCGGTTTCATTTCGATATGCATGAGCTATGCCTTGAACTGCGGCGCGAGCAAGAGATCGGCCTGGCCCCCGTGGTCACTTTTGCTGCTGAGCCAAGCTCCACCGGGATTGGAGTCCTCGAAGTCGCCGTGAACAAGCCAACCCCAGTGGTTGCAACCACCGGGCTTTCCGTCGATGACTGACCACTGAAAACTGAACACCGAAAACCCTCCCCATGCCCACCGCCACCGACCTCCTTTCCGTCTTCCGCAAGATGCTCATGATCCGTCTGACGGAGGAGGAGCTCGCGCGGTGTCATCAGCGCGGACTCGTACATGGGGCATGTCATACCTATGTGGGGCAGGAGGCGATCGCGTCGGCCGTGTGTGCCCATCTGACTCCGCAGGACACGGTCTTCAGCACCCATCGCGGGCACGGACACGCTCTCGGAAAAGGGATGCCGCCGCGCGACCTCATGGCCGAACTCTTCGGGCGGGCCACGGGGTGTTCGCGCGGACGCGGGGGGAGCATGCACATCTTCTCTCCCGAGATCGGCATGATGGGGACCAGCGGCATTGTCGGGCCGTGCATCCTGCAAGCGTGCGGCGGAGGCTACAGCTCCAAGCTGCTGCAGACCGGAAACGTCGGCGTGGCGTTCTTCGGGGACGGGGCTGTGAACAATGGAGCCTTCCACGAAGGGCTCAACATGGCCAGCATCTGGAAGCTGCCGGTGCTGTTCATCTGTGAGAACAACCAATTCGCGACCGAAGTACCGTTCTCCTACTCCAGCGGCATTCCGGACATCGGCCGTCGAGCGGCTAACTACGGGTTGCCGGGCGTCGAGGTCGACGGCAACGATGCGGTGGCGGTGTTCGAAGCCGCACGAGAAGCCGTCGAGCGGGCGCGGTCTGGCGGCGGAGCCACACTGATCGAGTGCAAGACCTACCGCACGCGGGCGCATGCCGAGGGGATGGGCGACTTCACTTACCGCACCAAGGAAGAGGTCGAGGTCTGGAAGAAGAAGTGTCCGATCGCGCGGCTGCGCGATCGACTGCGGGAGGAGTTCGGAGTCCAAGAAGCCGACCTCGTCGCCATCGAGACCGAGATCGCCCAGATGGTCGCCGAAGCGAAGGCCTTTGCCGAAGCCAGTCCGCCCCCCGATCCAGCGACAGCGATGACGAACATCTACGCCGTTCGCCAGACCCCACTCACGACCGAGCCATCCGTCCCCACGGGGCGCGAGATCACCTACTCCCAAGCCACCCTCGAAGCCCTCTCCGAGCAGATGGCCCTCGATCCTACGATCTTCGTCATGGGCGAAGGAATCGGCGTTCGTGGCGGCAATTTCCGCACCACAGCGGGGCTCTTCGAAAAGTACGGCCCGGTGCGGCTATGCGACACACCGATCAGCGAACGCGGGTTCGTCGGACTGGCGGGGGGAGCTGCCATGACGGGAACCCGCCCGGTGATCGACTTCATGTTCGCCGATTTCGTCCTCGACGCGGTCGGGGAGATCGTCAACCAGATCGCCAAGATGCAGTACATGTCGAGCGGCCGCCTGAAGATGCCTGTGCTGCTGCGCGGCTGCATCGGGATCGGGCACTCCGCAGCCACTCATCACTCCGGCAGCTATTACGGGATGTATGCCCAGGTGCCGGGACTTTGCGTCGTAGTGCCATCATCGGCCTATGATGCGAAGGGGTTGCTGAAGCGGGCGTTACGCTGCGACGACCCGGTGATGTTCCTGGAGCATCGGGAGCTATTGCAGACCAAGAGCGTGGTCCCGACTGAGGATTACGAAATCGAATTCGGTCGCGCCCGCATCGTGCGGCCCGGTCGCGACGTGACCGTGGTGGCCTTGGCGAGGATGGTGCATCTCACGCTGTCGGTCTGCGAAGAGCTCGAAAAAGACGGCATCTCCGTCGAACTGGTTGACCCGCGGACGGTCGTGCCGCTCGATGTCGAGACGATCCTCGCCTCGGTGAAGAAGACCGGGCGACTGTTGATTGTTGATGAGCCCCCCGCGTCGTGTGGGTTCGGCGGAGAGATCGCTGCACAGGTCGCAGCCCGTGGGTTCGATGATCTCGATGCCCCAATTCGCAGGCTCAATGGGGCCTTTACTCCGACACCGTATAGCCCGTCGCTCGAAGCGGTCGTCGTGCCCAATGCTCAAGACATTGCCCGCGCGGTGCGGCAACTGGTGGAGGAATAACCATGGCCAATGAAGTCCGCCTGCCTCGTCTTGGTTGGTCGATGGAAGAAGGCACGTTCGTCAGCTGGCTCGTGACTGACGGCACTCGCATCCAGGCCAGCCAGCCACTGTTTGAGCTGGAAGGCGAGAAAGCCCTGCAAGAGGTCGAGTCGCTTGACTCGGGCATCCTGCGTATTCTTCCGAATGGTCCGCAGGAGGGCGATGTCGTCACTGTCGGCACGCTGCTGGCCTATGTGCTGAGCGACGGCGAAGCCCCACCTTGGGAGGTAGCAGAAGTCGTAAGACTTCTGCCGAGCGATGCGCCCCCAGCAGACGGCAGAAGTCTTACGACTTCTGCTACGAGTCCTTCCGGCGTTCCGCCCGCCGCCCCTTCGGTGAGAAGACTCGCCCGCGGGGTCGGAGTGCCGCTGCAACAGGTCGTTGGCTCCGGTCCCGGTGGACGGATCATGGCGAGCGACATCGCTGCTGTCGGAACCGGCCAGACAGTCGCGATTCACTCCGTCAAAGAGCGTTCTTTGGCTGGGCAGAAAACGACCATTGCCAGCCCCCGCGCGAAACGTATCGCTCGCGAGTTGGGCGTCGACTGGACGCGACTGACTGGTACCGGATCGAACGGACGAGTGCGGGAACGCGATGTTCGAGCTGCAGCTGCGAACGGAACTCGACCAACCACGACCGGCTGGCAGTCAATCCCGGTGACGTCTCGCCGCAAGACCATCGCCCAGCGGATGTCGGCCAGTTTGCAGCAGACCGCCCCGGTGACGCTGCACACCAAGGTCGACGCCACGGAACTCGTGGCCGCGCGGACCCGCTATAAAACGGACGGCTCCTCGATCGTGCCCGCCTATACCGATCTCATCGCGAAGTGTGTGGCGAAATGTCTGTGTCAGTACCCGCTCCTCGCCGGTCGCTGGGTCGACGACCGGATCGAGTACCCGAGCGAAGACGGCCTGCATATTGGCATCGCGGTCGATACCGAAGACGGACTGCTGGTGCCGATCCTGCGGGATGTCGCTCGCCGGCCCCTGCTCGAACTCTCGACCGAGTTCCGGGCCCTCGTCGAGCGAGGACGACGCGGGCAGCTGAGGGCGAATGACATGCAGGGGGCGGTGTTCACGATTACCAGCCTCGGTTCCTTCGGGATCGAGGCCTTCACGCCGATCATCAACCTGCCCGAGTCCGCAATCCTCGGCGTAGGGACGATCCGCAAAGAACTGGTCGTCCTGCCCAACGGCAGCTTCGCCCCCCGCGACATGCTGACGCTGAGTTTGACTTTTGACCATCGCGTCATCGATGGAGCGCCAGCTGCGAGGTTCTTGCAAGCCGTGGGAGAGGGGCTTCAGTCGCTAGACATCGAGTGCTTCGCCACCCCTTGAATGTCGAGTGGACCGAGCCTTCAAGCGGTCTGTCGGGAGGGCGACGCTCCTGCTGTGAATATGTTCAGCCCTCCCGGTAGCTACCTTCGCCGGAAGGTGGGCAACTGCCAAAACCCGTGGATTTCTGTTCGCCCCCCGCTCGACAGCTCTCCCGCGGAAGGTCGTGTGACAGTTCGATGTCGCTCGATGCTGGCCCATGTTCTGGCGAACGTAGCGACGATCCGACGCCGACCCGCTTGGGTTTTTACTCATTCCTCGCGAACCGAACATGTTCACAGCAGTGGGGCGAAATGGAACAATTGGGATTGAGACCGGGGAACGCTCAGCGGTACGCTACCGGCGTAGCCGGGACGTGTCGGGTTGTCCCGTCACGCTGATCGCATCGAGACCGACCATGACTGACCCCGGGACTAGCCGGTTCTCCACTGCTGAGGAACTCGTTCGTTTCATCGAGAGCGAGCGACCGAATCTCTTGGGATACATCGACAAGAACCTCGGGCCGGTCTTGCGGAAAAAGATCGAGCCAGACGACATCTACCAGGAACTCTGCCTCGCCGCATTGGCCGCTCCCGAACAGTTCAATGCCCCCGGTCGCGACCCCTTCAAGCGCTTGTGTCAGATCGCCGAGCAGCGGATCATCGAGTCGCACCGCCGGTTCATCGCAGCTCACAAGCGCGGTGCGGAACGCGAACGCTCGATCGATCAAGCACTGGCTGCCGGTCAGGGGGCGTTCATCGATTTGCTGGTCGTGAGCATGACCCCCGCGAGCCAGGCGTTCTCGAAGAACCAGAAAGAGTTCCAGCTGATGCAGGCGATGGAAGCTCTGACCGCTGAGCAGCGCGAGGCGGTCCGCCTGCGTTTCGTGGACGGCTGGGCGACGAAGGACATCGCGGAGAAGCTCGGTAAAACTGACGGAGCGATCCGCGAGCTGCTCTCGCGCACGGTGAGTCAGCTGCAAACGCTGGTGAATACATAGGACGGACGAGCACGGGCACGTAGGAAACGTGCCCCACATCTCGCTGACTCCTCGCCTACATAAATTCCACAATCACACGATCAGCCAGGCAGCGTCCGGCACGGGTCAGACGGACGTGATCGCCTGACTTTTCCAGTAGACCGTCGGCCAGCAGTTTTCCGTGGGCCGCACCCGCCAGTGAATCGAGCTCCATTCCATAACGTTCTCGAAACGCCGTTTGCGAGATCCCCTGACACTGCCGAAAACCGACCATCACCGCCTCGCGCGCGGCGTCTTCCCGGTCGAGCTTCTCGGTCTCTCCCACGGCATTCTCACCCGCAAGTGTTCTCCTTACCCAGGTCGTCACGCTGCGATGATTGGTCCTTCGCACGCCGCAAACGAACGCAGCTGCACCCGGACCGAATCCGAAGAAGGGGTCGGCCTTCCAATAGACTTGGTTGTGACGGCATTCGTGACCCGGCTGGGCAAAGTTCGAAATCTCGTACTGGGTGTAGCCCGCGGCAGGCAACCGGTCCATCACCGCTTCGTACATCGACCGCTCCAACTCGTCTGGGAGCGGAGAGAGCTGGCCTTTGGAGCGACGAGACCAGAAAGCCGTCCCAGCCTCAAAAGTCAGCCCATAGGTCGAAATGTGGTGGACTCCCAGAGTCGTGGCCCGCTGAATCGTGTCGAGCCAATGCGAGAGCGTTTGGCCAGGGATGCCAAAGATCAAATCGATCGAGACATTGGAGAAACTGTCGAGCAATCGACAGACGGCATCGACCGCGATCTGGCCATCGTGGTCCCGTTCGAGCAGCTTCAGCAGCTCGGCGTCAAACGTCTGAACTCCCAAGCTGACTCGATTGACACCCGCATCGCGGAGCACCTGGATCTTGTCATCCGTCAGCCCCATCGGGTTGGCCTCGACGCTCCACTCATATCCCGGAGCCAGTTGGAACCACTTCCGTAACAGCGAACACAAGCGGCTTAATTGCTCTGCCGACAGATAAGTCGGAGTGCCACCGCCGAAGAACAATGTGTCGATCTCCCGAGGCTCCCCGAGGGACGACAGCTCCATCTCCAGAGCCCGCAAGTAGTCGTCGACCAGATCCGGTCGGCGGGCAATCAACGTGAAATCGCAATAGCCGCAGCGATGCGAACAAAACGGAACGTGGACGTAACACGCTCGTGGCTCGGAGAGGGGTGGCCAAACGGCAACGGAAATGGGCTGGGAGGTCATGCGGGTGAGGGTAGCATGACGTGAGAGCATTGCGACAGCCTGCGGGCGGATGGAATCTCCCATGGGCATGCATCAAGAAAGTCGGTGGCTTTTCAAATTGGCCCGAATCGCAGAGAAGGTCAAGAACGAATGGCACTGTCGGCGGTGTCACCTGAGTCACTTCATTTCTTTGCCTCCGAGGAGTCGGGCCTTGAGGATCTGGCGGGGTTCTTGCAGGAGTGCGTAGCGGTGGCGGCGGCGTTTGATGACGCGGGGTTCGAGGCGATGGGGGCGGTTGGCGACATGGCAGTTCGCAAGGTGCTCCAGAAGCCGGAAGCATTGGGCGGTGCCCTGTGCGTCGTTCGAGTGGGGATCGGCAGAGCGGGTCCAGGCGGAGAGTACATAGCGGCACGCGCCGGTGAAGCTGAGTGGGCGGGGTTTTAGATTGTGTATTAATGTCGCAGCAGCGGTCGTGGTTCGGACGAGATTATATCCCAGCAGAGTCGTCCAGAGTTCTTCATACACCAACGCGGGAGAATGGCAGCGGACATGGTTGAGGTGGAGCGTCTGTTTAGTGTCTCGAATATCGAATCCCGAGGTCCAGCGCAATCTATAGAGCTGTGCGATGTCGGCTTTCGTATATATTTTCGCGTTGGTCAGGGTCGTGGCGATGGTAATCGTGATGGTCCGAGACCCAGGCGTGGTGACTGGGAAGCGAATCTCGCGGAGTTCCAGGGTCTCGGGGATTGTCTGATCGGTCTCGTCATCCATTCAGGTCGGCTGCGGCGGGCGAGTCCAGTGAATGAGGTGGTCGTGCTTTCCCAACCTCTGTCCGGGACGAAAGTCGACTTGCCGCTTCTGATGCATTCTCGCGCAGACCTGAACTTGAGACTTTAATAGTAGCGCGACCATCATAAATGGACACTATTATTGATTTATCGCCGCCGCATCGCCTGCCCGAAATGTTCCCCGCCACTGCCGCAGCAGTGCTGTTTCTCCGGTCTCTTTCCCGGAATAGGGACCGATCGCCAGTTCCATCACGTAGGCTGTGGCCAGCGACAATATCACCGCTGCGCGTGCCATCGGCAGGCCGACGCCCGGCTTCTGCGACTTCGGCGAAGGGTACGCCGCCTGCGACGTGGGGGTGTCGGGCATCGTGAATGTGAAGCCGTCCACCCGCTTGGCGTGCCGGCCCTTCCATCGCCACTGCGAGTCGGCCCGCTCTTCAAGGTCGGCAGAAGTCTCCGTCGTTAATTCCCGCAGAGCTGCCTCCGATAGCTTCGCCCGCGCCCGACAATAATCACCCGTATCCGATGTCGGCACCGTTTGGCCGTGCGCCCGATGATAAACCACAATTCGCGCTACAGCTGCCTGACACGAAACGTCCCTGCCATCTCTTAAGACTTGACTAATAAATGACCACAACACGACCATTGTGGAATAAATCTGCTCCGCCCCACAGAGACTGCCGCGCTTCTGAAAACTCCGCTCGACCCGCTCCGCCGACAACACATCGGCAAACGGCAATCCCGCCCGCAATAAGAAACCCTCGACCGCCCGCCGAAAAACGGCGCTGCGTGAACGGGTGAAATCGAAGACTCTGGCCATGACGAAACCCTCCCTGGATTCTGTGGCACGGATTCCCCAAGGAGGGCTTCCGAATTCATACCCAGGATGGCTCACAACCCGCAAGACCAGCCCCGACCGGATCGCTCATAATCCAATGATCCCCGCCGCCCCAGACCAATGTCCGCGTAGAGATGTAAATTGTGTGGCGATGACAATGCCATTCGGGACAGGAACCTGTGACGGCACTGCACTGGAGGGTGAGTGCATCTTGAGCGACGATGATGAGTGAATCGATTTCTACTCCCTGTCCCCCACTGGCAACACAGCTTTCGAACAGGACTCCACTGGGCGGAGCGGGCCGGGGCGAGGGAGCCGCAATCGTGCGACGGGGTGCGGGGGTGACCCCGGTGGAGTCGCTTTGGACTCTCACCGGGCGGCGCAGCGGGAAGAGGTTCTTGCTGTGAGGGCTGCCAGTGAGCTAACCTCTTTTTCATGGCACACAGATAGGCTCGATGTCGCCCATCTCGCCACCCCACCTCACTCCGCGAAAACAAACACGCATGGATATCACTCTCTCGATGATGCGGGAGTCGCTCTCCGCAGCTGTGGTGGCGGATGCTCTGGATGCATTGGGGTATCGGAATCAGTCACCGCGAGTTGAGCTTCGTCCGTATACCAGCGAGTCGCTGCTGGTCGGGCGTTGCCGGACGACGCTGTGGGCCGATGTGTTTCAACCAGACCTCCAGCCTTATGAATTGGAGTTGCGGGCGGTCGACAGGTGCCAGCCGGATGATGTGCTGATCTGTGCGGCGCAAGGCTCGCTACGGTCGGCGTTGTGGGGCGAGCTGCTCTCGACGGCGTCGCGAAACACCGGCTGCGTGGGAGCGATCGTGGACGGGGCGACGCGCGATGTGGCCCAAATGCGGCGGATGGGGTTCCCCGTCTTCGCTCGGGGAACCAGCGTCTACGACAGCCAGAATCGTCAGCGCGTGATTGAGATCGATGTCCCCGTCAGGATTGCGGGCGTGCTGTTTTGCCCCGGTGATCTGGTCTTCGCGGATTTCGATGGCATCGTCGTCGTGCCGCAGGCGGTGGAGCAGGAGGCCATTCGCAGAGCCTGGGACAAGGTCCACGCCGAGAACGTCACCCGCGGCGCCATCCGCGCGGGTATGCTGGCGACCGAGGCGTACCAGAAGTATGGCGTGCTGTAGATTGACGAGATTGAATTGGGCTGGGCCGGCCCCAAAATGACCTGCCCCTTTTCCATTCCTTCGATCAAAACGGGGGTTTCCGTGCTGCGCCGCCACCGGGCTGGGCCGGTGAAACCGTGACCATAAAAACAGATAGTGCGAATCCTCCGAATCTGCCGGTGGTGCGGCAGTGGAGTGTCATGCCTCAACGGTGCCAGGATTTGACGCAAACTCAAAATTGAAATGGGGTGCCGAACTCCTCGTGAGCAATGAGAGGTATCTTAAAGTGTGGAGTCCGCCCACTCTGGAGTTGATTGTGCCCTCGTCCTCGCCGCCGCTGAGAATCGTCGCCTGCGACGATCATGCCCATATCACTTGTACGCTGGATATGACCCTCCGCAAGGCGGGGTTCGCGGTCGAGACGTATCCCAGTGGTGAACTGGCGCTCGAAGCCATCCGCCGCGAGCCCCCTGCGCTCATTATTACAGACTGCCAAATGCCGGGCGGGATGGACGGTCTTCAGCTGTGTCGGCTGATTCGGGAGGATTCCCGTTGTCATCAGATTCCGATCATTGTGCTGACCTCGAAGGGGTACGAACTGTATGAGCGACAGCTGCAAAGGGATCTTCAAGTGTCGGCCCTGATTGGAAAGCCCTTCAGCCCTCGGGAATTGACCAAGCTGGTGCATGTCCTCGTCGGCCACGAGGTCTCATTCGCCTGAGTGGTTGTTTTTTTGAGTCCCCACGAGTGGGCGTCCATTTTCGCGCGTGTGCCTGTGCTAAACCACACCACGAAACGATTCGCAGACTGAAGGGGGAACGGCTGCGTGTGTCTGTTCTGTCCGGAGCTCGGGGTCCAGACTCCGGTCCCGCGTCCCAGGCTCGAATCATTCACTGCTGGTTGGCTCGGCCTCTTGTGGGGCGGCCGCTGGGGCTGTCGATCGGTAGAGCGGCAGGTAGCGGTAATAGACTTCGAGGGTGAGCGTCGCGAACGCCGTCGAATAGATCCGGCCACCGTAACCGCCCCATTGATCGCGCGGTTCCCAGCTGCCCGCGAACTCGCCAGTGGTGACCTGCTCGTCAATCAAGAGATCGCGCAGCCGCCCGTTCCATTGCTCCCAGGGAGACCCTCCGTATTGGTAGAGCGCGAGGGTACTGTAATACCAGGCGTACAAGTTCATCGATTGCCGAGTGGGCGGATTCGTCAGCAGGAATTTGACGGCTTCGTCGCACGACGGGTGCTCGCGAGGCAATCCCAGCATCTGCTTACAGAACAGCGATTCGGCTGTCATGGCCACACTCGGGCGTTCGTTTGGTCGATAGGATGCCAATCCTCCAGAGCGTCCGAGCCCGCGCTGTTGCAGGAAGAGAATCATCTTCTGTCGGCTTGCCAGGGGGATCTCCAGCCCGGCAGCCTGGGCACTCTTCAAAGACATCAGATGCCAGCCGAAGATGCTCATGTCCCCCCCGCCCTGCTGTCCTCGTTTATATCGCCAGCCTCCATCGTCGAGCTGGCAGAGCAACGTAAACCGGACGGCTTTCTGCAGCGGATCCAGCAAGAACTGAGCCTGTTCCTGGTTCTCGGTCATGGCGTAAGCCTCGGCGATGGCAAAGGTCGCAATTGCATGGGAGTAAACCCCCGCAATCTCTGCGGCGTTTCCACCGAGGTAGCCGTCAACACCCTGCGAGTTCTTCCCCTGTTGACCGACTAGCCAGCGCAGTGCCTTCGTCACGTTTTCCGAGTACGCGCCTTGTTCGAGGGTATGCTGCTTGCCGAGAAAGGCCAGAATCGACAAGGCGGTCAGACCGGTGTCCGCGTCGCGGCCTGCGAACTCGCGATCGATCCCTCCTTCGACATCGATCTTTCCCGCTCCGTAGGCGTCCCCATCCCAGAAACCCTGGGCGTCCTGAATACTGGCCAGCCACTTCAGGGCGGCGTCGACAGCCGCTTCGGATTCAGCGGAGCCTCCGAACTGCTGGAGGGCCATCTCGCGCTGCTCCTTACCACGCAGTTGGTACTGAGCGGGGGACGAGCTGCCGATTTGGGCGGGCAACATTTCTTGGGGCCGAATCAGGTTGGGCAAGGACTCCATTCCGACATCGCTTTGCTCCCGAGGCTCACGGCCCGGATCATCCCCACCCGGCGAGATCGTTCCAGGCGGCCCCGGAGCAGCGGGGCGTACGAGCTTCGCCAATCCCCCATCACGACTCGGAAAAGGACGCGGGGCAGGCCGACTCGGCATCACTTCCGGAGCCGCAGATTGCGGGGGCAAGACTTCTGCGGGCTGCCCGTCTGCCGCAGTGTCAGTGATCTGAAATGGGGCAGCCCCTGTCTGCTGGGGAGCCTGCTCTGGCTGACTCGTGGTCAGCGGCACCCCCTCGGGACTGGGTAATGCAGAAGGCAGGTCGATGTCCACGCCGGGGCGAAATTCCGCGATGGAGGTGTCTTGAGCAGGACGCTGCATTCGGCTCAGTTGCGGGGCGTTGTTGATGGCTGCCAGCGAGGGGGCAGTACGCTCGATGGCAGGTGCCTTACGGGATGGGGTTTGAGCGGGTTCGGGACGAGTGATTTCGTCCATCGTGGGTTGGAAGGCGGCTGGGTTGTACTCCTGCGGCACATTGGCCCGAGCGAGTTCACTCGTCTCCTGCGCGGAGGGCGGTAGCGGAACAAACACAGGGTCCGGGATACTGACGGGGGCAGTCGGCGGTCGAAGTCCTGTGGGCGATATCTCGACCGGGGCAGCGTCTGGGATTTGGGCTTCAGCCCGCTCCACCGGGGTCGCCAACGAGGTGGCGATCTGGTCCCAGGGGTGACGATCGGCGGTCGGGTCACTGTCGTCGTTCCCTGAGCTGGTCTCTTCGAACGCCTTGTTCTCCGTGACGGGATCCGGCGAAAGCTCGACAGTGTGGTCTTCTTCAAAGGCGGTTCGAATCGCCAGGGACTTGTATTCGGGAATCAGTGCCACGACCCCGAACAGGAGCGAAAAATGGATGGCCAGCGAGAAAATCAACGCCTTGCCCGTGACCCGGCGATTCCCCCACTGGGTCCCGAGCATCGCAAACAGATGCGTCGAGGCGACCACCACTCCCCCGCACAGCAGCAGCACGACCGCGGGCTGGAAGATCGCGACGATCAAATCCAGCAACGGCCAGAGTTCAGCGGTGAGGTCCAGAGCAAGTGTCATGGGCTGGGCGTAACCTCAATTTTCGCGTCAAGCTTGATCTTGGTGATGCCTGCGACCTGGCAGAGATTCAGAGCATCCATCACATGCTGGTAGGGCCCTGCACCCGATCCTCGAATTCGGACGACCTGATCCGCATAACGAGTTGCAGCCAGTCGCAGATCGCTCTCCAGTTGAGAGCGATCGCGAGTCTGGCCTTTGATGATCATGGTTCCGTCACCTTTGACGTTGATGACGATCTCGTCGGGCAAGGCTGTCAGCGGTCGGGCCTGGGTCACCGTCGGCAGGTTGATGTCGTACTGCTTCTCTGGTTCGACCAACCGGCTTCCGACCATGAAGAAAATGTTCAGCAACATGACCACGTCGATCATGGGCGTCAGATTCATTCCCTGGTCTTCCTCTTGGGGAGCACGCAGTGGCATGTCACTTGTTCTCCGATTGAGG
>Ga0105047_10010195_pt1 | contig 15382 bp, 11 predicted proteins | sample MAT04_FD_78384 | JGI IMG/M metagenome (GOLD analysis project Ga0105047, IMG submission 78384) | Freshwater microbial communities from Lake Fryxell liftoff mats and glacier meltwater in Antarctica - MAT-04 (megahit assembly) | ecosystem: Environmental > Aquatic > Freshwater > Ice > Liftoff... | reverse complement strand
CGTGGCGAGGATGGTGTCGAAGTTGCCAGTGAGCATGGTGGACCTTTCCTAGTCGCAACAGCTGTCGCGCCAGCCGCAGGCGGCGCACTTGAAGTGCGCGTGTTCGGGGTGCAGCGCGCCTCCGCACAACGGGCACTCGGGGAAAACACCGAAGCGCGCACAGCGGTCGGTGGTCGACGCCGGCGCGGGGAGGACGGGGTTGGGCTGCATCCCCCCAGTGTGACACCGGCCACTCCGTCATCGAGGGACCGCGAGTTCTAGTCTTGACCGACCGGTCAAGATGTCGAGCAACTCCACCGCCCCCCTCTCCCACGGGCATCGCCCGGGCAGCGCACGCGCCGCACTCGCGTACCCCCGCTTCCGTCGCATGTGGTTGGCCTCGTTCTCATCGAGCATCGGCTCGTGGATGCAGAACGTGGTGTTGCCGGTTTACGTGCTCGACCGCACCGACAGTGCGTCGATGGTGGGCCTCATGGTGTTCGCCCAGTTGGGTCCGCTGCTGTTCCTCTCCATACCGGCCGGCGTCATCGCCGATCGCTTCGACCGCCGCAAGTGGCTCATCGCGATGCAACTCGTCCAGCTGGTGTTCTCCGCGCTACTGGCACCGCTCGCCGCCGCCGAGGCACCCATCTGGGCCATTTTCCTGGTGGCACTCGGCGTGGGTGTGGGCAATGCGCTGAACGCACCGGCGTGGTCGGCGCTGCTGCCCACGCTGGTCAGCCGCGACGACCTTGCCGGCTCGGTGTCGCTCAACTCCACCATGATCAACGGTTCCCGAGTGGTCGGCCCCATCATCGTCGCCGTCCTCCGTTCGTCGGGTGTCTCCATCGCGCAGATCTTCCTCATCAACGCCATCACCTACCTGTTCGTCGTCGGCGCCCTGCTGCGCACACCCATCGAGCCACCGGCGAAGGTGGCACACGCCGCGGGGTGGCGCCAGCTCACCGTCGGCGTGCAGATTGCGCGAGCGAACCCGGCCGTGTGGCGATTGCTCATCACGTTGTTCACGTTCTCGCTCATCTCGCTGCCGTACGTCGGGCTGTTCGCTGCGGTGGTGCGACTCAACTTCGGTGTATCGAAGAACTCCACGACCTACGAGTGGATCTACGCCACCTGGGGGCTTGGCGCGGCGTTGGGTGGGTTGGCCATCGGCACGGTGTTCGTCGGGTTCGACAAGCGCACGCTCATTCGGTGGGGCTTCGCCGCGTTCGCAGTGTGCCTCGCGCTGTTTGCCATTGGGCGCACGCCTGCCCACGCCTTTGCGGCGGGCGCCGTATTGGGTTTCGCCTACTTCGCCACCACCACCTCCATGAACACGGTGCTACAGAGCCGCCTCGCCGACCACGAGCGCGGTCGGGTGATGGCGTTGTGGTTCATGGCGTTCGGCGGCACGGTGCCGCTGGGCAACCTCATCTTCGCCCCGCTCATCGACGTGGTCGGTGCTCGCTGGGTGCTGTTCGGCGGTGCGCTATGGGCGCTGTTCCTGGCCTGGTGGTGCAACATCGAGCGCATCGATGTGCTCGCCGAGGAGCAGGGCGGCCGCCACCCGCTCAAGCCCGACCACACGGCTAGCTTTGACGAGCACGGCGTCTCCGCTGGCGAGTGAGCCCAGCGCCGCCACCGGGTCGACCACCGGGGCAATGCCGTAGAGATCGGTTCCCACGGCCAGCACGTCGATGCCTCTGCCATGGGCGTACTCGACGATCGCACGGTGCTCCGCTTCGGTGTCGGAGATCTCCGCCATCAGCCCGAGCACGGCGAAGCGACGCGTGGCCGGCAGATCGGCGAGCGCATCGAGCGCAGCGCGCATGCTGGTGGGGTTGGCGTTGTAACTGTCGTTGAGCACGGTGGCTCCGCCCACGGTTCGCTGCAACTCCATTCGCATGGCGGTGAGGCCGATGTCGGCGAGCGCCGCTGCGCCCTCCTGCAGGTTGCCGCCGATTGCGCCCACACAAGCGAGCGCTGCCGCGGCGTTGTGCGCCATGTGGCGGCCACTGACGCCGAGGTGCACCTGGCACTCACCCCAGGGGGTGAGCAGCCGGAACGACGGGCGGGCGATCTCGTCGAGGTGCAGGTCGGTGATGCGCACGTCGGCGCCATCACCATCGCCGTAAAGGAGCACCGGAGCGGCGGAGATGGTGCTCATCGCTCGCACCCGGAAGTCGTCGATGTTGAGCAACGCGAGGCCGTAGGCGGGCAGCGCTGCGACCAGCTCCGACTTCGCTCGCGCGACGCCTTCGATGCCACCCACGCGCTCACTGTGCGCCTCGGCGACGCGTGTCACGACGCCGATGGTGGGCCGCGCAATGGTGCACAGCTCGGTGATCTCACCGAGCCCGCGCATGCCCATCTCCAGCACCAGCACCTCGGTGAGCTCGGGGGTGTTGAGCAGCGTGGTCGGTAGACCCTGCTCGTTGTTGAAGCTGCGCTCGTTGGCCCACGTGCGCCTACTGGCTGCCAGCGCCGCCCAGGCGAGGTCCTTCGTGGACGTCTTGCCCACCGACCCGGTGATGCCGATGACCGGCCCCTCGAACGACGCCCGTTGGGCAGTCGCGAGTGCCATCAGCGCACGCAACGTATCGGGCACCTCGATGGCCGTGCCGGGGCCGACGAAGGGCTGCGAGCTGAGGCAGGCGACAGCGCCACGCCCGAACGCCGACTCGATGAACTGATGTCCGTCGCGCTCGGCGACCAGCGGCACGAACAATTGCCCGGGCTGCACCGATCGCGAGTCGAACGACACGCCGTCGATCTCCACGTCGGGGCCGTGCAACCGGCCACTGACGGCCGCTGCCACGTCGCTCGCTCTGAATCGCATCGCTCCAGAGGGTACCGTCGGGTTCCATGACGGCCGAGACCGATTCCTCCGATGACCGCATCAACCTCATCGTCGTGTTCGGCGGACAGTCGGCCGAACACGACGTGAGTTGCACCACCGCCGCTCACGTGCTGCGCGCCGCCGACCCGGCGAAGTACCGCATCACCCCGGTGGGCATCGGGCGCGACGGCCAGTGGTCGCTCGCCTCAGCCGCCAGCGCGGCGCTGGCTCAGGGGCCGCAGGCTTTGCCCGGTCGGCTCGACGCCACCGGTGACGCCATCGAACCCACGCTCGCCGTTGCCTCGCAGGGCAGTGGTCGCAAGGTGGTGATGCCCCTGCTGCACGGCCCCCTCGGCGAAGACGGCACCCTGCAAGGACTGCTCGAGCTGGCCAATCTGCCATACGTGGGTACGGGCGTGCTCGGGTCGGCGGTCGGCATGGACAAGGGGATGGCCAAGCAGGTGGCCGCTGCTCACGGAATCCCGCAGGCTCGCTACGAGGCCTTGCGTGCACACGAGATCTCACCCATCACGCCTGCCCGCCTCGCCGCCGAGCTTGGCCTGCCGGTGTTCGTGAAGCCGGCCAACATGGGCTCGTCGGTGGGCGTGTCGAAGGCGAAGACGGTCGAGGCGTTACGCGACGCCATCGAAGTGGCACTGAGCTACGACGAGTGGGTGGTGGTCGAGGAGGCCATCGACGGCCGAGAGATCGAGGTGGCAGTGCTCGGCAACCTGGAACCTCGCGCCAGCGTGCCCGGCGAGATCGTGCCCGGCGCCGAGTTCTACGACTACGCCGACAAGTACGTCGACGACGGCTCGCAGTGCCTCATCCCGGCACCGCTCACGCCGGCCCAGACCGCAGAGGTGCAGGCACTCGCTATCGCCACGTTCAACGCGATGCGCGCCGAGGGCCTGTCGCGTGTCGACTTCTTCCTGGAGGAGCCCGGCCGCGGTTTCCTGCTCAACGAGATCAACACGATGCCCGGCTTCACGCCCATCTCGATGTACCCGAAGATGTGGATGGCCAGCGGCCTCACCTACTCGCAGCTGATCGACGAGATGGTGCAACTGGCCTTTGAGCGACACTCGCGTCGACGCCGCAACACCTCCCACTGACCAGGTCGCAGAGCGACGAATCCTTCCCGGTGCCTCGCGTGCCGGCACCGCAGCGCCAGCGGCCGCCGAAGTACCCTTGCGGCGATGACCACCACCGAGAACTCCACCGGATTCGACGCTCACCGTGCCATTCGCGACCTGCGCGAGCTGGCCGCTCGCACCGGCGGGCCGGCAGGCTCGCGACGCCTGTGCTGGACCCCAGAGTGGGCCGAGGCGCGAGCCATGCTGCGCGAGGAGTTGTCCACACTGCCCGTCGAGGTGGAGCAGGACGAAGCCGGCAACCTGTGGGCGTACCTGCGCGGCACCAGCCCCGACACGGTGGTGGTCGGGTCGCACCTCGACTCGGTACCCGCCGGCGGCTGGCTCGATGGCGCGCTCGGCGTGATGGGTGGCCTCGAGGTGCTGCGCTCGTTGGCGGCAGCTCCGACTCCCCCACAACGCACCTTCGCACTTGTCGACTGGGCCGACGAGGAGGGCGCCCGTTTCAGCCGCAGCCTGTTCGGCTCGGCAGCCGTGGCGGGCACGCTCGACATCGACATCGTGCGCGAGCTGAAGGACCGTGCGGGCAACTCGCTGCCCGAGGTGGTGGCCGAGCACGGCGTGTCGCTCGACGCCATCGAAGGTTGCCGCAGCCGGCTTGAACACGTCGTGGCCTACCTCGAACTACACATCGAGCAGGGCCCGATTCTGGAGCACGAGGGCCTGGGCATCGGCATCGTCACCGGCACCTACGGCATCGAGCGCGAGCGCCTCATCTTCAGCGGCCAGGCTGCGCATGCGGGCACCATGCCGATGGGCATGCGTCGCGACTCGTTGCGGGCGATGAGCCGCTTCGCGCTGGAGTTGGCGGAGATCGGCGCACGCCACGGCGGCGTCACCACCGTGGGCAGCGTGTCGTGCTGGCCCGGCGTCGTCACTGCGGTGCCCGGCACCACCACGTGCACCATGGACATGCGCCACATTTCGGCCGAGCTGCTGGCCACGATGTTCGCCGAGATGAAAGCTGTCGCGCAGGCCGCCGCCGAGGCCGAAGGGTGCACGGTCGAGCTCGAGCACATCTTCCGCATCCCGCCGATGCTCTTCGACCCCACGCTCGTCGACAGCGTGCGCCGCGCCGTGAAGGCCGTCGAGGGCCATGAGTTCGAGCTGCCCAGCGGCGCGCTGCACGACGCGTCGGAGATGGCGCGCACGGTGCCCACCGCCATGGTGTTCACGTCGTCCATCGCCGGCCTGTCGCACACCAAGGAAGAGGACACGCCCGACGAACACCTGGCGATGGGGCTCACCGCGTTCCACCAGGCCGTACTGGAAGCCGTCAACCCGCCAGCGTGAACGAGTTCCAGTTCGAGGCGCCGCTGTGGAAGTGGCAGGGCGACGGGCCGGCGTCGTGGCACTTCGTCACGCTGCCGTTCGACCTCACCGACGACATCGACGAGCTCACCACCGGCCGCCAGGGCGGCTTCGGCTCGGTGCGAGTCGAGGTCACCATCGGATGCACCACCTGGACCACGTCGGTGTTCCCCTCGAAGGAGCAGCAGTCGTTCATCCTCCCGGTGAAGGCTGCGGTCCGCAAGGCCGAGGGCCTCGCCGACGGAGTGATCGCCCACGTCACCCTCCGCCTCATCGACTCCCCCTGACCCCAACCCCATCCGGGGCTTTCCTCCAGATCTTGCGCTATCGAGGCTTTCCGCGTTGAAACGCTGGAGGAAAGCCTCGGAGCGCAGGAAAGCCTCGGATGGGGTTGGGGGTGGGCTAGGGGGCGAGGGCAGCTCGGAGGAAGGCGAGCAGTTCGGCACGCAGGCGACGAAGGTCGGCGGTGGTGGGTGACCAGCCGACGCTACGCAGCACTTCGGGCTCGGTGGCGATGCCGGTGACCGTGGCGTAGCAGAGGGCAGCGAGCAGGCGCGGGTCGCCCCGTCGCAGGCTGCCGCGGTCCATCTCCTTTTGCAGGTACACCACCGCCCGCTCGACCAGCGGGGTGAGCTCGGCATGGAAGCGCTCGCCCACCGCAGGCGACAGGCGGCTGACCTCGCGAATCAACCCCAGCAATGCAGGACGGCGCACCGCTGGACGGAACACGGCGCGCACGACGTTGTCGATGCGGTCGAGCGGGTCGTCGGTGGAGGCCCGTATGGCCGCTTCGATGGCGACGCCCAACTGCATGGCTGCCTGTACCAGCACCGCCTGCACGAGGTCGTCCTTGCTCGGAAACCAATACAGCAACGTCTGCTTGGCCACCCCCACCTCGGCGGCGATGACGTCCAGCGACACAGCCTCCACCCCGCGAGCGCCGAACAGGTCGGTGGCAGCATCGAGGATGCGGTCGCGGGTGGGTGGCTTCGTTGTCATCGGGCTTTCGCTCCCAGGGGTTTCCTGACTCTCTACCATATGGTAGACAGTGGCCCGGAGAAAGGGTCCGCATGATTGCCGAACAGCTCGCGAACAAGCGAATCGCCATCACCGGCAGCACAGGGTTCGTGGGCACTGCGCTCGTCGAGCGCCTGTTGCGCTGCGTGCCCGACTGCACACTGGTGCTGCTCATCCGCCCCAGCAAGCGCCACGACCCCACCGAGCGTGCCCGCCGCGAGATCTTCAAGAACAACGCGTTCGACCGGCTGAAGGCCGAGCTGAAGGACCCCGCACTGCATCCGTCCACGCTGAACGGCGCGGCCGAGACCTTCGACGAGATGGTTGCCCGCCGAGTGGTAGCCATCGCTGGCGACGTGAGCACCGACGGGCTCGGCCTCAACGCCGTCGACCGGGAAGTGTTCGCCAGCTGCCACACCATCATCCACTCCGCCGCCGCGGTGTCGTTCGACAGTCCGCTCGACAGCGCGGTGGAGATCAACCTGATGGGCCCCGTGCGCATCGCCGAAACCTGTCATGCGCTCAACATCACCCCCCACATGGTCGGAGTCAGCACGTGCTACGTGGCCGGCAACCGGCGCGGCAATGCGCCCGAGGCACTGGTCAGCGACGGCCACTGGGACATCGGCCTGAGCTGGCGCAAGGAGGTGGCCGCCAGCCGCCGCTTGCGCGGTGACATCGAGGCGCAGAGCCGCAGCAGCGAGAAGCTGGCCCACTTCCGCAGCGAAGCCCGCAAGGAGCTCGGCGCCGCCGGCGGCCCGGCTCTGGCGAGCAAGACCGAGAACCTGCGCGAGGCGTGGGTGAAGGCGCAGCTGGTCGATGCCGGCAGGTCGCGCGCCGCCAGCGTCGGCTGGCCCGACGCCTACGCCTACACCAAGGCTCTGGGCGAGCAGGCACTCACCGAAGTGAAGGGCGACCTGCCCGTCAGCATCGTGCGCCCCAGCATCATCGAGAGCGCGCTCTCCGAGCCGTTCCCCGGCTGGATCCGTGGCTTCCGGATGGCCGAGCCGGTCATCCTCAGCTATGCCCGTGGGCTGCTCAAGGAGTTCCCCGGCGTGCCAGAAGGCACCGTCGACGTCATTCCTGTCGACATCGTCGTCGCCGCCATCATCACCGTCGCGGCCGTCGGCCCCGAGCGGGCGGCGCCCATCACCCAGGTGGCAAGCGGCGGCATCAACCCACTGAAGTACAAGCTGCTCGTCGACAACGTGCGCGCCTGGTTCACCGAGCACCCACTGTACGACAACGAGGGCCAGCCGATCGTGGTGCCCGAGTGGCAGTTCCCCGCCCGCGGTCGTGTGAAGGAACAGCTTGAGCGAGCCCAGAACATCATCGCTAAGACCGAGCGGGTACTGCAGGCGCTGCCCCTGCGCGGCAGGCAGGCCGCGTGGGCAGCGAACCTCGAAGAGAAGAAGATCGAGATCGATCGGGCCTACGAGTACGTGCAGCTGTACGGCCTCTACACCGAGTGCGAGGCCATCTACCAGGTCGACCGGCTGATCTCGATGTGGGACACGCTCGCACCGGCCGATCAGGCCGAGTTCAACTTCGACCCGCGCAGCGTGAACTGGCCCACGTACATCAGCACCATCCACCTGCCGTCCATCGTGCACCACTCGCGCGCCAAGGTCACCCCCGGCAAGAGCAAGATCGACCGCGCCGCTCGATTGCGCCGGTCGGTGCTCTCCCCCGACCGGCACGTCGCTGCGTTCGACCTCGAGAACACGCTCATCTCCAGCAACGTGGTGGAGAGCTTCTCGTGGCTGGCCACCCGCCGGCTGAACACTCCCGAGCGCATTCGTTACGTGCTGCGCACGCTGGCCGAGGCGCCCACGCTGAGCAAGATCGACCGCAGGGACCGCAGCGATTTCCTGCGCTTCTTCTACCGCCGCTACGAAGACGCCCCGGTCGCGCAGATCGCCGAGGACTCCCAGGAGCTGCTCAGCCAACTGATCCTCGCCAAGTCGTTCCCGGCTGGGCTGCGCCGGGTGCGTGAGCACCGCGCCCTCGGCCATCGCACCATCCTCATCACGGGTGCGCTCGACTTCGCGGTGGAGGGCCTGCGCCCGTTGTTCGACGAGATCGTGTCGGCCAAGATGACCGTGCGTCCCGACGGCACCTACAGCGGCAATCTGGCCGTGGTGCCGCCCACCGGCGAGACTCGCGCCGAGATCCTCGCCGATTACTGCGCCAGCGAAGGCCTCAAGCTGGAGGAGAGCATCGCCTACGCCGACAGCACCAGCGACCTGCCCATGCTCGAAGCAGTGGGCTTCCCCGTGGCCGTGAACCCCGAGACCCGTCTGGCTGCCATCGCCCGCAAGCGTGGGTGGTTGGTGGAGGACTGGGCGAAGGCCAGCGGAGCGCCGAAGATGCTGTTGCCGCTGGGCCCGATGATGGCCGAGCACGAGCGCCGCAAGTCGTTCACCGGCAAGTCTCTCAGCAGCCGGCCGTTCAGCGGCCAGTTCACCGGCGGTGCCCGATGACGGCAACTTGGCGCTCCGACACCGCCCACCGACGCCCCAACGCCAACTTGGTAGCCGCCACCCCAACTCGGCACTCCGACACCGCCCACCGACGCCCCAACGCCAACTTGGCGAGCAAGCGGGTGGGGCAATGAGCCGGCTGGTGTTCTCCCGCAAGCCAGCTCGCTTCGCCATGGCTCGCCTGGCCGGGGCCATCATGCCCGGTGCCGGCGCAGCGGTGGGGCCGCTGGCCCTCGAACCCGACGAGCAGCTGCCACTGCCCACGCCCGAGTGGGTGCGCTTGCGAACCCGGATGGCCGGCATCTGCGGCAGCGACCTGTCGCTCATCGACGGCACCGCCTCGGCCTACTTCGACCCGCTGGTCAGCTACCCGTTCACCCCCGGGCACGAGATCGTGGCCAACGTGGCCAACGCCGACGGCAGCACGGGCCGCCGGGTCACTGTGGTGCCCGTGCTGTCGTGTGCCACGCGCGGCATCAGCCCCGTGTGCGGCTCATGCGCCGCCGGCCACACCAACCTGTGCGAGCGCGGCGCCTACGGCCACCTCTCCCCCGGCCTGCAGACCGGCTTTTGCACCGACACCGGTGGCGGCTGGTCGCACGAACTCGTGGCCCACCCGAGCCAGCTCATCGACGTACCCGGTGACTTCAGCGATGAGGCCGCCGTGCTCATCGAGCCCACCGCCTGCGCCGTGCACGCCGCCGCCCGCTACACCGGCAAGGAAACCGTCATCATCGGCGCCGGCACCCTGGGCCTGCTCACGCTGGCGGCCATCACCGCGACACGCGACGCCGTGCGCCACGCACCCATCGTGGTCACCGCCCGCTACCCGGAACAGAAGCGACTGGCGAAGCTGCTGGGCGCCGACCTGGTGTGCACCACCGACGAAATGCCGCGCGCGATCCGCTCCGCGACCAGCTCCCTCGTCATCGGCGACCAGCTCACCTGCGGAGCGCCGCACGTCATCGACTGCGTGGGCAGCAGCCAGTCGCTGCAGCAGGCGCTGCAGGTGGTGGCACCCGGCGGCGAGGTGCAGGTGGTCGGCATGCCCTCCAACGTGTCGCTCGAACTCACGTCGCTGTGGCACCGCGAGACATCCATCCGCGGCTGTTACGCCTACACGCACGACGACTTCCACACCGCCATGTCGGTCATCCGCCACCACCAACTCGAGCGCTTGGTCTCGGCCACCTATCCCCTGCGCGACTACACCGACGCCATCTCCCACGCAGCGGCCGCCGGCCGTCGCGGTGCGGTCAAAGTTGCATTCGATCTGAGAGGTTCCTGAAATGCCCCGTCCCGGATTCGTCCTCGACGTCGATCGCTCGACGCCACCCATCATGTTCTGGCGCGGCGAGAACTTCAGCCTGGAGAAGCTGCCCGCCGATCGGTCGCGGGTCATCTACCCGCCCGAACCGCTCGATGCCATCGACGACATCGACGGCGCCATCCGCCACGCGCTACTGAACCCGTACGAGCAGGACCCGCTCCCCACGCAGCTGTTCCCGGGCATGAAGCTCACGATCGTGTTCGACGACGTCAGCCTGCCGCTCCCCAAGATGCGCCGACCCGATTCGCGCCAACGCGTCATCGAGGCGGTGCTCGACCTGGCGGCCGCTGCCGGTGTCGACGACGTGCATCTCATCGCGGCCCTCGGCCTGCACCGGCGTATGCATGAATACGAATTGCGCCACGCCCTCGGCGATCGCGTCTACGACTCATTCTTCCCTCGCGGCATGCTCACCCAGCACGACGCCGAAGACCCCGACAACCTCACGATCATCGGCACCACCGACCACGGTGAGGTGCTCGAGATCAACAAGCGGGCCGCCGACAGCGACCTCGTGGTCTACGTCAACATCAACTCCGTCAGCATGGACGGCGGGTGGAAGAGCATCACCACCGGCCTGGCCAGCTATCGCTGCCTCAGCCACCACCACAACCCCGAGACGCTCGAGAACACTCGCAGCCTGATGGGCCATCGCCACCAGAGCGCACTGCACACCAGCGTCTGGCGGCTGGGCAAGGTGCTCAAGGACCACGGGCCGAAGATCTTCCAGATCGAGACCACGCTCAACACCGACATGTTCCCGGCGCCGTTCGACTTCCTCTCCAAGCGCGAGTGGGAGTGGACGGCTCGCGACCGGGCGACGTTCCTGGCCACCACCAAGTCGCTGAACCGCACGCCGATCAAGCTCGCCCGGAAGATCTTCCACGGCATGGAGGGGCCCCATCAGATGACCAGCGTGCAGGCCGGCGACACCGAAGCCGTTCACAAGATCACGCTCGAGCACGTGTACAAGCAGCAACTGGTCGAGGTCACCGGCCAGACCGACATCCTCACCATGGGCATCCCCTATGTCAGCCCGTACAACCCCGACGGCGTGATGAACCCGATCCTGGTGATGTGCATGGGCCTCGGGTACCTGTTCAACATGTACCGCAACAAGCCGCTGGTGCGTGAGGGCGGGGTCGTCATCATGACCCACCCCTGCTATCGCGACTTCAACCCGGTGCATCACCCCAGCTACATCGACTTCTTCGAGCAGGTGCTGGCCGACACCACCAGCCCGGCGGAGATGTCGCGCAAGTGGGAGAAGCAGTACGCCGAGGACGAGTGGTACAAGCACCTGTACCGCACCGGCAACGCCTACCACGGTGTGCACCCGTTCTACGCCTGGTACTGGGGCGCGCACGGGCTGCAGCACGCCGGCAAGGTCATCATCGTCGGCGGCCACCCGGCCACCGTGCGCCGCTTGGGCTTCACGCCGGCGAGCACCATGGACGACGCGTTCGAGATCGCCAGCGACGTAGTCGGCCGCAACGCCACCATCACCCACCTCCACGCACCGGCGCTGCTCGTCGCCGACGTGCAGTAACGCACGATGCAGCGATGAAGCGTTCCGCGCCCACACGGCTCAGCTCGGTCGGCCAACTCCGGCGCGTCGCCAAAGTGGGCGACGCCGCCAGTTCGGCCGTGCAGGCGGTGCTCAAGCCGGCGAAGGCGCTCGGCTTCCCGTACCGCAAGCCGACCATCCCCAAGGGTGTCGTCGTCCCTCCGGACCCGAGCACGCTCGGCGCCAACTTCGACACCGAATGGGCACGCTCGGCGCCGGCCAAGGCAGCGCGGTCGGTGCTCACCAACGGCCCGATGCGCCTGATGGTGCGAGCGTTGGCCAACCCCGAGATCGTCGGCCTCGATCGCCTCTGCGACCTGGAGCGGCGTGACGAAGCACCGGCGGTCATCTTCGCCCCCAACCACCACAGCCACGTCGACACCCCGCTGATGCACGTGGCAGTGCCCGAGCCGTGGCGGTCGAACCTCATCATCGCCGCGGCCGCCGACTACTTCTTCGACAAGCGGATGAAGGGCAACCTCGCCGCGCTCGTGCTGAATGCGTTTCCCATCGATCGCGAAGTCACCAGCCGCAAGAGCAGCGACGAATTGCGCCGCCTGATCGAAGACGGCTGGAGCCTGGTGATCTTCCCCGAGGGCGGCCGTTCGCCCGACGGCTGGGGCCAAGAGTTCAAGGGCGGCGCCGCGTACCTCTCCAACCGCACCGGAGCGCCGGTGGTGCCAGTGTTCATCGACGGCACCGGCAGCATCTACGGCAAGGGCATGAAGCGCCCGAAGCCGGGCAAGTCGAAGGTGGTGTTCGGTGCTCCGCTGCTGCCGGTCGAGGGTGAAAGCACGCGCCGCTTCAACGCCCGCATCGAGGCAGCCGTCGCCGCGTTGGGCGACGAGGCACTCACCGACTTCTGGACCTCCCGCCAGCGGGCGGCAAAGGGCACCAACCCCAAGCTCACCGGACCGGAGTACAACGGCTGGCGCCGCCAATGGGCGCTCGCCGAGCATCGCAAGCTCGGCAAGGCCGGCCAACGCCGCCGCCAGACCCGCCGCTGGCCCGACCTCGGCTAGTCCCAATAGCGCCGGTTGGAGGCTCGGCCCAGTGTCTCAGCCGGAAACTGTCGGGCGACTGTTGGAGGCCAGCTATTCGAACGACTCGACTGCGAGCTCGGGGGGAATCGGCGGCGGGACGTCGTGTTCGGGCAGGAGGTCGGCAAGGGCTGATTCAAGACGAGCCACGCGAGCCTCCAACTGCACCAACCGCTCGGCCAGCCGAGCGGAGGTGCCCGACGATTCGGTTCGGGCGACAACGCTCTGCTGGGCCTCATCGCTGAGCAACTGCTGCCACCGCGCCTCCTTCTGGCCAGGCTGGCGCTCCAGCAGCTGCATGGTGCCGGTGGACGCCAGTGCACGCAGCTCGGCCTCGACCTCGTCGAGCGAGGCGAACGGGTACCAGCGTTCGGTGCGCGCCTTGAGCTCCGCCACCGTCTGTGGGCCACGCAGCAACAGAACGCCCAACAGCGCCACCGCTGGCCGCTCGAAACCCCACGACTCGTCGGCCACCTGCCGGAAGCGAGTGACGCTGCGACCGTGAGAAGGGTGCACGTACCGCAGCAGCCCCTGCGCCTTGAGCCCCGCCAGCGTGGCTTCCACCTCGTGTTCCGCGACGTGCATTACCGGCTCGCGCGAGGTGGCCTGGTTACAGGCCAGAACGAGCGCGTTGAGCGTGAGCGGGTACTGGTCGGGTGTGGTTCGTTCTTTTTCGAGCAGCGAGCCGAGCACGCGACCCTCGACGATGGTGAGCATGCCCCCAACCTAGGGCAGCACGCCCTCGACATCGACCAGCATGTGGGTACCGGAACTCACGTACACGCAAACCTTGCCACCCGTTCCAGTGTCGACGACGAGATGGTTGTTGACGGTGGCACCTGGCACCATGTTGAGCACCGACACGTCGGGCCGCGCCTGGCCGCACGGATACGCAGTGACAAACCCAGTGCCGGGCGAGGAGATGGCCGTGACGTTGAGCACGACAGTCTGGTTGCCGGCCGGCACGTTGCCACGACCTGATACCTGCAACTCGACCGTGCTGCCAGCCGGGCGGATGTCGCCCCCTTCGAACTGCCCATCCACCGTTTCGAACACCGCCCCGATGCGCGTCTCGAGCAGTCGCGCTGGTGTCAGCGTGATGTAGGTCGACGATGCATCGAAGTAGCCAACGGCGTCGACGATGAGGTTGGTCTGCGCGCTGGTGTTGAGGCATACCTGCCCGGTGGCCGACAATGACACGACGGTCTGGCTGGCCTTGGTGAGGCCTGCCTGGAAGTTGGCGACCGATGCGTTGGGCGGCGCAGCATCACAGGGGTAGGCCCGCAGGAATCCGTTGGTGACGTGACCAGTGGCAGTGATGTTGACGACGACTGCAACCGCGTCGGCGGTGATGTCGCCACGGCCGGCCAGGTCGAGCGTGACGGTGCCGTTGGCAGCCACAGGCCCGGCCTGCTCGAAGAGGTCATCGATGGTCGAGCCAATGGGGCGAGTGTCGAGCATGCGCTGCGGAACGAGCGACTCGAGATCGGAGCCCGACGGGAAGTACGACAGTGCATCGACCAACAGGTGCATGCCCACGCTGGTGAACAGGCACACGGTGCCGTCGGCCGCCAGCCTGGAGATGGCCATGTTGGCGATGGTTCGCCCTGCGCTCACATTGAGCGACGAGGCATTGGGCGGCACGGCATCGCACGGGTACGCCGTGACCCAACCGCCGCCAGCGGGGGCCACAGCCGTGATGTTGAGCACCGCGGCCTCGGCCTCGGCGGGAATGGTCTGGCGACCAGCGACGTCGAGAGTGAGCGTGGAGCCCGCGGCACGCACACCGCCACCTTGGAACTCACCGTCGTCGGTGCTTCCGTTGGGCCGCGTGTCGAGCAGGCGGGCGGGCAGGGGCGCCTTGAAGGAAGTCTGCAACACACGCATGGATGACTGACCCACTGGGTCGGTGGGCGTGACGACGCCCGCGTTGTCGACAGTGCCGGCATAAACCGCTCGAGCACCGTTGGCGCTGATGGCGCCGTACAGGGTGAACCCGTTGGGCACCGCCACGCCCACCGGTTCGGTGAGCACCATGCGGGTGTCGGCGGCAAGGTCGTACACCACCGGCTGCGGTGCCGACTGAGGGCTTGCGTTCACCGTGGAGGGCACGGCTTCCATCACGAAGACCTGCGTGCCGGGCCCACCGATGGATGGTCCGCTGTATGGCGCCATTTCGGTCTCGGCGGCCGTGACCAGCACGGTTTGGGCCGAGTCGAGATGGCGGACATACACCCGGCTGACGGGGGTGCCGACGCCGATGACCAAGTTGGAGGCCGTCGACCGAAAGACCACATGTCGCCCATCGGGGCTGATCTCTGGGTCGGCGCTCCCGCCATCATTGAGGGCGCCGCTGTCGAAACGCTGGCTGGCGCGCACCGCGGTGTTCGCAGCGATGTTGTACACCCATACCTCGGAGAAGGCACCCGCGGCAGAGGCGGTGACCCAGGCCGCAAAGCGCCCGTCGTTGGAGATGCGTACCTCGTTGCTCTGCCGCTGCGGGCCCTCCGCGAAGTCGGGCAGCAGTGAATCGGGCTGGGCCCAGGTGGCCAGCGTGCGGTCGAAGATGAACGAGCCGCTGTCGGCTATGACCCCGTTGGTGCCGTACATGCCGAGATAGCGAGCATTGCCGCTGATGTCCTGCAGTTGGAACGTCCAGCCG
>Ga0105047_10010192_pt1 | contig 15384 bp, 8 predicted proteins | sample MAT04_FD_78384 | JGI IMG/M metagenome (GOLD analysis project Ga0105047, IMG submission 78384) | Freshwater microbial communities from Lake Fryxell liftoff mats and glacier meltwater in Antarctica - MAT-04 (megahit assembly) | ecosystem: Environmental > Aquatic > Freshwater > Ice > Liftoff... | reverse complement strand
CCGCCGTATGCGACATCGCACGTACGGTGGTGTGAGAGGACGGAGCCGTGAGGCTCCTCCTACTCGATAGGGCGCTGAGTGTAGCACGGTTTAGAATAGATTTTAATTCAAAATTCGCTACTAATACTCAATATCGTACCAACATAACCGCCCTCATCCGGCGCTACGCGCCACCTTCTCCCCAAGGTGGAGAAGGGAATTCATCAGCGAAATATTTAACCTTTACAGCAAAGACGACAACCCAGGGTTGCGTCCTCCGAACCTCTGGATATTCTTCGCTGTCGCTCCTAACGACGGCATTGCACCAAATACACCCATCCAATCTTGCCAAAATAGTAACCATATCCTATTTATTACGAACACTCATCCCTGATTACCCTATTTTCCCTACATTTTTTTAACAGAAAACCATAAAAAAGATTGACGATTGGGAATTTGTGTTTCTATAGTGTATAAAAGTGGTATAAAATATAAAAAAGTGGAGAATTGTGGATAATTCAGAATTATCCCGATTAAAATTATGTTTAGAGGAATTAATGCAATCACAATTGACGGAAAAGGACGCCTGGCTATGCCAACGCGTTACCGTGATGCATTGGGAAATAATGAGAAATCCTCTTTAGTAATCACTATTGATAATAAAGAAACATGTTTATTGCTGTATACTGCCGATGAATGGCAGTTAATTGAAAAAAAATTGCAGGCTTTGCCCAGTTTTGATCCTGCAGCAAGACGAATACAGCGTTTATTAATGGGGCATGCAACTGATGTTGATTTAGATGGTAATGGCCGACTGCTGTTACCACAGTTATTGCGTGACTACGCGAAGCTCGATAAACGCGTAGTTTTAATAGGACAAAGCAATAAATTTGAAATATGGGATGAAACACTATGGCAGGAAAGACGCGATGCCTGGCTGGCGGAAGAAACCGCTCAGCAGGAAAGTCTTCCTGATGAAATGAAAACATTTTCTTTATAACGGAAAAAATAATGGCGCATCAATCGGTATTGCTCAAGCAATCAATCGATGGGTTGGCAATCAAAGCCGATGGGATTTATGTCGATGGAACTTTTGGACGCGGCGGACACAGTCGGGCTATTTTGCAACACTTGTCTGATCAGGGAAAATTATTGGCAATTGATAAAGACCCAGCAGCAATTAACTATGCTAAAGAGCATTTTGGCGATGATCCTCGCTTTCAGATTTTTCATGGTTCCTTTGCTCAACTGGCAGAGTTTGCCCAACAGGCAGGCGTACACGGCCAAATCAATGGTATTTTATTAGATTTGGGTGTTTCCTCACCTCAACTCGATGATCCTCAACGCGGTTTTAGCTTTATGCAGCAAGGTCCTTTAGACATGCGCATGGATTTGGAACAGGATCTCGACGCTGCAGGCTATGTTAATCGTGCTACTGCTGAGGATATGGCAAGCGTTTTCAGGACTTATGGTGAAGAGCGTTTCGCAGGACGCATTGCGCGGGCAATTGTCACTGCACGCGAAAAAGCACCGATTACTACAACTAATGTTTTAGCTGAAATCGTAAAAGAAGCAAATCCAAAGTGGGAAAAACATAAACATCCAGCGACCAGAGTTTTTCAAGCGATTCGTATCCATGTTAATCAGGAGCTGTCTGATCTGGAGTCTTTTTTATCCGGCGCATTAGCCACATTAGCCATTGGTGGACGGTTATCAATTATCAGCTTTCATTCACTTGAAGACAGAATTGTTAAACAGTTTATGCGTAAACAGGAAGAAGGCCACAGGCCACCGCGAGAAGTTCCAATCCGTGCTTCAGAATTAACCACTTGTTTTAAACGAATAGGTAAAGCAACCAAACCGGATGAAGAAGAAATAAAAGGCAATGTCAGATCACGCAGTGCCGTACTACGAGTAGGGGAGAAAACAGCATGAACGCCGCCGCCAGGGCAATTAATCAAAGCAACTTATTTAATGGACAATTATCTGCCATGCGTCTTTCAAAAGAAGTGGGTTTGTTGTTAACTTTGTTACTTGCTGTCCTGATAAGTGCGATTGCCGTTGTTTATATAACCAATGAGCATCGCTCTAATTTTAGTCATTTGCAACAATTAGAGCAGAACATGAATAAGTTGCAATTGCAGTGGGGTCAATTGTTGCTTGAGCAGGCAAGTTTGGCAACTCCTGCACGTGTAGAGGCGATTGCCGCTCAAAAGTTACAAATGCATTTGCCAGCTGATAAAGAGATTTATGTGTTGCAGTCAAGATGAAAAAAAATGGCCATAAATCGCGTTTAATAGTTATCGCCGCTTTTTTCAGTATGCTTCTGTGTGCATTATGCTGGCGCATGCTTGATTTAACTGTTTTGCATCGCCAGTTTTTAAAAGGCCAGGGAGACGCCCGCAGTCTTCGTATGCAGGATATTCCCGCTTATCGAGGTATGATAACCGATAGACAAGGGACTCCACTGGCCGTCAGTACATTAGTGAGATCCGTTTGGGTAAATCCCAAAGAATTCGCTCCTACAGCAAAACAGATAGCTGCCTTGGCAGGTTTATTAAAAATTTCCCCGGCCAATCTGCAATCTCAAATCAGAAAAGCCAATAAACGTGAATTTTTATATTTAAGAAGACAATTGCCACCTTTAGCTGCTCAAAAAATTGAAGATTTGAAAATAACCGGCATTAATTTTCAGCAGGAATTCAAACGTTATTATCCAGAAGGTGATAGCACAGCTCAGCTCCTTGGTTTTACCAATATTGATGATGCGGGTATAGAAGGTTTAGAGCTTGCTTATCAAGATTGGCTAATGGGTTATCCGGGAAAAAAGCAGGTAGTAAAAGATCGAACAGGAAGAATTATTGAGGAATTGGGGGTAGTTAAAGAGCCGCGACCGGGTAATAATCTTGCTTTAAGTATCGATAGACGCATTCAATACCTTGCTTATCATGAATTGCATAATACTCTGGAAAAATTTTCAGCAAAATCCGGTTCCGTAGTTGTGATTGATACTCAGACTGGCGAAATTCTTGCCGCAGCAAATTCACCATCATTTAACCCTAATGCTCGTGAACGCTACACCCGTGACAGCTATCGCAACAAAGCAGTGACTGATATTTTTGAGCCAGGCTCTGTGATAAAGCCATTTAGTATTGCCAGTGCGTTAGGCAGCGGTCTTGTTACTCCAAAAACTATTATTGATACAAATCCGAGTTGGATGATTGTTCATGGTCGCACGATACGCGACATACATAATTATGGCGTTCTTGATGTAACAGGCGTATTGCAGCACTCATCAAATATTGGCGTCACCAAGATGATTCTTTTAAGCCCGCCTGAGCAATTTATTGGTTTATTGCAACGCAGTGGTTTTGGTCAACGTACTGAAAGCGGCTACCCTGGTGAAAGTGACGGTGGTATTGTAAAAGCTAAAGATGCTAACCCATTTGTATTGGCAACATTAAGTTTTGGCTATGGTCTGTCAGTAACAGCGCTGCAACTGGCAAAAGCGTATATGATTTTTGCCAATGAAGGTAAACTTCTTCCTGTAACCTTAATTCATTCTGACACTAAACCTACGGGCGATCAGGTAATTGATAAAAAAACAGCTGCTCAGGTTTTGAGAATGTTAGAGGCTGTATTAGGCAATGAAGGCACCGGAAAAATGGCGCGAATACCCGGTTATCGTGTTGCCGGTAAAACCGGAACATCACGTATAGCAGGTAAAAAAGGCTATGAAGAAAATCGACACATTGCAAGTTTTGTAGGGATAGCGCCTGTATCAAATCCGCGACTTGTAGTGGTGGTGGTTATTCATGAACCTTCACGAAGCAGTTATTATGGTGCAGCCGTCGCAGCACCGTTGTTTGCGCAAGTCATGTCCGGGGCATTAAGAGTTCTTGATATCCCTCCCGATAACACTACGAGTTGAAATTGCAATGAAATTATCTGAGCTTTTAAAACCCTGGATAGATATTAGTAGCGGCACTGCCATTAAGTTAAGCTCAGCTCCTACGTCCCGCGGCTTGTCCGCGGGATCCAGCGATCCTGGCATAGAGCGAGATTTCTGGATCCCGCGGACAAGCCGCGGGACGTCGGGAACGCTTAACTTAATGGCAGTGATTAGTAGCAGGGATTGTGATATTCGCGGCTTACATAATGATAGCCGTGAAATCGGCAAAGATTATTTGTTTTTTGCCTATCCCGGTGCTGCCACTGACGGACGACTATATTGCCAGCAAGCTGTTGATGCCGGTGCAAATGCCATTATTTATGATCCAAAAGATTGGTTTGCCACCTTACCTGATGGCGTACCGTGCATTGCATTTCCAGATTTAGTTCAACATTTAGCCGCTATTGCCAATCGATTTTACGGGCAACCTGACCAAGCTATGACAGTTACGGGCGTAACTGGGACAAATGGTAAAACGACTATTGCTTACCAACTTGCTCAGGCTCATGAACTTTTGGGTCATCATGCAGCTTATATTGGTACGCTTGGCCAAGGTGAAGTAAATTCCTTACAAATATTGGCAAACACGACGCCCGATGCGCTTTGTTTACAGAATTTATTACATGAGTATCAACAAAAAAATATTAAACAGGTTTGTATTGAGGTCTCATCGCATGCACTATCTCAGCAACGTGTTGAATGTATAGCTTTCGAACAGGCTATATTCACTAATCTGACCCATGATCATCTTGATTACCATCAGACAATGGACGCTTATGCAGCAGCCAAAGCTACACTGTTTGCCTGCTCAACCCTGAAATATGCGATTGTAAACAACGATGCTTCCTACGCAGATTTGATGATTTCAGCAATTAATAAATCCTGCCAGTTAATCACCTATGGTTTAGCAGAAAACACGGATGTACGCGCTTTAAGCTGGGATGTAAGTTTAAATGGAACGGTTATCGAAGTTGATTCCCCCTGGGGCAAACACCAGATAACTATTACAGCCTTGGGATTTTTTAATATATATAATGCGCTGGCGGTTTTTAGCAGCCTTATGGTTTCAGGTTATGATGTTGAGCGAGTGCTTGAAATTATGCCAAAACTTAAAGCAGCACCTGGCCGTATGGAAATTGTATCGCAAAACCCCTATGCAATTGTTGATTATGCTCATACACCCGATGCGCTGGAAAATGTTCTATCAACATTAAATAAAGTAAAAAAAGACAAAATTATTGTTGTTTTTGGCTGCGGTGGCGATCGAGATAAAACCAAACGACCAATTATGGGTCGAATTGCTTCCCAATATGCTGATATAGCTATTATTACCAGTGATAACCCACGCAGTGAAGATCCTGAGCAAATTATCAGCGACATCGAGCAGGGTATTGATGAGCGCAACACATCCATTTGCAAAATTACCGATCGCCAGCAGGCAATTGCCAAGGCAATGTCCTTAGCCAACGCCAATGATATTATTTTGGTTGCAGGAAAAGGCCATGAATCCTATCAACAAATCGGCAAAATCAAACATGAATTTTCCGATCAGGCAGAAATCAGAAAGCTAAAAGAAGTAACTCGTATTAGCAAAGCATAATACGGGAAACTGTTTACGTCGTCATCTCCATTACTCCCATGGGAATAGTTTCTTCCACATCGTTTAGATCGCCTGCAAAAATTGGATGTCTTTTTAAATAGGTGCCGAGGGATTGTTCTTCACGAATCACTACCTGCACTTTTAACCGTTCTACTTTAATATAATTATCAACTACTGAACTTAAACCCGGGTTAAATTCAAAAATTGTATTTAGTAATAGGTTCTTATGCTCATCGAGTAAAAAATCTGTCAAAGTTTGTTTCGATGGATCATGTGATTCCATCAAGAGCGCTTTTGGAAAATTCTTTACTAAATTCGGATTAAACGCAATTAACAAGTTCCTCACAATTTTGCTATTTTTTGATAGCCCTAAACGGTATAGTAATGACATATTATCTGTTGCATCAATTCGGTATAAAATATCATTGGGTAATAGTTTATAAATCCAATGCATATTACCAATGATTTTTATTCCATCTTCTAATTTAGCCATTTCGTTAAAAACAGAGCTATTTAATGTGGTTTTTTGTCTAGCAATTTCTTTATTATGCTCAATGATTCTAGAAAAAACAGCCGCATTTTTTATCGTTTCTGCATTAATATTTTTACATAAGATTTCAGCAGTAATTTTTTTTGCACATTCAGGATGCTCTTCAATGGCATTAATAAATGGTTTTGAGTTCGGTGAAGTGCAAATTAGATGGAATAAATTTTTCCCCTGATCATCCTTGTAATCAAATAAATAATTTATAAAATTTTCATGGGTAACCAGATCACAGCAATTTTTAAATGTCATAATTGACGTATTAAACAAGCATTTTTTCAATTTTTGATCAGCCTCGGACAATTGTTTAACTATCGGTTTGGATGAGGGAGAAACTGATTGATTAAAAAGATTTCTTGTAGACGAGCTTGTTTTAGAAACCTTTGTTAAAACTTGGTTTCCAATGGAGGTTTTTGATAAATTATCATAAATTCTCTGATCATTTTTTTCACCATGCTCTTTTACAGTTCTATATAAAATTTTCATGGTTATTTTATTAGCTAAATCAGGATTATTATTAAGTATGGTCAGTAAAATTTTCTGACCTTCTTCTGATTTGGAAAGGAAATAAAATACAGAGGAATTTTCCGGATAGACTTGGTTTTTAGTATATTGAGGGTGACCACATAATGCTTCGAATGTAATTTTACTACAAATAGCAGGAGTAAACAAAGCAGCTATATTTTTTGGATTTTTATTGGCAAATGTAAGAAGAAATAATGGTGATATGTTGCTGGCATACTCTGTATTAATTATTCGACAATAATCAGATGCCGAAATTTCTGAAAACAAAAAGTTATAAACGCCTTTTTTTTCTTCAGATAACAACGCGTTAAGGAAGATAAATCGGTACTCATTTAAAAATAGATTGACAAAAATTCTTTTGAAAATTGATTGACGACTTAAGATCAAGACTAATAATCTTTGTGCAAATTTTGAAATAATTAAAAAATCCAGATTTTTAATTAACTCATCCGGCTTTATATTGTCAAGTAAGTGCGGTTTTTTTTTAAATAGAAAATACAGAAGCTCATGTTCAAATGGATCTGCTATTATTGTATCAATTTCATTTTTTTTATGGTCAAAAAACAATGTTTCAGGAGGCATTAGCTTAAATATATTTTCAAGTTTTTCCAGGCATATTAAAACTAGTGGATTATCTGCTGCAGATACATTTGAGTTGCCAAGACGCGCACTTGTTTGGTTGTTATCCTTTATAACAGAGGCCGGTGCTTGTGTTTTACGCTTGGGAATAAAACTCGCTTCCTCCGGATCAATGCCTTGTTCTTTCAATATATCAAGAGCCATTTGTTTATTGCCGCTCTTCCATTGACGTTTTGCTTCTTTGAGCCATTGCTCTTTGGTAGCAGCTACAGCAGATGTCTGCTGATTGTTAGAGGTAGCAAATTTTTTCAGTCTTGATGTGATGTTTGGAATATTACATTTAGTTGGCTGAAAGACGAACAGCTCACCAGTTGTTCGAGTTGCAGCAGTAAAAACGCTATTTAAAGGAGGGCCAAAGCGTGGCTCACCGCGTCCCTGTTTAGGTCGATTAATTTCTTTTTCGTCATTCTCATCATCATCTTGTTCGGGCAAGCATTTGTTAGCTTCGCGAAAGATAGGACTATCCATCATGCGGTGGAGAACAACGTTGTTAAACTCAAGCCCTTTGATTTGGTCTGCGGTAAAAATAAGTTTTGTGGGGTAGAGACGTTTGGCTTCGTCAACAAACTCCGGGAGAGTTACTACGGCAAAGATGGTACCTTTTAGTTTGGCTAGCAAATTATCAAATTCGGCAGATTTCTCATTGCTTATCCAGCTGATTTTGCTGGGTTGCGCTTTTTGTTCATCAGTAAGTTCTATACCAGATTTTTCGTCCTTATCAGCAAGTCCGCCAGTTAACTGATATTTAATGCGGATTAATTTATTAGCAAATTTCAGGATGCTGGCTGGACAACGGTAAGAGCCTGGAAGTGAAACCAGCTGAACGGGGATACCGGGTTCTGTAGCCAATTTTCGCTGCAGAAAGGGAAGTTGAGAACGGTTATCGAGCAGACTTTGATGGGTATCCATGCAACAACATACTCTGTTATCACTAGACTGTTCCTTTATATTAAGTATTTGGCGACCGGAGAAATCCTGCGACTCATCACAAACTATTGTGTGAAAAGGTGTGCTTTCTTTAAAGCAATGAAAAGCAGGGTGCCAGGATTTGGTTGTGATAAGGTGTTTATTATATTGCTCAAAAGATTTAAACAGATGCTCCCGCAATTGCCGTGTAGCCTGCTCATTGGCACCGCGAAACAGCCCCTCTCGCTCACCAAGATTGAAGTATTCTGCTTGCGAATAGCCAGAGATTAAACGAAATTCCTGGTAAACAAGATTCATGTCGTTTGCAAGCCAACCCATGTTCATAATGGAGGCGTAGCGTTTTAACCAGGTTTGCAAGTTGTCGTCACCGACTTCGATTTTATCGGCGAGATTGAGGTCATTTTTCAGCGCCAATTCACGGTAGGTAATAAACTGAATGAGGTGTTCTTTGGCGGGATCATATTCGGGTGAGGCACGCCACATCTTGCGCATGTGCTTGACCAGCTTTACCGAAGAGGTGACATATAAAACCTGTTGGCCTTCAGGCAGGTTGGCCGTGTATTTAAACAGTAGCGACAAAGCCAGGAGGGATTTGCCTGAGCCGGGACCACCCCTTAAGACTATAGTTTTCTTCGAAACCAATGCTTCCTTTTGATGAGCGTTTAATCCAATAATGCGATTGTTATAATAGGCTGCGGGCAATAAGCCATCTGCATCGGCAGGCTGTTCTCCTAATGCAGGCAATTCTGCGCCATCATTGGCTTCAAACGGTTGTTTGAGCATTTCCTCCAGTTCTTCTTCGGAATATTTGGCAAGGTGAGCTTTAAGCGCATTGCTGTTCTTTTTTCGTTTGCGTTTTTTTAAAAATTTGGATGAATTATATTCATGGTTAGGAAGTTCTTGCAGCAATAACAGGTACTTCTTACCTTCAATAGTAATCGTGGTAAATAACAGACGGCTTTTGTCGTTAGTACGAACGCTGTAGATGTCGGTGCCGCGCAATCGCTCCAAACCAGCGCTTTGATAATTGCCTGCGCGGAGTTGGTCTACTGTTTTTTTATAACGTTCTAATTTTTCCTTGTCGCCTAATACATCCTGCCAAAAATATACGGGATCGGCCATGAGATTCTTTGTTGGTCATAGTGACCTTGTATTGTACATTGCAGAACGTTTTTTATCAATATTTGCTTAGTCCATTTTTTAGAGTAAATTCGAACCAAAAATCATAAAAAAAAACCCTTCTTTTTTATCGTTGCCCAATTCGCTATGCTGCATATCAAAACGGTCAAATCTTCCTAATTGACCCACAAAAAAGTATTCAGTATCATCGCTGCTTGCATTGGAAATGCCCCCAATATGGAAACTGGAGTTTTTGTTATGACACACTATTTTTTATCACAATCCTGTACTTGTTTATCTTCTTCTTACTGTAGTAGCTATTTATCGGATTAATTATTTCAAACAAAAATTGACTCGGAAAGTGACGCTGTCACTAGCTTGTTGTTCCTTCGCATTAAAAAAGGATTGTTATGTCACAGATTATTACAGGTACAGGGTTAGGTATAAATGGTTCTTCTTGCAGCCAGTTAGGTAGTTACGGGCCAAACGGTTCAGCGGCATTGGGGTTGGGTGGTATTTCCATGTATGTGAACGTTGCAACCGGTAATCTGGTAGTCCGTGAGCAAGATGGATTTGTTGTTGGTTCAGGGCTGGGATTTGCCTGGCAATCAACCTATAACTCACGACAGAATGGTTGGAATTTAAGTGTTCAAAGCTGCCTTCAACTGACTGGTGAAATAAATACAAACGATTCCTTTGTTACTCGTATAGATGAAGATGGTCATCAAAGCATTTTTCATTACAATAACAGCAATGGCTGTTACCTGGCGGATGACGGAAGTAAGGCCAGCCTGGTTTTTAAAAATAATACCTGGTTTTATAATAATGGAGCAGGCGATGCTTTCGCGCAGTACAATGCTGCTGGACGATTAAATACGTGGTCTGATAAAAATGGTCATTACTGGCAATTTAATTACGATACAAACGGTCAATTATCCAACATTACTGATAACAGCGGCAAACAACATATCGATTGGGAAATAGTTGATGGACGGCTCAAAAGCATCAGTGTTTATAGTGATGGTGAACAAATTGAGCACCTGTCTTATGAGTACGATCACCTTGGCCGTCTGACGCGTGTTCAACGCGAAGATGACAAGCATAGTATATTCTGGGTCGTTTATGATTATGAAGGTGATACATCATTACTATCCGGTATTCGTCAAAGCGATGGTATTAATGCATCGTTTACTTATGATGCAGAAGGGCGGTTAGTATCGCTTACAGACGGTGACGGGCGCATTACGCGTTATCATTATGAAAAAGGTCAAACAATAGTAACCAATGCGGCGGGTGAAAGTTGGACTTATCGTTACGATGAGAACGGCCATTTGATCCAAATCACCGGACCATCCGGCTATGCTACGGACTATGATTATAAAGACAATCGTCTTGTTGGCGTAACCCAGGGAACGCTTCATTGGCAACTGGATTATAACGAAGCAGGTGATTGTATATGGATGAAGAATCCGGCGGGTGAGGAAATCCGTCGCAGTTATGATGATCAGCATCATTTATTATCAGAAACCACCGAAGTTGCTGGTAAAACCTTGCATACTCAACACTGGGCATATGATGGGCAAGGACATTTACTTTTTTATATTGCAGCGAATGGTACCGTCACCGAATATCGTTATGATTCAGCCGGATTATGTATAAACAAACTTACTTATCTTGCTGCAGGCTGGACTGGGGAAAATAATCCTGATCTGACAGGTTTATCTGCCTGGGCAGCAAAACAACCCCTTTCATTAGTAAAACTGATTTCTTTTCGATATGACTGGCGAGGTCAATTAATTGAAGAAACGGATTATGCAGCAGTAGATAATGCTGGTAATGGTATCCGCGCCGGCGCTATCAGTTGTTTTTACCATTATGATGCAGAAGGGCGATTGCTGGAAAAAAGCAAGACCTTATCCGATGGACGAATTGCACGCACCTCTTATCTGTATGATGTAATCGGCAGACCTGTATTAAAAACTGACAGCGAAGGACACACTGAGCGCTATGAATATGATGATGCAAATCAGCGTGTCATTTTTACCGATGCGCGTGGTTTGCAAACGTTAACGATATACGATCATGCCGGACACACTCTCACACAACAAACTATAAGCACCGGCCGATTATTGGGAACTTCTTTTTCATCTTATGATGTAGCGGGTCGTTTGCTGGAAACAATTGCTCCGGATGGTACTCGCAGCCATTATTTTTATACGCAATCAGGCAAACTGGCTGGCAAAATGGTAGCTGGTAAACTGACTGAGTATCGTTACGATGATTATGATCGGTTAGTCGAAACAATCGATTATGCTGCCTTTATAAATGCAACATTACAGGCGAATATAACCTCGTTGGCTGCTATTCGTCCTGAATCGTCGTCTCGTGATCGTTGTAATTATACGTTGTATAATCAGGCAAATCAGCTTGCTTATACAGTAAATGCGAGTGGGACAGTTATTCAGTATGTGTATGATGGTGAGGGATTATTAGTCGAACAAATTGCTTACTCAACCCGTTTAACCTATTTGAGTCAGCCATTAACCTGTGAACAATTACAGCAATTGCCAATCAACGCCCATGATCGGCACCAATATAATTATTATGATGAAGAAAACCGATTAATAGGTCACATTGGTGGTGATGGTGAAACGACATTTTATCATTATAATCGTGCCGGTTTTTTAATCGATACATGCCAGGCAGGCAACCGCGCTACAAAACCGGTAAGAGGAGACTGGTCTGCCAGTAAACCTTTATCAAGTAACAACGATCGACACCATTATTCCCTTTATGATGGTGCTGGTTTAAAAATTGCTGATTTGGACAGCACCGGTGTTGTTACTACCTATTCCTATAACGAGCAGGGTTTGTTAACCCAGAAGCATAGCTGGTATTCACCCCTTATTTTACCGTCTGATCCCACTGAACAAAATCTGATTGCAGCGTTAAAAACACTTCAAACTACTAACAATGATCGTGTCGTTAATTACAAATACACAAGTAATGGATTGCTAAAAGAAGAATCCTATAGCAATGGTTTGATTACACGCTACAGTTATGATGCTGGTGGATTAGTCCTTGAAGCAACTCATTTAGACAGTAAAACAGCAGCCGTTAGAAGTGAGCGTTTTCGTTATGATGCAAAAGGGCAGTTAATAGCACGTCTTGATGGTGCAGGAGCGTCTTTGCTCGCCAACTCGTCGTTAAGCGAAGAATCGGTTGAAAAAATCTGGCAGACGCACAGTATCCACTATAGCTATGATGAGGCAGGACGAATAGTTAGTAAAAACAGTGGACAACACCTGCGTGAACAATATATTTATGATGAACAAGGGCTGTTACGTTACACCGTAAATGGAGCCGGTGAAATTTCAGAAAATCATTACAACGCCTTTGGTAATTTAATGATGGTGCATCACTATAGTCTGCGCTTGCCGTTAACTCATTCACTGTTGACTAAAGAGAATATCGCCAGCCAGCTCATCAATCTGGCTACTGATATTGATGAGTTTACTTATTATGATTACAACGAGTCAGGCCAGATTACTAATACGCGCAAAGGCTCAAATGACAAGACCACGGTCATTTATAATGCGTTTGGTGAAATAGAGCAAACTCAAACCAACAAGCGAATTGAGAACTACAGTTATGATAACGCCGGCCATCTGCTTAATAAAAGTTGGGGTGATAGCCAGGCACGCACATCACTTGGTTTTATCTATGACACCTTTGGTGAGGTGATAACTGAAATTAATGGCCTGGGTGCAGAAACAAAATACCATTATAATTTACGTGGTGAGCGTGATGTTATTATTAATGCCCAAGGCATCGGCCAATTTTTGAGTTACGATGCTTATGGCCGTTTAATTACGGAAAAAGATTGGACGGGCAGAACAAAAGCAATCTATGCCTATAGAGATACTGATAATACGCTTACAGTCGCTTACCCGTTAACCAATAGTGTTGTCGAAACTCATTTTAATGCCTTTGGCGATAAAGTTTTATTTCGTGATGCGCGTGGAAATGAAACAACCTATAATTATAATTCACGTGGTGAGCTAACCAATATAACTGCGCCCGAAGGACGAACGCATCACTATGATTATGATGCTCAGGGTAATCTGGTATTCGAGACAAGCAATAATCAACGCAGTATTCGTTATACATATGATGCTATGGGACGTGTTTTAACCACAACAGTTGATCCAGATGGGCTAGCGATAAAGACCATCACAACTTATGATGGGATAGGACGCACGCTGACCACGACTAATGCGTCAGGTGTTATTACGCAGTTTAGTTATGATCAATCCGGTAATTTGATTAGTACAATCAAGGATCCGGCGGGTATTGCGATAACAACACGGTTTAAATACGATAATGCAGGCAATCTGGTTCTTAAAACAGACAAAAATCCTGCGGGTGTTGATAGAGCAACAAGCTATAGTTGGGATGCGCTTGGCCGCTGCATCAGTCAAACGCAAGATCCGGACGGCCTGGCCATTACTACTGCTTATGAATATGATGCCGTTGGAAATTTAATTGCGCAAACCGATCCATTGGGCTATAGAAAAACCTGGGTTTATGACCTGCTAAATCGTTGCAACTACAGCATCGATGCTCGTGGCGTGGTAACCAAACATCAATATGATAATAATAATCATGAAATTCATACCATTGTTTATTCTGAACGTATTAAAACAACTAATACACTGCTTACCGAAGATGATTTAAACGGATTAGTCACTACAAGTGATAAGGATTTACACTCCTTTAGACAAGTTGATGCCGCAGGCAGAGTAACGCTAATGGTCGATGGCGAAGGGTACGCGACTGCTTTTGAATATGACCAGAATGATAATGTCATAAAACGCACACGCTACGCTGAACGTTTGGATCGCAATGCATGCCTTGTCGGTAACTTCACCTACTCAGATGTTGAATCACGCTCCAATTTATATGCTTATAATGCCGCTAATGAAGTTATCTATGAAATGGATAGCAATCATGTTGTCTGTGGTTATTCTTATAATGCTCAAGGCGAGTGTATTGCGAAAACACGTTTTCAAAAACCGCTAGGCAACATAACGAATTTTGATGCGGATCATCTGCAAACACTATTAATATCCAATCCCGCCAACGATTCTATTGTTTGTTTTGCTTATGATGCTGCTGGACGATTAAAAGCCGAGCTTAATGCTGTGGGTGCAGTAAAATGTTATCAATATGATGCATTAGGCAGGCTAATCAGAACAACAAGTCTTGCACTGCCGCTTGCTTTGGCTGATCGGCTAAATCCTGACTGGATTGATTGTGTGTCTACTCATAATACGGATCGCTCTCAGCGAACTGTTTACGACTCTGTTGGCAATGAGCTATACCGAATTAGCGGGCAAGGGCGCGTGATGGCCAGAACGCATGATGCGCTCGGTCAGGTTTTAAGCGAAAATGCCTACGATGGTTTTATAAAAATAGATGGGTTAGCAGAGGAATCAATCGAAAAAACCCTGACAACATTTACACAAAAGCATACTTCTTCTTATCAGTACGATGCCTTGGGTCGGCTGCATATCAAGAGTGATGCGCTGATGCATGATACCGTTTATGATTATGATAAAAACAATAATTTAAAGAGTCAGACTGATGCGTTGGGTAATACATGGTACTTTACCTACGATGAAACAGGTCACTGTATTACTCGCTCCTCACCACCCGTAAAGGTTACAGCTGAGGTAGACGGCGTCTGGCAGCACGTGATTCGACCAATTGTTACCAAAAATACATATGACAGTTTTGGTAATCTCATTAAAGTTGTTACTGATACAAAAGGTCTGCAGCGCACGCTAAATTATACCTATGATTTTAATAATCATTGTATTTCAAACTCGCACAACGCCTGGGTAAATGATGCGGCCAATCAGGTGCTTGCAGACAGACAGGAAAAACTCATTACTGTCACTGAGTTGTACCGCTACAGCAGTTCCCGCCACCGCATAGACTCCACAGCAGCCGTGCACTCTAATTATTCCATTTCGTAAACTTGTTTGGTATTTTAGCATCTGATTTAAGTCGTAGGATAGGATTTCGCTCAGATGT
>Ga0105047_10010187_pt1 | contig 15388 bp, 13 predicted proteins | sample MAT04_FD_78384 | JGI IMG/M metagenome (GOLD analysis project Ga0105047, IMG submission 78384) | Freshwater microbial communities from Lake Fryxell liftoff mats and glacier meltwater in Antarctica - MAT-04 (megahit assembly) | ecosystem: Environmental > Aquatic > Freshwater > Ice > Liftoff... | reverse complement strand
CCGCGCACGATCATGGCCATAGCTTCGTCTTCGGCGATACCGCGCGATTGCAGGTAGAACAACTGGTCTTCGCTAACCTTGCTGACCGTGGCTTCGTGCCCCATGGATACGTCGTCATTGCGAATGTCGTTGTACGGGTAGGTGTCCGACCGGCTGATGTCGTCGACCAGAAGAGCGTCACAGCGAACCGTGCTGGCGGACCCGTGTGCGTTGGGTTGCACTTGCACGAGGCCGCGGTAGCTGGATCGGCCACCGCCACGCGCCACGGATTTGGACACCACAGATGAGGACGTGTTCGGCGCAGCGTGAACCATTTTAGAGCCGGCGTCTTGATGCTGCCCGGGGCCAGCAAACGCCACCGACAGCGTTTCGCCTTTGGCGTGTTCGCCCATGAGCCACACGGCCGGGTACTTCATCGTCACTTTGGAACCAAGGTTGCCGTCAACCCATTCCATGGTGGCGCCCTTTTGCGCGACGGCACGTTTGGTGACCAAGTTGTACACGTTGGTGGACCAGTTCTGGATGGTCGTGTATCGGCATCGAGCACCCTCTTTGACGATGATTTCTACAACTGCGGAGTGCAGGGAGTCGCTGCTGTAGATGGGTGCGGTGCATCCTTCCACGTAATGCACGTACGCACCTTCGTCGACGATGATCAACGTGCGTTCGAACTGCCCCATGTTTTCGGTATTGATCCGGAAGTACGCCTGCAAGGGGATGTCGACGTGAACGTTCTTGGGCACGTAGATGAATGATCCACCGGACCACACGGCAGTGTTTAGGGCGGCGAACTTGTTGTCACCTGCCGGGATTACTGAGGTGAAGTATTCCTTGAACATCTCCGGGTGCTCTTTCAGAGCCGTGTCGGTGTCCATAAAGATGACACCCTGCTCTTCTAGGTCTTCTCGAATCTTGTGGTAGACAACTTCGCTTTCATACTGCGCAGCTACGCCAGAGACGAGGCGTTGCTTCTCGGCTTCGGGGATTCCGAGTTTGTCGTAGGTGTTCTTGATGTCGTCGGGCAAGTCTTCCCATGAGTTCGCTTGCTTTTCGGTGGAGCGCACGAAGTACTTAATGGTGTCGAAGTGGATACCGGACAGGTCTGCCCCCCACGACGGCATGGGCTGCTTTTCGAACAGTTTCAACCCTTTCAGGCGCAGGTCGAGCATCCATTGGGGTTCGTTTTTGAGCGCGCTGATGTTGCGGACGACGTCTTCGTTGATGCCGCGGCGTGCGTTTTGGCCGGCGACGTCTGAGTCGCTCCAGCCAAACTCGTAGTTTCCGAGACCTTCGAGTTGATCGGTATTCGCCGTCATGACGTAGTCCTTTCTAAGACCTGACTGAGGGGTTTGGTGACGACCGCGGTGCAGACACCGTCGCCGTGAGCGATCGTGGCGATGCGGGTGACATGGGTGCCCAGCAAGTTCGCGAACGCTTTTGTTTCCGATTCACATAACTGCGGGAACTCGGCGGCCACGTGGGCGACTGGGCAGTTGTGTTGGCAAATCTGGATCGCGGTGGGGCCGTGGGACGTCCCGGTGATGGCCGCGGCGAATCCGTCTTCGTTCATGGCTGTGACTAGGGCGCTAGCGCGTTCGTCGGGTGTAACTGCCTTGGAAACAACGGGCAGGTAACGGTGCTCCATCTCCCATGCCCGGCGTTGCGCAAAGGCGGTGACGGCCGCTTCCCCACCTTGATCTTGCAAAAACCGTAAGGCTGAGACCGCAAGGTCGTCATACGCCTGTTCGAACACATCGCGACCGCTGCTGTTGAGCGAGTAGATCTTGGGGGGACGACCGCGCCCACGACTACGCTGGGGGCCATATTGCGGCTGCTCCCCGGCGACGATTAACTCGTTGGCTTCCATCGAGTCAAGGTGGCGTCGTACACCTGCGGGGGTCATGCCCAACCGGTCAGCTAATTCGGGAGCGGTTCCGGGACCGTCCGACAGCAATGACTGCGCCACACGGCGGCAAGCTGCGGAAGGTATTTTCACAACACTATTGTTGCCTAATTATCTGGATTGCGAAACCCCAACCTCCGGAAGATGCAGTGCACCTGCCGCCCTGCCAAGACAACCCCAACAACACAAGCCCGCCAGCGGCCCTGCCCGGGACCGGGACTTTGCTCGAAACTCACCGGAGAGTCCGCTATCTGGAGGAGCGCGGTCCTTCATACTCGGGGAAAGACCGCTGCCGAACCCGGCTCAACCCACCTGCTCGGGCTGGGAGACGTGGCGCCAAACACTTCGTACACTGTGACAGTGACTCGCCCCCCAACCGGATCCTCCCTGGACCCCGGCTCACCGGAAGTCGCCAACCAACCGGAAGCAACCAACCGAGACGTTCACCAAATATCTGGCTTGCGCAGTCCCGGGTCAGACAGTGACCTCTCAGACAGAGACTCCGCAGACAGAGACCTCTCAGACAGAGACCCCGCAGACAGAGACCCCGCAACCGCTTTGTCCTTAGTAGACGTCCACAAAAGTTTCGACCGTGTCGCAGCTTTGGCTGGGCTCACCCTTCACGCGCGAATCGGCGAAATCACTGGAATCCTCGGACCGAACGGCGCCGGAAAGACCACCGCCCTAGAGATAGGTGTGGGCCTCACCTGCGCTGACTCGGGCGGGGTTATGGTCTTGGGCGCTGCCCCGTGGCGGTCGTGCGCACAACAGCGCGCAGCAGTGGGTGTGATGCTCCAGCAGGGCGGTGTGTGGTCCAGCGCGACAGCGAAACAGGCCATCAGCCACGTAGCCCGGCTCTACGCCAACCCGCTTTCCACCGACTTCCTCCTCGACCGACTACAACTCAACGACCTGCGTCGAACAGCGTTCCGCCGTATGAGTGGCGGAGAACAACAGCGAGTGAAGCTGGCCTGCGCCATCGTTGGTCGACCTCGCCTGGTCATCCTGGACGAGCCGACCGCGGGGCTCGATCCGACGATGCGACATTCCGTGTGGGACCTCATCTCCGAACTGAAGGCAGCCGGAACATCGGTGGTGCTGTCCACTCATTCCATGCAAGAGGCGGAACAACTGGCTGATCACATCGTGATCGTTAACCATGGTCGCTGTGTTGCCAGTGGCACAACCGCCGAACTCACCGCCGACCCGTCTGGGCAAACCCTGCAGTTCAGCGCGTCCGCCCACCTCGATCGCGCCGCATTGCTCCGCGCGCTTCCTCAGGGATTTGCCCTACAAGAAGAAAGCCCCGGTCAGTACCGACTCACAGGCGCCACCATCGCCCCGGCAACTATCGCGGCAGTGACCGCGTGGTGCGCCGAACGTGGCGTCCTGGCGTCCCAAATGAGCCTGCAACAACGCGACCTTGAGCAGGTGTTCATGGACGTCACTTCCGATAACAAAGCTGCGGACTATATAAACGCCGCGACAGAAGAACTCCCGGTCGCACCATGAACGCTCAGTTGGGCGAACTGTCGCCAGCTCCTATGCCAGGCCCGGCTCCGCACGGTGCCGTGATCCGCTCCCAAGCCACTCTGGAATGGCGCCTAATGATGGGGAACGGTGAGCAAATCCTGCTCACCCTGATCATCCCGATCGTCCTACTGATCGGCTTAGGGGTAACCAACTTCGTATCGTTCGAGGTCGCCACCAAAGCCGAACGATTGAGCCTTCTGGTACCCGGCATCGTGGCACTCGCAATCATGTCGAGCGCTTTCACTTCCCTAGCTATCTCGACTGGGTTCGACCGTCGCGGGGAGGCCATCAAGTTCCTGGGCACCACGCCGCTGTCACGCACCGGACTGCTGGCCGCCAAAGTCATCGCCGTACTGGGGATCCAAGCGATCCAACTGACCGCCATACTCGCCGTGGGTGTCGCGCTGGGCTGGCGCCCGGCCGGGTCAGCACCGATCGCGCTGGTGTTTGTGCTGCTGGGCACTTGGGCGTTTGCCTCACTCGGGCTTGCTTTGGCCGGCGTCTTGCGGGCGGAAGCGACGCTGGCCGCTGCGAACGCGATCTATTTGTTGCTGTTGATGGGCGGTGGGGTGGTGATCCCGGGCAGCAAGTTTCCCGAACCCTGGTCGACCGTCGTGGCCGCGCTGCCCTCCGGTGCGCTGGCGAACGGGCTGCGCGAATCAATGACTGGGGTTGACCTAAGCGCGGCCCCATACGCGGCCGCAGTCCTCATAGTGTGGGGTGCCATCGGGTCCTTTGCTGTGCATCGTTGGTTCCGCTGGACCTCGTAAACCGCTCCAAAGACTTGGATTCGCCTTCGCAGAGGACGATGCCTGTCCAAGGGGCACAGCCTCCAACCCGTGGGGTGTTTCAGGCCACGTACGTTCATTTTCGGGGGCATCGCTGTAGCAACCCGTCAGCCGTAGACGCACCCCAACCCCAACCCAAAACTCAGCCCAACTCGCCGTTTTGGAACGTCACCAACACCCCACGAAACAGCTGGCGCAGCCGCAGATAGGTCGGGGCCAGAACCATTCTGGTGCCAGCAACCTGCCCCTCAGGTCGGATCGTTTGACTGGGCTTTCCACGCCTTAAACGCTTCCACTGCAGTCGGCAGTGTCGCGAAGATGTTGTCCTCGCCGATCGCTTCGATTAATCCGTATCCAGCCAGTTGCGCGAGTACTCCATTCTTAACTCTCGCCATGCCGAAATGGATCCCTTGGGATTCTAAATTCGTGCGGAGTGAATCAAGCGCTTCGAGAGCCGTGCTATCCACTTCGACATTGGCTTCAGCATTGAGGATGAACCACTTCACAGGATCAACTGCAGAATCTGCCGCATGCAATGCCCGTCGACGGAAGTCCTCAGCATTCGCGAAGAACAGTGGCGAGTCATATCGGTAAACGATCAACCCTGGAATGGTCGTGGCACCGGGATAGTCATCAACATCGTGCATTCCGGCGAGGTCGGGCACGAAGCCGAGGGTCGCGTCCTGCGGACGAGCGACCCGGTACAGCATCTCAGCGACTGAGAGGGCAACAGCGAGCAGCACTCCGTACAGCACTCCAAGAAAGAGCACGCCGATGAGCGTTATCAGTGCCAGGAGAAACTCGGTCACCCGGAACTTTACGAGTCGTCGGAAGCCAGCAACGTCAAACAGTTGCACCGCGGCAAATGCGACAAGTGCGCCAAGTGCCCCGTAGGGAAACTGGCTGAGCAGCGGGCCAAGGAAGAGAAGTGTCGCGACGACGCCAACAAGCGCAACGAGCGAGTTCATCTGAGTTCGTGCGCCAGCCCCGATTGCAAGTGCAGTTCGGCTCGCACTGCTGCTCACAGGGAATGACTGCACGAGGCTTGCGCCGACGTTGGCCAAGCCAAGTGCCAGGAGTTCGGCATTCGGATCGACCGTCTCGGAATTTTGCGAAGCAAATGAGCGTGCGGTGAGAACGGTGTCGGTGTATCCCACGAGCAACAAGCCGAAGGCCGGTGCGATGAGGCCAAGCGCCTCTCCGAGTTCTGGGACCGTCAATGTCGGCAATCCCGTTGGCATCGCCCCAATGACTTCGACGCCTTGGTTTTGCAGGTCAAATACCGCGACAATGACAGTCGCAACGAGCACAGCCACTAGCGATATCGGCCCTTCGGGCCAAAAGTGCTTCAAGGTGAACAGTCCTACGAGCACTCCCACCCCGAGGGTCAGGGTTACCCAGTTGACGGAGGATAGATTTTGGGCAAACGCGGTCAACTCTGAGGCAAAACCCTCAGCTTGAATCGATATACCGCTGAGATTATCGAGTTGACCGGCGATCATGAGGACCCCGATTCCTGCCATGTAGCCGATAAGCACCGGTTGCGACAGCAAGTCGGCGACAAAGCCAAGCCGCAGAGCCCAGCACACGGCGCCGAGCAGACCCACGATCAGCGCCAGGGTCGCCGCGAGTAAGGCATACCTGGCTGAGTCGCCACCGGCGAGTGGCCCAATAACAACTGCGGTCATGAGGGCGGTTGTTGATTCAGGTCCCAGGGAAAGTTGCCGAGAGGAACCAAACAATGCGTAGACAGCGATGCTTGGCAGCATTGCCCACATCCCAGCGATCGGTTGCACACCGGCGATTACGGCGTAGGCCATGACTTGGGGTACCAAATAGGCCAGAACCGTGATCCCGCCGATAACATCCCCACGAAGTGCGGAACGCTGGTAGTGCGCAAGAACGAATGCGCCAGGCACCAGATGTTTGGCCCAGGATGCGAGTGTTGCCACCCCCCTCTTGTACCGCACCCTGCACACGATCCGGGTCATGTCGCGACCAATTGAGGTGTGCCTGACCTTATATGCCGCCACTCCGGTGGGTCGGTTTGGGACCAACTTCTCGGGGGCCGGTGTGTGGCACCCCCGTCGTGGAGCCCTTTCCATTCCGTCGCGGCAAGGCGCAGTTGCCCTTGTTGAGGGAACATAGGACCCATGAGCATTTTGCTGTTGCCCAACGCACGCGATCTTGGCGGCAAGACCACCGAATCAGGCGCCACTGTACGCACCGGCTTGGTGTATCGGACCGCGGCTCTGAGCCAACCCGAACACATCGAACATCTCGAAAAGCTCGGTGTCGGCAATGTTTTTGACCTTCGCACCCGTGAAGAACGCGACGCACGACCCAACCATTTGCCTGCCGGTGCAACCCTGTTCAACGTTGACATGCTGGCCGACGCACCAGACGCAGGTGCGGCATCGCTTGGTCGATTAGCCCGCGCAGTTCCCGGCGAAACACCCAAGAAACCTATGTCCGCCGATCAACTTCGCGACATATTCCTCGAAAGCTATGCAAGCTTTGTGACCCTGCCCAGCGCCCGAACCGCCACGCGCAATATCTTGGCCCATGTAGCCGACCCCCACAGCGGCATCACCATCGTGCATTGCACCGCAGGCAAAGACCGCACGGGCTGGATCTCGGCACTCATTCTTCTGAGCCTGCAGGTTCCCTGGGACCAAGTGATGGTCGACTACCTGGCCAGCGGCCCCGCCGTTGCCGCCATGTTCGCCCCGTATCGAGATCGACTCCAGGAAAGTAGCCACGGCGACGAAAGCAGCGCGGCCGCAATCGACGTCGCCCTCGGGGTCTTCCCGGAGTACTTAGAAGCCGCCCGGGACACCTTAGTCCGCGATTATGGGACTTTAGACAACTACCTGATTGCTCCTGATGGCTTGGGACTGCCAACCGATTTCCGCCAGCACCTGGAAGCCAAGATGCTCCTCGCTTCAGGTCAGGTTGCGGGGCAGACCGAGCACGACTGATCAGTTCGAAGTTGCAGTGTCAAACTGATGTTCGGTGGCAACATGACGATGCGGTGGGGGCGAACTTCTGTTGTGAGCAACGATGCGGGCTCCAGCCCATAGCGCCGTCGACACGGTCACAATAAAGAAACTGGGTGGAAGATTCACCAGAGCGGAAACCGCGAGCCCTACCCAGACCGAAAGCACAGCGATGCTGATGCTGATAGCAATAACTGCTGCTGGCCTGGCAGTGATGATGAGGCCCGTAGCGGCGGGGGTGATAACCAGGGCAAACAACAGCAGCACACCGACGACCTGCACTGCCATCGTGATAACCAGCGCAAGCAACAACATGAATGCGATACCCAAAACCTTCACTGGCACCCCCTTGGCTTCGGCGACATCGGGGTCGACAGACGCGAAGAGAAGCGGTCGGTAGATCGCACCGAGCGCAAATAGCAACACTCCCGTGAAAATGGCGAAAAGAACTAACTGATCAGGGGCAATGGCCAAAAGGTTTCCGAACAAAACGTTGGTGACACTCGTGGTGCCGCTGGTGGCCAACGACGCAAAGAGGACACCAAGGGCTGTGGCGAATGCCAAAACTGTACCCGTGGCCACTTCGCGATCAGCGCTGCGCTTTCCCAGAGCGCCGATGGCAAACGCGCCAGCGATGGTAAACGCGAGCAAGCCCACAGTCACCGGCAGCCCTAGAAGCGCTGCGCCAGTTGCGCCCGGAAACCCGATGTGTGCCAACGCATGCGCTGCGAAAGCAGAGCCCCTCACGATGACAAAATACCCAATCACCCCTGCGGCGACCGCTACGACGGTGCCACCGATAATCGCATTACGCATGAACGGCGCTTGAAGCACCTCAAACCAATCCGGCTGGAACGCTACCTCGAGTGGGATCATGCGCTCCTCGCAAACAAGTCGCCCTGGGGTGTCCGTACTACTCGTATTTCAGTGCCGTACAGGTGGGTCAAAAGGTCCTCGCTCACTACGTCTTCTGCGCTGGCAAAATGGGCGTGCCCGTCGAGCAAGTAGATTGCCCCCGTCATGGCCGCAAGAACCGGGTTCAGATCGTGAACCACGATCAGGGAACTAATGTCGTTCTCCACCCGCAATCTGTCGAGGAGTCGCACGACTTCACTTTGGTTGCGGACATCGAGGTTTGCCAGTGGCTCATCGAGCAGAAGCAAGTCCGGTTCACCTACCAAGGCTTGGGCAATCGACACCCGCTGCGCCTGACCTCCCGATAGTTCCGACATTCGCGCCTTGGCATAGTCGATAGCACCGACCGACGCCAGGGCGTCATCGATCCGCTTGCGCTGGCCGACATCAAGTCGCCCTAAACCCCACTTCGCGCCTGTGATCCCCAGCGAAACGAGATCCCGGGCGCGCATGGCTTCCCCGCCTGTCGCGTTGTAGTTCTGTGGCACGTACCCAACCCGGGCGTTGCCCCTTGTGGGGGTTGACCCCAAAACCTCGACGGTGCCTGCGTGCAGATCAAGTAGGCCGAGCAGGACGAGCAGCAGAGTGCTTTTGCCTGATCCGTTTGGGCCAATTATTGGCACGAAAGAAGAATGTGGAACCTGAAACGTACCTTCGGACCATATGCTATGTCCGCCGCGGACCACACTAGCCTCCTGGAAAGCCAACAGGTCCGCGGCGGGTGGTGAACTCACGCCCGTTTCACAAGCCCAAAGCTGTTGCCAGGTCGCGCAACTGGCTTACTTGCCAGCCTTCGAACGAGGCATCTTGTGACGGCACACTTTCGGTAACATTGACCACTGGCACGCCTGCGGATTTTGCTGTCGCGTTAATTTGTTCGGGAATCGAACCCTCAGTTTGGGTGTTGTAAACCAAAACGTCCATCTTCTTTTCCTTGAGAGCGTTTTCAAATGCATTCAGATCGCCTGGAGACGGATCGCTTTCTGCTGCCGAGGCATTTTGATAGCCCTGGGGAGTGACATTTTGCAGGCCAACAGCCTCGGCCATGTAATCAAACACAGATTCTGTCGCTCCATAGCTGCGACCAGTAGCCCCTGCCTTGATCCGCGCGATCTCGTCCCGATAAGGCTTCATCTCCTCTTGCCATTTACGATCTTGATCGTTGAGGTATGTGGCAGACTTTGGCAACAGTTGTGTCAATTCCTTGTTCACCGCCGCAGCCACCTCCACAACAAAATCGGGGCCGTACCAGATATGCGGGTTGGCCCCATCCTTCACTCCGACCACTTCTGCAGCATCAACAATCGGCGGCTTGTTAGGCAGGGTGGCTACTGCCTTCAACGCCCACGGGTCATAATCCGCACCGTTCACTACTACCAGTTCGGCGTCGGTAAACTTCGCGATATCGGCCGTGGTTGGTTCGTAGTCGTGCGGATCAACCGACGTTCCAGTGATAACCGTGGTGACGTCTGCGCACGCTCCAGCCAGCGATTCCACAATGTCACCCCACTGATCCACACTCACGATGATTTGAATCGGTTCGTCTGGGCACGCACTCGCAGCAGGGGATGCCGTGTCGCCAGTCGAACTACACGCCGATGTGGATGCCGCGAGGACCAATGCGGTGGCTATGGCGCTGGGGAGACGGCGCATAGGGATACTTCCTTTCAATTTGGGAAGGCCCAACGGTAGCACATAACGATAATGATTCCTATTCAAGAAACTCGCGGCACCAGGCGGCAAGTTACCCAAGACCTTCGGGCGGTTTTCCAGCCTGCGAATGCAAATAGGAACCATTCGTGGAATGCTTCTGCTCATGGCTGAGAACCAGTCATGAACCCGGTCACAACGAGAGGCTCCATCAATGAACGACGAACAACGGCATCCCGCCCCCGATCACGAGCACCTGCCAGGCGACGGACACGAAACCGTCGAGCATGAGGGTCACATCGACCACATTCATGGCGACGAGACGCACACCGAAGAGGTCATTCATCCCGACCACGGGGAACCGCACACGGACGACGATGGGCACGAGACCATCGAACACGGCGATCACGTTGACCACGTGCATGATGGTCATCAGCATTTCCAGCATGGCGATCACACCCACGAGCACTAACTCCCAGTGAGTCCGCGGGACTTCCGTGTCCGAAGGGGTCCGGAAGTCCCGCGCCTCACTACTCCTGGGGAGTCAGCATCCGGACCTACACGTAGCCTTAACGGATGACTGTCTCGAGCCGACTCACCACCCCCTCCCACAACCCGTCGGACACATCAGGAGCGGTGCCAATCTGGCTGCTCAGAATCTTCCGCGCAAACCTTGTCGCCCAGATCGCCATCGTGGTCACTGGCGGGCTCGTGCGCCTCACCGGATCAGGCTTAGGTTGCCCCACCTGGCCGCAGTGCGTGGACGACTCCTTAATCCCAACTACACGGCAAGAGGAGTCCTGGCACAAACTCGTTGAGTTCGGCAACCGCACCCTCACTTTCGTACTGGGACTCCTAGCGATCGCTGCCATCGTCGGCGTTGTTGTTTGGTTCCGGCAACGCCGAGCCACCGGACATACCAGACGCACCCCCATCCTGGTTCTGGCCGCCATTCCGCTCATCGGCACGATTGGGCAAGCGCTCCTCGGGGGGGTCACCGTACTCACGGGGCTGAACCCTTACGTGGTTGCCGCGCACTTCTTAGTGTCGATCGGAATCATCGGCGGGTGCGTGATCTTGGTGGACCGCGCACAGGACCCCGCTGATCAACCTGTTACCGAAGTAGTTCGCCGTGAGATCACCTGGCTCGGCAACGCCTTAATCGTTGTGGCGTTAGTTGTCGTCACCCTCGGAACCGTAGTCACCGGCAGTGGACCCAACTCCGGCGATGCCGACGTTAGCCACCGCTTCGGAATCGACCAACGCGCGGCCGCGTGGCTACACGCTGACGCTGTCTATCTGTTCGTTGGGTTGCTGGTCGCGATGCTGCTGGCCCTACGGCTCACCGACGCCGGGGAGTTGGCTCGGCGCAGGATGTGGTTGCTGATTGCAGCGACCGCCGCCAACGGGTTGGTCGGCTACCTGCAACTGTTCACCGGCCTGCCCTGGGCGATTGTGGCCACCCACATGCTGCTTGCCTGTTTGGTTTGGGTGTGCGCAGTGCGAGTGCGTTTGAGTTTGCGAACTCGAGGTATCGACCAAATCCCCGCCCACTAGGACGCGAACTCGGCATCCGGTGGTTTGCGTCGCAAATTCACGGGGTCAGGATTAGCCGCGCTGTATGAAGATACGCCCGTTTCATCAACGATGAGTTCGTACGTTGCCTAACCTCAGGACGCGCTGTGCCCGCAGCTTGTCCATCACGTTGTGCGATCACGCATAGGCGTCGCGGCGTCCAGCTAGAAGGAGCAAAAAAACTTGTGCTCATCAAATGGCATTCCGAAAACTCGCCCGCTTGTTCGTGCGGAAGGTTCAACGTCTGCGTCGATTGCCACAACGATGAGGCCCGAACACATGGGGTCGCCCGATGTGTTCTAGCTGGTTTTACAGTAGTTGGACTAACCGATGAACGGGTCGATACCAACCGCAAGGAACAACAGTGACAGATAGGTGATGGAGCCGTGGAATAGTCGCATCGGCGCTAGCCGGGCGGTTCCCACGCGCCCACGCAATGCGTATGCCTCCCAGAGGAACAACCCCCCAAGAACTACCGCCATCGAGCTATAGACGATGCCCATGCCTGCCACGGGGATCAATAGCAGCGACGCCGCGACCATGGCCCATACGTAGCGAATGATGCGCTGGGCGACTGCCGTGGTGTCGGCTACCACCGGCAACATAGGGACGTTCGCGGCGGCGTAGTCGGCTTTATACCTCATTGAAAGCGGCCAATAATGCGGCGGCGTCCAGAAGAAGACCACCGCAAAGAGAACGAATGGGGTCCAAGTGAGTGAGCCAGTTACTGCTGCCCAACCAATCAACACGGGCATGCAGCCAGCGGCGCCACCCCACACGATGTTTTGGCTAGTGCGACGTTTGAGCACCATTGTGTAACCGACCACGTACATCAGGATGGCTAACGCCCCGAGTACCGCTGCCAACAGATTCGTGAGCACGAGTAAGGCGATGACTGCTGAAATCGACAGCACAGCACCGAGTATCAGTGCGTTCCGTGCCGGCAATGCCCCGGTTGCGAGGGGGCGCGCACCGGTGCGATGCATAATGGCGTCGATGTCTCGATCCAGATATGAGTTCATGGTGTTGGCACCGCCTGCAGCCAACGTGCCGCCGAGCAACGTTCCAAGCGCGGTGCCTAGCGGCGGCCAACCATTGGCGGCGAGCAGCATCGCGGGAATCGTGGTGACCAGCAGCAGTTCAATAATGCGAGGTTTCGTGAGCGCGACATAGGCCGCAAAGGTGTCCATACGGGTGCGGGCAACAGTTGGCACATCTTTCGTGCGGCCGATACCCGGATGCGCTGACTCTGCTGACAGCGGGCCCGGAGTTGTCGGCAGCGGGCCGGGAGTTGCTGCCCCCATCGGGTCGATCGCTGCCACCCATGCTCCCAATGCCGAAGGAATCTCGTCGTCGGTAGTCTAGCCCGCGTTCTGGTTTGGGGGGTCAGGTCTCACAACGCGTTTCGGATCCGGCCCTTAACGGCATCGCCGCAATTGGATCGCCCATTTAGTCAAGTCGCTTGGGTGTTAACCTCCAACCAGTTAAAAAGCCGCGCGACCAGTCCGACGCCGAGCCGTCACGCGCCGCGAAATCTCGCTCACAGATTGGCAGACACATGACCCGCCACCATCAGCCCAGAACTCTCGCACTGATAGCCGCTGTGGCGTTGGTGGCGCTCGTAGGATGTTCCTCTTCCGTCACCAGTGCCCCGACACAGTCGCCATCGACACCGACATCGTCGATGTCGCTACCGACCGAGTCATCATCGGTGTCGGAATCCCAAAGTCAGTCGCCGGATGCTTCAGTGACGAGTTCAGTTTCAGGTTCAGTCGAGATGTGTGAAGCGTTGGCGGCCGCGCAGGAACTGCGGCCGACTGGCGGGAACTTGGACGCCGCCGCGCTCAGCCAGTATGCCGAGTACGCCGCAGCACTGGAGACGGCCGCGCAAGCCGCTACCGATCCGCAACTAGTGGAAGCCCTGAGCTCAATTGCGGCGATAAACAAGGATCCAGCCGCGAATACGGCTCAGCAGACCAAGGATGCGATCGCTGCCTCGGTCGCGATCGCCCCAACCATTCAAGATGAATGTGGCATAGACCTTTTCGCCAACTAAGGGCGGTGGCCCGCCCGCCAGAGGGTTGCGGCAAGAGACCTCGGACCCCGCCTCGTAACCCTGCTAGCTCAGAATCACACCCAGCTACCATTTCGCTCACGTGCCATTTCGTTGGGTGGCGGTCGTGCTCGGGATTCAGACCGCGGGCTTCGCCCCGACAAGCCTGCTTTGCACGCATCGCTGAGAAGTTCCGGTGCGGACTCTCTGCGGTGCATCAGACCAGCGAAATGAGCTTCGACGGATTTCAACATGAGGCCGGCGACTTCTTGGTCGGGCCGCCGGCGAACAGCGGGGTGCACAGACCGGAGGTCTTAACCTCGGCAGTTGAGCAGTGGTGGCATCGACAGGCCTGTGGGCTGACTTCTCCACTAGGCAGGGAGTCCGGAAGTGGGTTATTGCCAATCGGCTCATCAGCCAAGCAAAACTGCCCACCAGATCAACAGTAGGCAAACAACAAACATGTGTGGCGGCAACTACAGCGCAACCGCCCTCGCCCACGGCTAGGCTGCGGCCCGTAGAGACATGCCAGACGGAAGGACACGTGCAGTGAGCGACCTCGAGTGGACCGAGATGGACGACCGTGCAGTAGACACCGCGCGTGTGTTAGCCGCCGATGCGGTGCACAAGACCGGGAACGGTCACCCCGGCACCGCCATGAGCCTTGCCCCCGCGGCATACCTGCTCTTCCAGAAGTTCCTGCGCCACGACCCCGCAGATGCAAAATGGCTCGGGCGTGACCGCTTCGTGCTTTCGTGCGGCCACTCAAGTTTGACCCTCTACATCCAACTATTTCTGTCCGGTTATGGGCTTGAGCTGTCCGACCTCGAGTCGTTCCGCAAATGGGGAAGTTTGACCCCCGGCCACCCTGAATATGGCCACACCGTTGGCGTCGAGACTACGACCGGCCCATTGGGCCAGGGATTGTCAACCGCGGTCGGTATGGCCATGGCATCACGCTACGAACGGGGCCTTTTCGACCCCGACGCCGCGCCAGGCGAAAGCCCCTTCGACTATCACATCTACGTATTTGCCGGGGATGGCGACTTGGAAGAGGGCATCACCTCGGAAGCGTCGTCGCTGGCCGGTACCCAGCAACTCGGCAATCTCACAGTCATCTGGGACGACAATCACATCTCCATCGAAGACGACACCGCGATCGCCTTCAGTGAAGACCCCGTCGAGCGCTACCGCGCATACGGGTGGCACATCGAAGAAGTCGAACTTGGCGACAATGGAGCCGTCGACGTTAACGCACTAGCCGCAGCCCTCGAATCGGCAAAGGCAGTCACCGACAAGCCGACGTTCATTCGACTGCACACCATCATCGGCTGGCCCGCGCCCACCAAGCAGAACACCTACCATGCGCATGGCTCCGACTTAGGTGCAGAAGAAGTCGCCGCAGTCAAGGAAATCCTCGGTTTCGACCCGGAAAAGTCGTTCGATGTTGACGCCGAAGTGCTGGCGCACGCCCGCAAAGTTATGGAACGCGGCATCGAACTGAAACGCGAATGGGACCCCCAGTTCGCCGCTTGGCAACAAGCCAACCCCGATAAGGCACAACTGCTGGAGCGCATCCAGTCCGGCGTTCTCCCCGAGATCGAGATGCCAGTCTTTCCCGCCGGTGAGTCGGTCGCGACCCGCAAGGCATCCAGCCAAGTGATTCAGGCGATCGCCAAGGTACTTCCCGAATTCGTCGGTGGCTCCGCTGACTTAGCAGGAAGCAACTTGACCACCATCGAGGGTGCGCCGTCGTTCCTTCCACAAAGCATCGAGGTAAAACCGGACTCGCCGTTTGCTGGACCGCACTCCCCATACGGGCGAGTTCTGCACTTTGGTGTTCGCGAACATGCGATGGGAGCCGCCGTCAACGGCTTCGCGCTCTCCGGGCTACTCAAGCCTTTCGGTGGCACGTTCTTGGTGTTCAGCGACTACATGCGTGGCGCGGTGCGTCTGTCCGCGATCATGGATG
>Ga0105047_10010185_pt1 | contig 15389 bp, 9 predicted proteins | sample MAT04_FD_78384 | JGI IMG/M metagenome (GOLD analysis project Ga0105047, IMG submission 78384) | Freshwater microbial communities from Lake Fryxell liftoff mats and glacier meltwater in Antarctica - MAT-04 (megahit assembly) | ecosystem: Environmental > Aquatic > Freshwater > Ice > Liftoff... | reverse complement strand
TCCGCCCCTCCGCTGAAGGCCGAAGTAATTGGCTAAATTTTCTTCGTAAGACACTTTCATTCTCTATTCCAAACCGGTTTATCCCGGCACACCCTGACACCTTTTTGCGTTCCCGTTTCGCGTTCCGTTTTGCGTTGACCCATTTCAACAACTAGCGGGGATGATATAAATCAATGGGCTGTTAATCGACCTTTTCATGTTTGAGTATCATTTCTTCGGACGTCGCCCAGTTTGCGACGGGATAAGTCACTTTGGTCGGTTCGTATGCAGAGAAATGGAATGACGGTCCGACGAATGGCAGTTTGACCGCAAATGTTGCGTCTCCCAGATCAACCCAGCCTTGGCCAGCATCAAAATCGTAGCGGTAGATATGCCTCGATTTGTCAGCCGCGAAATACTTAATTCGCAGATTGATGGATTGGCGATAGTCCCACGCTTTGTCGGATGAACTCTTGAACGACGATTCGTACTTACCGTCGTTCACACACAGCGCGACTTGGCGCCCGTCCGGGTTATTGTCCCTGTTGCCGATGAACAGTACGGCACTGTGATTCTCCGCAATACCGGCGGCAGATGTCTGATCGGCCGATTGGTACAACCCCGGTCCACCACGGTAGAGTGGCGAACCAACGATGTCCGTGCCCACATTCACACTCACCTTGATCTGAACGGAATCACCGACGTTAACGAGTTGCTGAGTCCCCGCAGGCTTGCTCCAGAAGCAGTCGCCCATGTTGTTGCCGCTGAATACCGAGCAACGGATCTTGCTGTCCATAGTGTAGACCAGGTGCTTTAGATATCCGCCGCTGTTGAGAAAGCCGAAGGGCTGCCATGGAAGCGACTTCTTGTCCCAGGCGTCCACAACGGCCTTCAGCGCCAGCACGCGTTCCGCGTAATGCGCGACTGGCGGTCTCGCGGCTTCGGCCCTTGCCAGTGCGTCTCGAGTAAGGTGTGCCAGTCGCGAATAAATTTCGCGATTAGGAATAAGATACTCAACCTGGTGTTCCAGGTTGACGCCGTTGACGTTACCGGGCAGTGATTCGATATCGCGCATACGCCCGTGAATCGCCTGAGGTTTGGCGTACGCCGCATTTTCTGGCATAAACCTCGGCGACCGCCCATACATGCGGGTCGCCTCGTCGATCAGACTCCAGGCTTCGACCATCGGTTCTGCGGCGGGGCCGTAGAATCGCTGGTCAAAATCTTTCATAGTGGCGTCTACATCCAGATCCGGATTCCACGCAGCCTTACCGTAGATGTAAAAGTTCCGCAAGTTGTTGAACCAGTGCAGTGTGCTGGGCTCAAGGGACACGTTGTCCACCATGCCCTGCACGCCAAGCCCGCGGAGGAATCGGAAGTCCTCGGGAATCTTATGAACTTCGGAGACTGGAAGCCCGAGCGTGAAATTCCAGGCGAAGTAATAGCTCCAGCTCAACGATTCCGGATAATACCGATTCCACATTCGGGCGATGGGTTCGATTCGTTTGCCGTGCGGACAGGTCTCGTCAGCAAAACAATGACGGTCGCACTGGTGATAGTCATCCACTGCGGACAGGACGAAACGCGGAGGCAGAGCATCCTCCATTACCTTGCCTTGTTTATCCGTTGGAAGATTCTCCAAATTGTAATAGTGGTTGAAAGCGATTCTTCGTTCAGGGAGCGCCCGATGAACACCCTCACTGACAACCTTGATCATGGTGGTATAGAGAGCTGAGCGATCCAGTCCTCCGAACGGCACGGTTCGATTGGGCTCGGGAAGTAACGCAAGGCACTGATCACACTCGCACCACTGCGTGGTATCTCCCGCCCAGACGAACAACACGTCAACCCAGGGATGCGTGCGCAGAAATTGAATGGTATTTTCGGTCAGGATGCGTAATGCCTCTGGGTTGCTGACGCACAACTGATTTTGATTGTGGATGTCCTCGTCGGGCTTCAGCCTCTTCCCATTGATCAGCGCGAAATACTCGGGATGAAGCTTGTATTTATCGACGGGCATGAGTTGAGGAAGAATGTGCCCGCCCCAGAAAATGGTCATGCCGCGGTCAAGCATCTCGGGCACTGCCGCCGTGACCATGGCTGGCTCGGAAGTGCTCAGATCGGGGTTGGGCACATATTGCTCGGGCCAGGCGACGTTGAGTCGTGCCTTGCCCATCCAATCGATTACGCTCGGGGAACTGCCAGCGATCAGCTCCAACCCGCGCCAACGAAAGGTGGGGCGATCGTGCAAGTCCGTCTTGTCGAGCACGAGTGTTTTCAGGCGGGGCACGTCATCTACGCCCGGCCCCATCCATCGACAGCCCCACTTCTCCAGCAGCGCGTAGACCCCGTAGAGAACAGCCCGATCGCTGACGCCCGCGATTACCAATTGATCGTTAAGCGTCTTCAGGCGGAATGCGTCAAAGGCATCGTCTGCGGGTACCAGCTCTCGCACCCAATCCGCAGCGTGCGAGTCCGTGCTGGTAGAACTCACCAGGCTGATGCGATGTCCGGTCACGGGAGCGGTGTCATCCGCGATTGGCGATTCGGCATCTGTCATTTGTCGGATGTATTTCTGTAACTCGCGCGCGGCGAAATGCAACGGGCGACCAGCATTCCTCGACACAACAATGGTCGTCCCAGGCCGAGCGTCTGACGCGATTTGCCAGTCCGCCAAGAGGATCTGCGGATGTTGGCAGACCAGGCTGGCGACGGCCGCAACCCAAGGTAGTTTCTTGAAACGTCGAACTGTGCTACAGAATAAATGCATGAGAGTATGCCTGGTGGTTTGTCAGTCTTGAAAACTAGGTTTGCATCGAATTGGGAAATTGGCGCTGGTTCTGAGGACCAAACTCAATCCAAGGAGGGTTCTGTGATGAGTTGAGTGAGAAGAAGTGTATCTTTCGCTTGACCGATGCGGAACGCAAGGTCTGTGCTGAGGTGATTAAGAATCTCAAGAGGACTGGCCAGAGAGTTCGCCGTGCTCTGATGTTGCTCAAGGCTGATGCGGATGGTCCGGCATGGACGGATGCTCAAATCGCGGATGCATTTTCCTGTCGTACCAAAACCGTCGAGAATGTCAGGCAACGATTTGTTGAGCATGGTTTCGAGCAAACACTTGATCCCAAAAAACTGTCCACCGGCGGCGCTCTGCCCATGAAGTGTGGCAGGCTTTGCGGCTGTCCCAAGCCGTGTTGAGGGTCGATCTCCGATCGCCTCCCGCTCCCCTTTCGGTCGCCTGTGCCGGCGATCGGTCGGCGGTCGCGCGGCGGAACCTTTTTATCCTGCGCCTCGCGTCGGTCCGGACGAATAATTCGATCATCCACTTCAAACGGTATTCCCCGCAAACGGAGTCTGAACTGATCGCGATCCGCCACAGCGGGCAGCGAGGTACTCCCTTCGGTGACGAAGCGTGGGTCAGCACCGCGACGAAATCCCTTAGCCTGGAGATTTCGACTCGACCTCAAGGAAGGCTAAAATCCAGATAACCGGATCTTGACAGCTTTGGGGATTCCGGCAATCGCAGGTTTTTTTGTTGGGACCACAGTATCCATCATCTCCGATCGAGCGCTTTCCAACCATTCACGCGGCTCTGCGACTGAAACATGCCGCCATTTGGCGTGCGTTCAGTATCTCGACCAGCAGCGTCACGGTGTACACGGTCGTGCCGGTCTGCGACATCACGGCATTCTTTGCTGCCGCTCCCAGTTTCTGTCGTTTTGCTGGATCGGCCAACAGTTGTGCGAGCGTCGGTGTGAGTTCTTCCGGTGTCTGCAACTGAATACAGGCTTCTGCCTCTTTGAATGCCTGCACGACGTCCTGAAAATTTCGAGTGTTTGGCCCGAAGAGAACGGCTGCTCCAAACGCTGCCGGTTCGATCATATTCTGACCGCCGCGATTCCCGAAACTTCCACCGACGAATGCAATGTCGGCCAGTCCCCAGCAGGCGGAAAGTTCTCCAATTGTGTCAAGCAGAATCACAGCACTGGAGTCCGTTTGTGCGTCGGACTGCAGCAAGGAACGTCGAACCAGGTTGATCCCGGAATTGCCGACTAACTTTGCAACCTCGTCAAATCGCTCGCGGTGTCGAGGCACAAGAATCAATCGCAGTGAAGGACAACGTTTGCGACATTCAAGCCATGCCTGAATCGCAAGCTGCTCTTCTGGCTCCTGGGTACTCCCCGCCATGAACACAGTTTCTGCTTGTAACAAACCGAACATTTGTCGCAGGCGATCGGTCGCGGGATTACAGCGATCTGTCGCCACCCCGTCGAATTTGATTGACCCGATTGTATGCAGCCGATTTGCGGCGACTCCCAGAGACTGCAAACGGTGGGCATGAGATGGCGACTGTGCTGCAACAAGCGCCAGTCGTCCAAACAACGGTGCCATCAATCGGCGAATCCGCGTATAGCCGCGACAACTTCTCTCGCTCATTCGGGCGTTGATAACACTCACCGGAATATTGTTCCGATGACACTCGGCCAGAAAGTTAGGCCACAGTTCCAGCTCCATTAACACAACCATGCGTGCTTGTACCGAACGTATGGCGTTACGCACGGCCCACGAAAAATCCAGCGGAAACCAGGTCACCTGATAATTCGGAAATCGCTTCAATGCGAGATCGTAGCCGGTGTCAGTACTTGTCGAAACGACGATCCGAAAACGATCGGCCGTGTGCCTACGGAATTCCTCAATAACTTTATGAAGCTGAATGACTTCCCCAACACTCACCGCATGAAACCAGACAGATTCACATTCGTCATCGTGAGAAGGCAACCGGCCAAGAAGTTTCTCGGCGATTCCTCTGCGATAACGCCCGTGCCGCACAATTCTCCATGCAATGAACGGCGACAGCACTGTCAGCAGAATCAGATAGATTGAATTGAGTAGCCAGCGCATCAAGGAAATCCCTTTCCCGTTGGAACACAGGCGGCTGCCTGATCTCCGGCGAATTCACTTACCGCAGCACTTTTTGTACTTCTTACCACTACCACAGGGACAGTCGTCGTTTCTGCCAACACGCGGCGCATTATTCACGATCGGAGCGATCGTTTTGCCTTCTTCTCCCGCCTCCGGGACATTCGTCTGCATGGAATCAACTTTGTTTTCTATCGGCAACGGCGCGGCCACGTCATGTTCCGTCGCGGATATGCGCCAGAGTGATCCCACAAACGCCGGACTCTCATGCTCGATCCGGAACACAGCCTGTGTCACCTGCTCAGCGATGCGGTCCCACATCGCCAGAAATGCGCGACGTCCCTCGCGCTTGTATTCAGTTCGAGGATCTTTCTGCGCGTAACCGACGAAGCCGATACCCTGTTTCAGGTGGCCCATAAAGTACAGATGATCTTTCCACGCCGTGTCGAGGAATTCCAAAAGCACCGATCGTTCTGTCTGACGCATCTCCGGTCGGAAGACCTGCTCAAGTCCCTGCAACAGTTCGATTCGAACCTGCGACGCATTCAACTTCCGAAGATTTGCACCATTCAAAGTTAAACCATGCTCGGTATCGGCCCATTTCAGCAGCTCCTGAATCTGCTGATCACTCACGAGATTCGTTTCCATAGAATCAGGTCCGAGAATTTCATTCAGGCGTGCCTCAACCTTTTCGGAATCCGGTCGGCGCGACAAAAACTGTTTGCTGGCTGCGACCAGTGTTTCATTGATCTGAGCCGACTGGAGTTCCGAAAATTGCTCCGGAACAAATGTCGTGCGAAACCGTGTGTTGGCCCAGCGAGCGAGTTTTTCACGATTGAAGCGTTCGTTTTCCTTGCCGTCGCCAGCCAGAAAATTGTGCATCCCAACCGAGACGGGAAATGTGACTTCCTTTTCGTCGTATCGCGCGCGAACTCGTTCCTGCAGCAGTTCGACGATATCCGAATGTTCTTTGTCGAGAAGCTCCTCTGGTTTGATGCCCAGCAGGAAATTGAAATTGGCCCAGCCCGCCAGCGACTTCTGTGGAAAACGAAGGTCCAGGAAATCGTCCAGCGGAGCATAATCGCGACGAGCCATGCCTTCTTTAGCCATTTGCAGCATTGCAGGAGCAAGTGCTTCGCGATCGTACTTGCGCAGATCTCTGTCCTGAAGTGACAGCCCGAAGTGGCGGTTCGCCCATTTGCTCAGGGACAACCAGTTCCAGTCCAGTTTACTTTCCGCGTCCCCGGGCAAATCCACATCGATCTGTTCATAAATCAGCGTTTCTCCCTGCCGTTCACCTTCATCGCGTAGAAATTGTTCCAGCTCGGGACGTTCCATGTCACGAATATCAGCGGGTCCAATTTCGATATTCAGGTTCTGCGTGACCCAGCCGACGATCGTTTCCCAGCGATAATCCTTCGCCAGGAACTGCCCGGTCCAGCGTTCGATTTCATCATTCATCATGCCCAGCAGCAAGCTGCGGCAATCCACACCGTCCAAAATTTTCTGACGATACGAATACGTTCGCTTACGCTGTTCATCCATCACTTCGTCGTATTCCAGCAGGTTCTTGCGCTGGTCGAAGTGCTGCTCTTCGCGTTTCTTCTGCGCCCCTTCGATACGACGTGTCACCATCGAACTGACGATCGGCTCACCTTCGGTCAGGCCGGCCCATTGCATGATGCGTTTGACGGCATCGCCGGCAAACAGTCGCATGAGTTTGTCATCAAGAGAGATAAAGAAGCGACTGGAACCAGGGTCACCCTGGCGTCCGGCACGACCACGCAACTGGAGATCGATGCGGCGAGAGTCATGTCGTTCTGTGCCAACGACATGCAGACCGCCCAGTTCCGTGACAACCTTAGACTCAGCCGCCATCCCTTCGCGTTCCGCGATTTTCTTTGTCAACGCATCCCATTCGGATTTTGGCACATCAAGCCGCGATGAAAACGTGGCCTTGAGTTCTTCCCACGCTGAATGCTCCGGATTGCCGCCAAGGATAATGTCAGTACCGCGACCCGCCATGTTGGTTGCGATCGTCACTGCTCCTTTGCGGCCGGCCTGAGCCACGATTTCTGCTTCACGTTCGTGAAACTTCGCGTTGAGGACATTGTGCGGCACGCCTTTTCGGATCAGCCTCTGACTGAGCATTTCTGAAAGCTCGATCGAAGTCGTACCGACCAGAAGCGGACGACCGGTGGCGTGCAATTCGACAATCTCCTGAATCACAGCATCCCATTTTTCTTTCTCCGTTCCATAGATATTGTCGGGGTAATTGAGTCGCTTCATTGGGCGATTGGTAGGGATAGCCACAACATCCAGTTCATAGATCTTGAGGAACTCTTCCGATTCCGTCATCGCCGTACCGGTCATCCCGGCCAGTTTCTTATACAGCTTGAAATAATTCTGCAGCGTGATCGTGGCCAGAGTCTGCGACTCCTCCTTGATCTTCACACCTTCCTTTGCCTCCACCGCCTGATGCAATCCGTCACTCCACTGGCGACCTTCCATTTTACGACCGGTGTTTTCGTCCACGATGACGACTTCACCCTTTTCAACGACATAATTTACGTCGCGTTTGTAGAGGAAATGCGCCTTCAAAGAATTGTCCAGGAGATGCGGCCATTCCATGTTGCCTGCGGTGTAAAAGCTTTCCACGCCTGCGAGTTGTTCCGCGCGACGCACGCCTTCTTCGGTCAGATGGCAGGTGTGTTCTTTTTCTTTGACTTCGAAATCCGTATCCCGTTTCAGTTGCCGTGCGATCGCGTCGGCACGGGGGTATTTTTCGAGATTGTCATGGGCCGGGCCGGAGATAATGAGCGGCGTGCGGGCCTCGTCAATCAGAATGTTGTCGATCTCATCGACGATCGCGTAGTCCATCGGTCCCTGAACCTGCTGATCCTTAGTCGGCTTCATGTTGTCGCGCAGGTAGTCGAAACCGAACTGATTGCTGGTGCCGTACGTGATGTCGCAGGCATAGTGAACCTGGCGCTGCGATGAAGACATGTTGGACTGAATGGCACCAACCGTCAGTCCCAGATTCAGATGGATCGGCCCCATCCATTCCATATCGCGCTGAGCCAGATAATCATTCACCGTGACGACGTGAACTTTGCCCACCAGCGCATTCAGAAACGCGGGAAGGGACGACACCAGCGTCTTGCCTTCGCCGGTCACCATTTCAGAAATCATACCTTTGTGCAGAATATATCCACCAATCATCTGCACTTCGTAATGCCGCATTTTTAGAAACCGCCGGCTGGATTCCCGCACCGCAGCGAAGGCCTCAGCCATCAGGTCATCGAGCGTTTCTCCTTTGAGCAGCCGGGCGCGGAACTTCGCGGCCGTCTGTCGGAGTTCGTCGTCGGATAGTTTTTGCCATTCCGGTTCCAGCGCGTTAATTCGATCGAGCAACGAACCGGGAACGATCGTCGTTTTCCCCTGTTTGTCGCGAAGGAATCCAAGTCGCTTGATGTGACGTTCATTCGACGAACCAAACAACGTCGTAATGCCGCGTACCAGCGAACCACTGGCGACTTCGAAGAAATCGCCTACTTTTTCCAGAAACTCCATGTCGCGCGATCGTCCTGAGATTCTTAGTGAGGGATCAACAATCCAAGTCAGTTACAGAGCCCTGCCACATCGGCAGCACGATCGACCCGGATCGCAGGAAGGCAGTTTTGTCGTAAGTCAAGGCGTGCCAAGTGTATTGGATCATCCAAAGCATGGTCAATGCCGCGTCTGCAACAGGGAAAACCACTTTTTCACGGTCAATGACGGCAGATAAAGGGTATTTTGGGACGACATGGCAATTGCCGTGCCGCAGGCTTTCTGCGATGGAACGTTCGATGGTGTCAGAACACCACAAATGTTGCCAAACGGCATCACCGACATTCGACGGCTTGGGCGGCGAGCGTCAGATTTCGACTGACCCGCAAGAACCGGGGACCAGCGTCGTGCGGGTTGATGAAATTCACTCGAACGCACTGGCGTTCACTTTTCCGCAGACTAGAGTTATTTTCTGGAAGTGACTTGTCAATGTTCTGGATGATCTGACAATGCAAATCAACACAGTGATCTTCTGTGTCCTGGCCTTTATCGCTATCCCGTGCAGCCTGACCAACGCTGGATTTCCAGCCGTAGAACGGTCACCTTTGCAGAAATCGGCGGAGCTCAAGCGAAACAATTTGGGTCGCAACATGCCGCAATCGACTGCGGATCCAATCGGTTTCGATTCCGGTTTGTGGAGAGCCGAATATCTAACACAACTAACTGACGAAGGTAAGGATCAGAAGTGCTCAGTTGAAATCACAACCGGTGGGAAGGTCTTCGCATCCACTTCGTCCCTCCCCGCGTCGCGCGGAAAGGACAATACGATGCGCTCGCTCATTTACAGTGACAAACTGGCGTTGATGCCGATCGAGATTCCGATCATTGCAGAACGTTCGGAATATCAGCCCGTTCGAGATTCCTGCGCTGAATCCACCGTACCAACAATGTCTGACTGGGAATACGCTGCGGTCACAGCCACGAAAAGTACGACGATCGGTTTCACGACATCAGGTCCGTCTGCCACATCCGCGATCGTCGGATTCGTGGGGATTATGATCGTGATCGGAGCGTATGTGTCGTCCAGTCAGCGCAAGACCTAGAGCTTTGTCACAGCGAAAAATAGTTGTTGGGTGTCCGGGGCTGGACTGAGCGTCGCGAAGGAAGCCCTGGGGTTTCAGGCTACCACGCTCTGAGTTGCGGCACCCTCTCTATCTTGACTTTGACAGCAGCACTGCCTGCTGATAGCTAAGAAACGGGACTTCGCGAACAGCCTTTGATTTTCGATCGGCTTCCCATTTCGCAATCCGAGCATGATCGTCTTCGCTGAGAATGCGAGTCAACTGATGTGCAGCACGAAGATGCAGGGTGTCATTCGGTCGCAGATCGAGTTCTACTGTGATCGGCATGCGGTCCTTCAGACTTCGGAGCGCATTGTTGAGAGCGATTCGCGGCTCGGGAAGCAAACTGTTCGGATGCAGAATAAAGTTCAGTCGAGCGGTCCAGTCGGCGTAGGTCAGATAGCGTTCCACCAGATCGGGCTCGTCCCATTTGCGAGTTTCCACGCGATACGTAAATGACGGAGATGAAAGAATCAGCGACTCCGTCGTCGGTTCGTATGACTGTTCAAACTTCGGATGCAGTTGAAATTCCAACGCATCCGCCATTCGTTCTGCGGAAGGTGTTCCTGCCCCGCGAAGTTCCTGAATGTACTTCGTGGTTTTCGGTTCCAGAGAATCCATTTTATGACGGATCTCATCGAAGGTCAGTGTTGTCGATAAGCCACGCGAAGTATTGAGAATCGTAAAGCGTCGCTCGACAGGATCAAAAATCAGGACTTCGTTTGCCGCATCAACATAGTCATAAATCCGCCCATTATGAATCAGACTCAAACTGCTGCTCACCATCTTTCCCGGTGCAGGAGTTTTTTCCATGTCGTAAACATGAGTCGAAATCCGCAGCCCTTGTCCGAACCCAGGCGAACACAGGTTGAGTATTGAACAGAGCAGAATGCCACGAAATACCATCAAAAACTCCCGCGATACAGCGGTGACCGAGCAGTAGATAAACTTCGAACGGCAAGAAGTGCGGTTGGCGAGCCGGAGACAAGAGTCTCCGTTTGGAACCCTCTCATCAGGAGACTGACGTCCCCCGCTCGCCGGAATGTCCTCAAATCTTGCCGCTCAGAGAATCAGTCGCGCTCAAACAAACTACGTCGTCGGCGACACCTCGCAGGATAACCACATGCGGATTGATGACTCAATGAGATTCACGGACGTCAATCGCTCTGATTCACAATAACTTCGCACCAATCGACGGACTTCGGCAAATGTTGCCGAAATGGGTAAGCAGTCACGGGAATGACTTCCACGTCGAATTCATCGACCGATTCAAAGACGCACGCCAAACGTTTCCCGGTGGATGTCGCACGAAGCGGAATCGGAAGGCGTGAGTCTGAATCAGTTGATTGTGGCAAAATTATCCGCACAGCTTCGCGACGTGGCACACGTCTGATTGGAAACGGCGAAAGTTGATCGGCGGGCGAACTCGCTGTGCTGACCGCTTTGATGGGTTCAAAACCGTCCGAGGTAGTAGTAAACGAAAAAGGGGGTTCCCAATGACTCGGGAACCCCGTCTTTTTCATGTGAGCGCTGGGGCTCGAACCCAGGACCTACGGATTAAAAGTCCGTTGCTCTACCAACTGAGCTACGCTCACGCATGCTTCGATTTTTCACATTCGACCTGTTGAGACACGTGAAGCGGGAACCTTATCGGGATTTCTCGATTTTTCCAAATGGTTCAGGACAATGGCCGGAAAAGATCTCTGAAAGCCCTGCGATTTTGGAGTTTGAGAAAATGCAAGGGGTGAAAAACACGAAGTTCGCCGCCGGAAATCAAAACTGACTCCGCATGAGTACAATCCGCAACTCAAAGCGGGCGTGCGGCTGAACTGCTTCGAAACGGCAATTTTCCGAAACGCTGTGGTTACCGAATTTTACGCTCAGATTGTCCAGTTGATCACTTATCGTGGGTTTAGCCAGGTATGTCTCCAGAATCTGCAAATGACGATCCAGCCCGCCGGGCCTACTGGGCTGAACAGTTGGGGCTGGGCTACAAGATGGTCGAGCAACTGATGGCGTTTCCGGTTCGCGAATGTGGCGAGAACTTCGCGTTCATTCCTGCCGCAGCCGAATCAGCGGGTGTTGAGATGTTGTTCTCCGATTCGAAAATCGCGGGCGACATGGACCGTGTGTTAGCGATGCGAGAATCACTTGTGGCCGACGTTATCGCAATCGGCCGCGAAATGAACCGACGTGGCTGGGTGCTGAAGATCGAAGAAGGATATCGCTCCCTGGAAATGCAGAGCGCACTCGGCCGAAAGCCGGAAGTTTTTGATGCGATTCTGCAAAAGTGTATCTGGGAAAACGGAGGTGTGATTCCACCAGTGGAATTTGTCTTTCGCCGCGCGTCGGTGATGGTTGCAAACCTGCCGAAGGTTGGGACACACATGTCGGGGTCTGCGATCGATATTTCTGTCTTCGACCGCGACAGCCGACAGGAAATCGGGCGAGGTGGTCCATATCTGGAAATGAGTGAACGAACGCCGATGCGTTCGCCGTTCATTGCAGATGCAGAATTACAAAACCGACTTGAGATTACGGCTCTAATGGAGTCACATGGCTTTATGCATTTTCCATTCGAATTCTGGCACTACAACAAAGGTGATGTCGGTGCCCATATCCTGACCGGAAACTCCAGCCCGGCACGCTACGGCCCGGTGAATTGGAATTCGCAAACGAACCAGGTGACTTCAGTCGCTTCACCGATGGAGCCACTTAATCCACTTTCTGTAATCGAAGTCGAAATTGCGGCAGCCATGGCGCGAGCCAGTCTGCATTGACTGCTTACCAGCCCAGAACATGAGCAAAGATAAGCGGAGCGACGATTGTGGCGTCTGATTCTACGATGAATTTCGGCGTGTCGATACCCAGCTTGCCCCAGGTGATCTTTTCGTTGGGGACAGCACCCGAGTAACTGCCGTAGCTGGTTGTGGAATCGCTGACCTGACAGAAGTAGCCCCACAGCGGGATGTGACGGCGTTCGAGATCCTGGTGCAGCATCGGGACGACACAGATCGGAAAGTCGCCAGCGATGCCTCCACCGATCTGAAACATGCCCAGCGAATTCTTTTCCGTTGTTGCTGTATAGAACTCAGCCAGCCAGGTCATGTATTCGATCCCTGTCCGGACCGTGTGGACATTTTTGACATCACCGCGAATGACGGCCGCCGCGTACATGTTGCCGAGAGTCGAATCTTCCCAGCCGGGTACGATGATCGGCAGATTTTTTTCTGCCGCCGCCAGCATCCACGAGTCTTTCGGGTCAATCTGGTAATGTTCCTTGTACTTTCCGCTGAGCAGAACCTGATAGAAGAATTCATGGGGGAAAAATCGTTTACCGGCGCTGTCCGCAGCGGTCCAGACTTCCAGCATCGCGGTTTCCATCCGCCGCATTGCTTCGCCCTCAGGAATGCAGGTGTCGGTGACGCGATTCATGTGGCGATCCAGCAGATCCTGCTCGTCTTTTGCCGACAACTGACGATAGTGGGGAACTCGCTCGTAAAAATCATGCGCAACGAGGTTGAAGACGTCCTCTTCAAGATTGGCACCCGTGCAGGAGATCAAATGAATCTTGTCCTGCCGAATCATTTCCGCCAGCGACAGACCCAGTTCAGCAGTACTCATCGCGCCGGCGAGGCAGACCATCATTTTGCCACCCTGGTCAAGATGCGTTACGTAGCCCTTCGCTGAGTCAATCAGGGCGGCAGCATTGAAATGGCGGTAGTGGTGGTTAATGAATTGAGTGACAGGGCCGATTTGCTTTGTGGGCTGCGCCATGATTCTGATCCAGTCGAGTTTAGCGGAAAAACTCGATACTATAGTTGGCCTTGCGTGCGATACCACCGGCGACGGCCCTCAATCACGCGGATTCAATTCCAGTCTCTCAGATGCGATTTTCGCCATGTCGAGTCAAAGCAGAACTGATCTCCAGAAATGACCGAACCAAACACCACTGAGAATGCGACTCCGGATCTGCCGGGCGAGAACTATATCCCGTCAGTTCCGGAAACCGGCGTGCTGCTGGGAATTGACTACGGCACGAAGCGAGTCGGCGTTGCGGTTTCCGATCGCGATCAGAAATTCTCCAGCCCGCTGCACAATCATGATCGACATGGAGTGCATGTCGATGAACGATTCTTCCGCAAGGTTGTCGAAGAGTTTCGCCCTGTGGGACTGGTTGTCGGCCTTCCAATTCATTTGAGCGGTGATGAAAGCGAAAAGTCTCGTGAAGCCCGGTTGTTTGGTCAGTGGCTGGGGACTATCACTGGATTGCCGTTTACCTTTCAGGACGAACGCTTTACCTCATTTCAAGCCGAGAAACTTCTGATGGCGGCGGAACTGTCAAAGAAAAAACGCAAAGAACGCTTGGACAAGCTTGCGGCTCAGATTCTGCTCCAGACATTTCTCGATGCACGCATCGCTGCAAAGCAAACGCCCGCCATTTCGCAGATGGGTGAGTCTGTTTGTGAACACGATTGAAACCCGATGTAAGACCCCATGTTAACGCAAAGCTGTTGCTGTTCGCCGACTTGCTGTGTGGCGCGGCAATTGTGAGAGTCAGCAGGATGCTCAGTCCCGCGATGATCAACAGTGAATTATTTCCGAGTTTCATGGTACCTACTCTGTTTGAGTTTATTGCACCACTCTTTGGTCTTCTAAATCGTTCGCTCAGTTCGTCAGGGGCTCATCGCGGGGTTCATGGCTCGAGCCAGACCGACGACGCCGACCCCAATCCAGAAGACGTTCAAAACTGTGTACGCCGTGTCCTTTCTGATAATCGCACACCAGGTCAGCAATATGGCATCCACCGTATTGAATGACCAGACGAACAGGAATGGGCTTTCCGGACCCATCCAACTCACGAGCGAGAAGCTGACGATTCGCATCAGCACGCCGATCATTTCCATTTTGCGCAAGTGACGGGTCACTGCGTTGTTAAGTTGCCCAAAGAATCTGACGATCACAATTATCTGCTCCCGGAACCCGATGACATTGTCCAACACACAGCGAATGCTCGCAGTGTCGCAATGTCAGCGCATGGCCGCTATCGCACAGCATCGAATTCTCATGGCAACCAGGGGCGTTCCCGTGACTGAAGAATCAGATCACATACTCCGGCTCCGGCATGAAGACTCGTACGGACTTTGGATGCACATAGACCGTGTCGTTGAGTTTCAGTTCGAGCGACCGGGCTCGATCGTGGGAGACATCTACGGAAAGGTCCACTCCGAATTCTGCAACGGTGACCCGCACCTTCAGGACCGCCCCGGCCGGATTGATTTGCTTAATGCAGCCCGTTAACGCGCCCGGTGATGCGGCGCGATCGATCTCCAGTTCATGGGGCCGCACATAAGCGGTTGCGTTCCGTGCTTCTTCATGCGGATATTCGTCATACTGCAGATTGAGGGATCCCAGCATGACGCGTCCCGACTGAACTCGACCGTGAAACACGTTGACGTTGCCGAGAAAGTCCATCACAAAAGCGGTCGAGGGATGATCAAACACAGCCTGGGGAGTTCCGATCTGTTCGATGCGTCCGTGATTCATCACGACCACCTGATCGGCCATCTCAAAAGCCTCTTCCTGATCATGCGTGACGAAGACTGTTGTGACGTGCATCTCCTCGTGCAGCTTTCTGAGCCACGTGCGCAGTTCCTGTCGCACTTTGGCATCCAGGGCGCCGAACGGTTCGTCGAGCAACAGCATTTTGGGACGCACCGCCAACGCGCGAGCCAAGGCGACTCGCTGACGCTGTCCGCCGGAGAGTTCCTGAGGAAAGCGAGTCCCGAGTCCCTCCAGTCGCACCATCCGCAGCAGTTC
>Ga0105047_10010183_pt1 | contig 15390 bp, 18 predicted proteins | sample MAT04_FD_78384 | JGI IMG/M metagenome (GOLD analysis project Ga0105047, IMG submission 78384) | Freshwater microbial communities from Lake Fryxell liftoff mats and glacier meltwater in Antarctica - MAT-04 (megahit assembly) | ecosystem: Environmental > Aquatic > Freshwater > Ice > Liftoff... | reverse complement strand
TGACCGGCCCGTCGATTCTCGACAAGGCCGGCCCGGAACGCGTGAACCTGGATGCCAAGGACAGCGGTCCCACCAACGCCGGCGGTAAGTTCATCGCCCCGCCCGGCTTCGGCGACCCCTACGGCCGCTTCACCGATGAAGTCTCCGGTAAGCGACCGGCGAAAAAGTAACCGCTGGCGGCATCGCACTGTTACTTCGGCGCATTCAACGCAGGCCCTTCGTCGGGCTTCGGTTCTTTGCTGCGGAACAGCGGGAAGAACGGCTTCGACGTCGACGGCCTGCTCACCGGCGTTGCCGGCACCGGTGTCGGCGTGGTGGTCACTGGCGGTCGGATCGGTTCCGTCTTCGGCGGTTGGTTCAATGGTGTCTTCAGTGACGGACCCGCCAGCGGCGGCTCTTCCGTTTCGTTCGCCACGTTCTTGTTGTTTCGCGTCTGCCGGTAGCCGTGGACCAGCACCCATTCAACCAGTGTCGACTTGGCCGAGGCGCGAACGCGCAGCGATGCATCGTCAGCCACGGCCTCTTCCAGGGCATAGCCGGCCGCCTGCGTGATCGGCCGCATCGTGCTGATGCTGGACACCACTTCAAGTCGCACCGCGTTGCTGCGGTCGTTCTTCAGTGCTTCGATCAGGGCGGGGATAATGTCAGGGAATGTCTTCAAGTCGTAGTTGCGCAACTGTTCCGCGGCATCTTCACGCTTGTCGTCATCGGGATCGCTTTGCAGCGTCTTGATCAGTGCCGGCACATGCTCTGCCGGTTCAGGCTTGGGCGTGCGTTTGAAGAATGGCCCCGCCTGGGCCTGTCCGATGAACAGCACCATTGCCAGCAGCGTCGTCAGGTTGCGTGTGCCCATGTTGAAACTCCGTGCCCGGACATGCCTCGCGGAACGCGGAGGAGGCAAGTTCAGGCGACCGGAGTATTGCATCGACATGAGCCGGCGATGGCATACGCGTAAAGGTGATGACGCGAGCGTGAAGAAGTGGAAGCAGGGCCGACAATCGCGATGTCTGCCGGGACCGACAGACCGCATGCGACCCGCATCATCGGAACAGATTGCCCATAACGCCAAAGAGCCCGCCGACAACCGGCAGGCCCTTCGTTCATGAACCGTATTTCATCGACTCATTGAAAGCCGCCCAGCGAACCGGGGTTTGTACCGGGCGCGCCGCCGCCCATGCCGGGATTGCCCATCCCCATGCCGCCACCGCCAGCGCTGCCGGGGCCCATCATGCCGGGGTTGCCGCCCTTTTTCTGGCTCGGCAGCGTCAGTCGCTCTTCCGGGTAGATTGGCGGTTCTTCAAATCGCTTGACCACGGGCGGCAGGTCGTAGCTTTGCACGTCGGGCGGCCGCATCGTACGGCGTGGCTTGCCGGCACAGCCAACACCCGCGATGCTCATTACCAGCAGCAACGTGATCATCCATGATCGACGCATCGGTATCCCCCTATCGGTTTGGGAAGGGGTCATACCGTGATCGCGGATGGCGTCAAGAGAAGAATTCACTCAGACAAACGTAACGTATCGCGCACAAACAAAGAGCCGCGCACGAAGTAAGCGGACGAAGTCGCCCGTTTACTTCATGCGCGGCTATTAAGTTCCAATTACTTCCCGGCCTTCGCGTTGCTGAAGCGTTCGGCCACTGCCGTCCAGTTCACCACGCTCCACCATGCATCCACGTAATCGGCGCGCTTGTTCTGGTACTTCAGGTAGTAAGCGTGTTCCCAGACGTCGATGCCGAGCAACGGCACCAGGCCCTCCATCAGCGGGCTGTCCTGGTTCGGCTTGCGGACTACCTGCAGTTTGCTGCCGTCGAAGATCAGCCATGCCCAGCCGCTGCCGAACTGGCCGAGGGCGTTCTCTTTGATCTTGGCCTGGAAGGCGGCGAAGTCGCCGAACGACTTGGTGATCTCATCGCCCAGCGGTCCCGTCGGCGTGCCGCCGGCACTTGGGCCCATGATCGTCCAGAACAGGGCATGGTTGGCATGCCCGCCGCCGTTGTTGATGACCGCCTGGCGGATCGATTCGGGAACGCTCTTGATGCCGCGCAGCAGTTCGTCGATCGACTTGGCCTGAAGATCGGCATGGCCGTCGAGAGCCTTGTTCAGGTTGTCGACATAGGCCTTGTGGTGCCGCTGCGAGTGAATTTCCATCGTCAGCGCGTCGATGTGCGGTTCGAGCGCGTTGAATGCATAGGGCAGAGCGGGAAGCGAATGCGCCATGGTCTGTTCTCCTTCACGACGTGTGGTCAATCTCGGGGAAGTCCGTCGAGGTTAACTTACACGTCGTTCGGAGCGGCGAACACCCGCGAAAGGCAAAGAAGTACCGATCACCGCCAACGCTTAGCCGCTATACCGCTCAACAATAGTGGAAGAAGTTAACTACGGATGACACCGACAACACGGATAAGACCCGGGAAGTGCCTGCTCAGCTTCGTGTATCGAGTTTGATCCATCCGGTTTTATCCGTGTTCTCCGCGACATCTGTGGTCAAAATGAACAACAGCAAGCCTGCCTGTAACTTGGTATGAATGGCATTGCTCAAAATTGAGGGGTATTGGGGTTAGCCGCGTGTCGCCGGGTTTCCGGAGACACGCGCGATGTCGATGTCACACCATGCTTTCCAGCAGGAACTTCAGTTTGCGCACTTCCGGTTCGATGGGGTAGTCGGCCTCAGGTGAGTCCTGGATATCGATTGTCAGCGCCCGTTCGTAGTTCTCGCGTTCGAGAAGGGTAACGATCTTGCCGTACTCGACGTGCCCCTGCCCGATACGGACCTGGAACTGATCGACACTGCTGTCGCGCAGGCGCACATGCTTGACGAACGGGAACAGTTCGTCGTACTCCTCGTTGCGGTGCGGACCGACGGCGTAGTGGCTGGGGTCGAGCGTCAGCCCCAACCCTGGCACGCGCTCGCACAGCATAAGTGCCGCGGCCGGGTCGCCCGTGAGCGTGTCGCGATGGGTTTCGACGGCCAGCGTCACCCCTTCGGCCTGCGCGAGCTTGCTCAGCGTCGTCAGGCGCTTCACTTCCTCATCAAGATCGGTCGCCGGGTCGCCCGCGGCGATGGTGACGACCGGCACGGTCAGCAGTCGGCCCAGGCGGCAGACGGCCTTCAGTTGCTCGCGGTAGACATCGGGCTCCGGCGCCGCGAATGAGGCATGAATGGCGGAGTAGATGAAGCCGGTCGAACGCAGATACTGGGCAGTCTTGTTGACATCCATGGCGATTTCGGAAGGCTTCAGATGCGGGCCGGTTTCGCTGACCGCCAGGTCGATCTTCTGAAAGTGCAGCGCGTTGATCGAACGCAGTGCATCCTCAAATGTGGAACGCTGAAAGCAGAGTGTGGAACATGCAACGTACACGGCAAACCCCCTCCGTGGTCCGCGAGCGCCGGCAACGGCGCGCAGCGATTGAACTGTGAAAGCCCCCCCGGGCCAGTCAGCCGAATACCCGCACGGGGTTCGAAGAGCAAGATCAGTTCAGGCGGAATTCGCTATGGGCAGATTGCCCGGCGGATGCTATCGCCGCCCCGTAGAGCACGCGTCTCGCGTGCTCGTTCAATCGACCACGCGAGACGCGTGCTCTACGACCGAGACGGAACACCCGACATGGACCAACGGCAACTCGATCACGCGTTTCTCGAAACGGTCGAAAGCGACTTGGCGCGAGCGCTCGAACTGGCGACCGCGCTCGAGACTGAATTGAAGGACGATGCCGTCGAGCCTGCCCTTGCCTGGCAGGATTCGTTCAATGCACTAACCGCCAACCTGACTGGCTGGCAGGATCGACTTGAAACGATGGCCGGGCAGACTCGCGAAATGGAACAGGGCTTGGCCGCGCACGAAGCCGAAATGCGGCATTGGTTTCAGTCGATCCACATTAGCGGATCGACGTTCAGCGAGCACGCCAACGGCATGCGCAATCAATCCTTCAACCAGTAGCGCACGATGCAATACAGAGCGTTGAAGGCGTCCTTCATCCCGATCTTTTTGCCTTCTTCGTACGTTCGCCCCGAATAGCTGATCGGGATTTCGTAGATGCGCCAGGCGGGCTTCTTCTTGCGGGCGATCTTGGCGGTGATCTCGGGCTCGAAACCGAACCGGTCCGACTTCAGCGTGATCCCCTGCAGCACTTCCCGCCGGAAGACCTTGTAGCAGGTCTCCATATCGGTGAGGTTCAGGTTGGTGAAGAAGTTCGACAGCATCGTCAGCGACTTGTTGGCTACATAGTGCCAGAAGTACAGCACGCGATGATTGTCGCCGATGAACCGCGAGCCGAAGACAACGTCCGCCTTGTTCTCGATGATCGGCTGCAGCAACCGCGGGTACTCGGCCGGATCATACTCGAGGTCGGCATCCTGCACGATCACCACGTTGCCCGTTGCGTGCTGGAAGCCGGTTCGCAGGGCAGCGCCTTTTCCCTGGTTCTTCTCATGATAGATTACGCGGATGTTGGCGACCGATTCCATCTCCTTGAGGATCGCGCGCGTGCCGTCGGTGCTGCAGTCGTCGATCAGGATCAGTTCCTTGGGGATCGGCACTGCCTGGACGCGGCGCACGATCTCTCTGATCCACTGCAGTTCGTTGTAAACGGGGATGACGACCGACAGCTTGAACCCGTCCGGGATCGGGTAGATGCCGATCTGCCGGCAGGCCCCTTCGCCCAGCAGTGTATGCAGGACGGCGAAACGCTGGGTCGGGTCTTTGGCGATGATCTCCATCGCATCGGCCAATTCAGGCGACGAGAGCTTCGACAACGCGTAAGGTTCGCTCAAAACCGATCTCCCTCATTTCGCATGCCTGAACTGAAGATGCCCCATCTGTTCTATATGTGAAAGCTCCGGTGTCAAAGCGGGTAACATCGCGAGGATTGAGAAGATTTCCACCCGGACAACCCGCTCAGTCGACACAATCCGCCCGTTCCGACTACGGAAAACTGTATTGACACCCAGCCGTATGCCGAAATACGATCCGGAGTCCTCAATCTGCCACGGAATGGAGTCCGTTGATGAACAACCAGCACGCCGGCGTTCCCCTCTGCGATCTCGGCATCCAGTATCAGCAAATCCGCCCGCAGGTGGAAGAAGCCGTGCTGCGTGTGCTCAACAGCGGGCAGGCGATCCTCGGGCCGGAAGTGGCCGCGTTCGAGAAGGAAGCCGCCGCCTACTGCGGGGCGGAGCATGCCATCGGTTGCGGGTCGGGTACTGACGCACTGCTGCTTGCTTTGCACGCACTGGAGATCGGGCCCGGCGATGAAGTGATCATGCCGCCGTTCACGTTCTTCGCCACCGTCGGCAGTGTCCTCCGCACCGGGGCTACACCCGTCTTCGCGGACATCGACCCGGTCACCTACAACATCGACCCGGCCCAGGTCGCTTCGCGAATCACCAGGCACACACGGGCGATCATGCCGGTTCATCTGTACGGCCAATGCGCGGACATGGAACCGCTCTGGGCACTGGCCGAGGAACACGACATCACCCTCATCGAAGATGCCGCCCAGGCGATCGGTGCCGAGTACAAGGGTACGCGCACCGGCACGCTCGGCGGCATCGCCGCGTTCAGTTTCTACCCGAGCAAGAACCTCGGCACCTACGGCGACGCCGGCCTTTGCACCACCAACCACGCCGGCTGGGCTGAGCGCATGAAGGCCCTGCGCGTCCACGGCATGGAGCCGAAGTACTACCACAAGTACCTGGGCTGGAACGCCCGGCTCGACGCCATCCATGCTGCTATTCTTCGCGTGAAGCTGCCGTACCTCGAAACCTGGACCGCCCAGCGCCAGACCGCGGGCAAGCGTTACGATTCTTTGATCGAATCGGCTAACCTCGATCGCTTCATGCGCCGGCCGACCGTGATGAGCGAATGTCGCCATGTCTTCAACCAGTACGTAGTCCGCGTGCCGGGGAAAGACCGCGATGCGCTGATGACCCACATGAAACAGCACGGCGTGTCGTGCGAAATCTACTACCCGGTACCGCTGCACTTGCAGGAATGCATCCAGCATCTGGGCCATAAGGCCGGCGACTTCCCGATCAGCGAGGAAGCGTGCCGATCGGTCATCGCGCTGCCGATGTTCCCGGACATCACCGAGGCACAGCAGCAGCGTGTCGTCGATGTGTGTGCCGCCTACCGTCAGGCTCAGCGCGTCGCCGCGTGATTCTCATGGTTCTCGTTGCGGGGAACGGTTATCGCCTCAACCCGCCACGCGGTTAGAACCATTTCTTGCTTGTCCGTCCCCCAGCCGTAAGTTGAGATGGTGCCGTTCGTCATCGCGACGGCATCATGGGGGATGGGCGTGCTGACCTCGCGCGGCTGGTGGCTGCTGTTCCTGATCGTACTGCAGACGTCGCTGGGCTTCATCGTGTCCAGCCGATACGGGTCGTCCGTCGTCATCCTCGGGCTGGCGCTGCTCACCTGGTTCTCGGTCGAATACATCGTCTTCCAGTACCGCGTCCACTTCGTGCTGTCGAAAATCAAGGTCCGCCGCATTCTGAAGGCGGATGGACGACGTGTGCCGATCATCTGGGCCGGGCAGGAGTTCGACGTCGTCGTCGATCTGGTCCTCAACTCGCGTGTGCCATTGCCGTTTCTGATCGTGCAGGATCGCCCGCCGTCCGGCTGCGAGCGGATCAGCGGCCGCGATGATCTGACCCAACGGCTGACTGACGAAAACGTCATCTCGATCGATTACACACTGCGTTGCGATGTGCCCGGGGCAATCCGCTTCGAGGGACTTCGCCTGCAGATCGCGGACATTCAGGGGCTGTTCTACTTCCGCCAGTTCCGTCGCGATCCCGTCGAGTTCCTGGTGCTACCCCCGCTCGTCGATTCGAACGGCAAGCGCCGTACAGCCAAGTCGCATAACCTGCTTCCGCCGCCCGGCCTGCACCGGCTGCGATCCTCCGGCAGCGGCAGCGAACTGCACGACCTGCGCGACTACCGTCCCGGCGACCCGCCCAAGATGATCGCCTGGAAGACATCCGCCCGCCGCGATCGGCTCATCATCAAGGAATTCGAAAGCGATGTGCCGATCCGCTGCACGCTGTTCGTCGATAACTCCGAATCGGTTCGTGTCGGCCCGCCGCGGCAGACGATGCTCAACCAGATGACCGGCATCGCCTCGGGCGTCGCGCAGGCCGCACTTTCCGACCGCGACCATGTCGGCCTGGTGCTGTTCGATGAAGAGAAAACCGAAATCCTGGTGCCCGCACGCACTTCACGACACCTGATCGACATGCTGCATCGGCTGGCCCGGGCCAACACCGGTACCCCGGTCAGCCCGGCCGGCAACCTCGAGGCACTGGTCCCGCTCGCCAATCCGCTCGCGCATGAAATCTACCCCGAACTGATGGATCGCCGCATCAACCGCCTGCCCTGGTCGATGTTCTGGCGGCCGCTGTTCGATTCGAACAAAGTCTGGTTCCTGCTGATCCCCCTGCTGCCGCTGGCCACCGTCATCGGCTGGACGGTGCTGGTGCTTGTCGCCTGGATCTTCGACCGCCCGGTTGAACTGAACACCCTCGTCGCGATCGGCAGCACCGTCTACAACGTGTTCGGCTCGATCCTGGTCCCGCTGCTTGTCCTGTGCTTGCTGGCATTGTTCGGCCTGATGTTCTGGATGATCTTCGGCCTCAGCGGGCAGTTTCCACCCGGGCACACACAGCGGATGCGCCGCAAACGACTCGCCGCCCTGCTGACGACGCTCGACATGGCTCCGCCCGGGACCGACGCACTGTACATCGATGACGATGCCGCCATGGCCTACCGGCTGCAGCAATTTCTCGCGGAGCATCATCGGCGTTATCCCATCCCGCTCTACGATGCAACCGGGCGTTACCTGTTCCGCAGTGAAGGCAAGATCGCCGTACTGGCCCGCGCGATCACGCAGGCGACTTCGCGGGCACGGGACAACGAACTGTTCGTCATCATGGCGGATATGTTCGAGCTGCGAACGCATCTGGACCCGTTGATCCGTTCACTGCGCGTGGCCCGGGCAAGGCATCATCAGGTTGTCGTCATCTGCCCGTGGATGCCCGGCATCCCCATCGCGGATGAAGAACTGACGTCGGATCAACGGGCCGACCTGTTCCGCAAGGCCGCTCTGGCGGCCGGGTTCCGCGGGCTTGAAGCACAACTGTTCCGGCAGACGGCCGAACTTCACCACCGCTCATTCGCGGAGATTCGGCACGAATTTGGCAGAGGCGGCGTCCTGATCGTGCGTGCTCAACAGCACGAATCGGTGCGGCTGATTCTCAACCGCATGGACCGCCTGCGCGGTACGAGGGCCCGCCGATGACTACCCGTGCAGATCCCCGATTGCCGATGACGCTGACCGAGATCTTCCGGCACAACGGCGCGCGCAACTACATGGTGATCGCCTTTGTCGCGCTGTTGCTGTACTACGTGCAGATGGTCGAACGCGGCAGCGACAGCGGCGTACTGATCGCCCTGCTCCTTGCCGTACCGGGCCTGATCGGCCGTTGGGTCATTTCGCCGTTCCTGTTCATCCTGCTGACAACATACCTGCTGATCGATCCCGAGTTGGCGTTCCTGATGCCGATCTACGACAGTTTCACCCGCACCTGGCCTCGCAGTTACGGCCGCCCCAACCGGGACTTTGAAGTGGCTGACCTGCTGCTGACCGGATCGGTTCTGGTGTACCTCATCGCACAATACCGCCTCCTGAGCATCGCCCACCTCGGCATGCCCGACGACCCGCCGCCGCGCCGCAAGGGCCAGCCCGAGCCGACACCGCCGCGCCGCCCGCCGGGACTGATCGACGACCGTGAACTGTTCTGGCTGTTCGGCATGGCAGCCTTCAGCACGCTGATGGGCACAGTGATCTGGCTCGGCATCGCCCGCTACGAGAACGGGGCACGCCTCGGCAGCGTCTGGGGCATCGAGAAGCCGGTCGCGCGCGGCATGCTGTTCATCTGGATGTTCATGACGGGGGTCATCATGCTGCAGGTCTACCTGCGCACGCGCTCGCTGTACCGCATGACTCGGCGGGAGGCACGCCTCATGCTGCAGGATGGCCTGTGGCAGGAAACACGGCGTGAACAAGAGCGGATCTATCGCTGGAAGAAGTGGTTTCGCCAACAAAGCGAGGGATAAGCGATGTTTCTGACACGGGAAATCGTTGGCTGGCTGCTGATCGCGCTGGGCGTGATCACGTTCGGCATCTGCTACTTCGCGCTGCTGCGTAACGGCAAGGTGTACGCCGCCGGCCCGGTCGTTCTGATGGGGATCTTTTTGTTCCGGGGCGGGATTCACCTGTTAAAAGTGGGCGTCGCCGCACGGTTGTGCCAGCAGGCGGACGAGAAGAAGCCTCGGCCGGCCAAGGCCCGCTGATGGCCTACCACCATTGCTGACTGCGGCCGACGAAGAAGAGGCCGAGGGCATTGGTCGAAACTTCAAGTCCGCCCAAGACCATGCTGACGACCGAATGCCCGCTGCCAACCCCCGCATGTTTGCGGGTTGCGGCGCGGAGGCCGAGAAAGCCGAACACGATCGCCAGTAACCCCGCTACCAGGCCGACCACTGGTACCAGACCCACCAGCGCGAAGATGTACGCCCAGCGGGCGGGAGGGTTCCCCTGCGGGAGGAACGACAGCGGTATTTCCGCCCGGTCGTTCTTTTTCTTGCGTCGGGGAGGTGTAGGGGTCGGGCCGGACATGCGGCAGGCTCGCTCGGCAAGGGGACGCGGGATCCGACTATTGACCTTGTTATATCGGTTCAAAGACCCGGTCAAGTTGATCGGAAGGGGACAACACCGCGATGATGCAGGCGCGAGCGATCTACTTTGACGCCGTCGGCACCCTGATCCACCCCGTTGAACCGGTCGCGGAGTCTTATCGCCGGATCGCGGCCACCCATGGACTTTTGCTCGACTTGCCCACAGTGGCGACCCGAATGAAAGCCGCATACGCACGCCAGGAGCAGATCGACCAGGCCGCAGGTTGGCGAACCGATGAAGCTCGCGAACTCGATCGCTGGCAATCGATTGTCCGCGATACGCTGCCGGAAGCTCCCCATTGCTTCCCGGACCTGTGGCATTACTTCAGCCAACCGACCGCCTGGAGCGTCGATAACGATTGCGGTGAATCGCTGCGATCGCTGGCGCGGGCCGGCTTTGTCCTAGGCATCGCTTCGAATTTCGATGAACGCCTGGCCGGAATCCTGCCGCACCTGCCGGCGCTGGCACCCCTGGCCGAACGCTGCGTGATCAGTTCACTGGTCGGCTGGCGCAAACCGGGGGCGGGGTTCTTTGAAATCGTCGCACGGCAGGCGCAGTGCGAGCCAGGCGAAGTCCTGTTCGTCGGCGATGATTTCCGCAACGATGTGGAAGGGTCCCGCGCGGCCGGAATGCAGGCGGTGTTCTTCGGCAGCGGTTCCCTGTCGCGAATCAGCGACTTGCTTGTAATGGCGGCCGTGTCCGATCACAATGCTTCTCCCCGGAACTGACCGGGAGACACGACCGCGCGCACTCCGCGGGATCGACAAGCACGGCCGGCGGTAATCCATGCCCGACGTTCCCGCCAACTCAACGCAACCGGACTCGCGTGCCGACTGGCGCGCCTGGCTCGAAACACATCACACGCGCCCGCAAGGGGTCTGGCTCGTCAGCTTCAAGAAAGCGACCGGCCGGCAGGCGTTCGACTACGGCGCATCCGTAGAAGAAGCTCTCTGCTCTGGTTGGGTCGACAGCAAACCTGGAGAGGTGGATGACGAACGCAGCATGCTCTGGTTCGCCCCGCGCAAGCCCCGCACCGGTTGGTCGCGGCCGAACAAGGAGCGCGTCGGGCGCCTGATCGCGGCCGGGTTGATGATGCCCGCGGGTTTGGCCAAGATCGAAGCCGCGAAGCGGGACGGTTCATGGACCAAGCTGGATAGTGTCGAAGACCTTGATGTGCCGCCGGACCTGCTGACCGCGTTGACGACCCTGCCCGACGCACTCGCCCGCTTCACCGCGTTCCCCCGATCGGTCAAGCGTGGCATCCTCGAATGGATCCTGAACGCGAAACGCGAAGAAACTCGGGCCAAACGCATCGCCGAAACAGCGACACTCGCGGCCCGCAACGAACGCGCCAACCAGTGGAAACCCAAGTAGCACGCCATCGGAATCCGGCTGCCTACTCACTCGCCTCGACGACAGCCGGCCAACCACCCGGTACCGGAATGCCGGCAACCTTGGAGCCGTATGCCGGCAGCCGGAATGGATCTGGAGAAATCGCTTCCACTTCGACCGGCTTGCGACTTCTGAAGACGATCCATGCCAACAGTGTCACGCCGACGATGCCCCAATAGCCAGGCACCATCTTCAAAGCCCATGGCCCGTGCAGGGCCATCGCGATGCCCATGATGACGCTGCCGACCGCAAGCACTTGAAACTCCCGAAACCGTTTCGGCTGCTCACGGAGCAGCACAATCAACGCCAACAGACCGGGGACGAGCAGCGGGACAAACCAGCGGATCGAGATGCAGGCCCCGGAATGATTGCTTGAAGTGGCCGCATACAGCAGCCAAGTACCGAATGCCCAAGCTAAGCCCATCAACACGATCGGCCGTTCGCGATACCGCGTTCGCACCAGCAGCGGCAAGCTCGCCAGCGGAAGCACGAGAACCAAATTGTGCCCGAGGAACCCCTTCTTGCCGACCAGCATATCGCCAGCATAGCTGACGAACTTCCAGGAAGTTGCATGCGCCCAGCCACCGGTGATGTTCGATGCGTTGAACGGTGTGCCGGGCCATGCGAGATACTCAGGCACCCCGTTGGCCGGGCCGAACGTTCCGCCGATGAAGTAGTTCAATATGTGGTGTAAGACCAGCCACGGCGCCGCGGCCAGTACCAGCCAACCGGTACCCCGGCGCATGACCGCTGTAAGCAACACGAGCCCGACGACACAGACAAGCAGCATCGGCCCGGCCGCGAGGTCAATTGAATAGCCGACGCCCGCCAGCGTGCCGACGACGAGCATGGACGGTACCGGCCGCAGCAACTCGGCAAACAGCATCGCCGCGACTGCCAGCAGCAGGATGTGATTGTTGACTGCTTGAATATAGGGCATCGCTGTCGTGCCGAACGCGAACACGGTCGCCACACCCAGGGTTAGGCCCTCGGACAATCCGACGCGCCGGCCGATGCGCAGCACCGCGATTACGGCCAGCAAGTATGCGAGGCCACTTGTGAAGATCGTCATCAAGCGGCAGAACATGTCAGGCCATTCGGCTGCGGCAGGCAACCCCAGCCAATGAAGACCATAGGCGACTGCGGCCATGGCGACCGTCGGTACGGGAGATTTGTCGGAATAGAAATGCCCGCTGATCAGCAGCTTGTCTTTCGTACCGTCGTGCGCGAGCGAAGCATTGCCGGGCGGATAGGGAGATCGGTCGGGTGGAACGCGAACAAAGATGGATTCATCAATGATGAATGAGCCATGCTCGGCAAGCGACTCGACGGCAGCCAACCGGCTGCCGTCATTCCAGCCGCCTGCATACGGCCGGGCCGAAAAGATGGCGATGCAAATGACGGCGAGCAGCAGCACGCGCTCGCCGGGCGATAAACGATGAAGCACCCGATGCCCTCCATGGCATGTGCGATCGATCAGCCGACCAGATCGTTGATGACCTTCGCGATCGCTTCGTGCGTCAGCGCGAACGGAACCTGCTGCCGGGCGGAAGCGTCGTCGGCCCGCTGATAGCGGCGCAGGTCGATCCGCCCGTGTGTGGTCATCAGTACTTCGTAGTATGCCAACGCGGTCGAACGCCGCGTCGGCGACTCGCTGCGCAGCATCGCTTCACCGCGCTGCTCGTCGAGTTCAAGGAACCGCAGCGGTTCCATGAGGCCGGTAACGCGTTTGGCCGCACTCTCTGCCCGCGAACGCAGGTCGGCATTCGACATAACCGTCTCGGCTGTCGATGCAACGATCACTTCACTCAGCAGGCAGCCGAGCGTATCAACCTTATCGGCCGACAGACTCACCACCCACCGATCATTGTCGAACTTCAGGGTGAGGTCTGCCCGGCCATCGCCGGCCGGCGTCCACTCACTTAGTTTTGGCTGCAGTTGCTCTGCGATTGTCATCGGTTTCTCCGATCGCTTTCTGCGAATGCTCGCTGCCGTCAAACGACAGCAGCGACGGTTTCCCATCCACGATTGTCTCAATATGTACCGGGCGACTCCAGATGAATTGGAGATTTTGCAGCGTATCCTGGGCTTCGTTCATCTTCAGGTCGATGCCGTTGTGCTCGTGCTTGAGCAGCAGTTCGCCGCGGTTGCGGTGGTTGCCGTTGATGGCGTAAATGAAGGGCTTGCCGAAGTTCGTCAGGCTGAAAAGCAACCGCTGCTTGACCTGCTGGAACTCGCGCGACTCGATCACGTAGTTGTTCGTCGGCTCGACATGGGCAAACGAGAACAGCTTGTGCTCGCGGCAGAACTCGGGCGTCAGAAACGTATCAATGAAGGTGATATCGCTGTGCACGCGCCGCACTTCAAAGATCTTCTTCCGGCCCAGGCCAAGGTCCTTGTTCCAGCGGCGTTTCTCTTCGATGTCCTCGCAGGCATCGTACTCGGGTCCGAATCGGCCGGTGTTCCAGCGGTGTTCGATGTCGCGCAACAGTTCAATGCCGAGCTTATAGGGGTTAAGCCGTTTCCCGCTGGTGGCCATGGTGCCCGAATGATGATCGGCATAATCGATGACTTCCGACGGCTGCAGGATCTTCTGCGTCATCATCGTTGAGTGCCAATACGAGGCCCAGCCTTCGTTGATGATCTTGGTCTGTGCCTGCGGCATGAAGTAGTAAGCTTCATCGCGGATGATCGAAAGAATATCACGCTGCCAGCTTTTCATCGGGGCATGTTCGATGAGGAACAGCAGCACATCCTTTTCGGGATGATCGGGGAAGTTCGCGTCAGCCTGCGCTTTCTTGCGGATCGCCTCCTCTTCGCGCTCCAACACTGCATGCGGGTTGATGTAGTCTTCCATGTACGGCTTGCTTTTAAATCGCATGGCATGGACTTCCTCGTCCACGCGATCGTTGAAGTCGTACCGCGAATGGTCATCCCGCCGCTTGATGGCCGTGGAATGGATGTCCATCAGGTCATCGAGCGACATGCAGCGATCAACGAACGCCTCTACCTCGTCCTCGCCGTAACGCTCAGCATAGCCGCGAATGCGAGCGCCGTGGTTGGCGATCTCATCCATCATCTTGCGGTTGGTGTGCGAGAAGTAGGCATTGTTCTTGAAGAAGTCGCAATGCCCATAGACGTGGGCCATCACCAGCTTCTGGTCGACGACGTTGTTGCACCTCATCAGATAGGCGTAGCACGGGTCGTTGTTGATCACCATCTCATAGATCTTCGACAGCCCGTAGTCGTACCCCTTGCGGAGTTCTTCATACGACATGCCGAACGACCAATGCGGATAGCGCGTCGGGAACCCGCCATACGCCGCAATTTCATTCAAATCGTCTGCATCGACTACTTCAAAGATCGTTTCGAAAAAGTCGAGGCCGTAGTCGCGCGCGTAGCCTTCAATTTCGTCCTTGAGGACCCGCAGATTCGGGGGGAGATTGGTGTTGTAGAACATTTCAAACTCACTTCCGAGTCATAGCCATTTCTTGGCAACTGCAATCACAAGGCCCACAAGAAGAGTAATGATCAGCAGAAACAACGACCAAAATCGACCTTCCCACTTGTCAACCCGCTTGAGATGTTCGTCGATCCGCTGGTTCAACTTTTCCAAATCTCGCCTTAAGTCATGGTAACGCTCCTTCGCATCCTCCTTCGAGGCGTCGGCAGCCATTTAACCTTCGCGAAGTTCGTCCACTCTATATGTCAACGTTTTGATCAGCGGGGTTAGGGTCCCCTCCAACTCTGCGATTGACTTTGCCATTGGCTACTCCTTGCCGACGAGTTGCTCAAGTTCCAGCAACTGCTGATGATTGCGGGCCTGAAGCAAATCGCCCCACGCGCGATGCAATCGCTGGCGCGCGCGAGACTCTACCGCAAGATCATCCACCTCAAACAAAGTTTCGACGCCTTGAGGCCACGTCCAATCACTGAGATTCAAGACAACCAGAGTGAGCGCGCCAACTTGCTTTGATGACCACTTGGCATCTACAAGACGAGTCGATTGAGGCCCAAGCAAATCTTCAAGCCACGCCTGGGCTCGATTGACGAGTGTCATTATCCGCTGATCGGACATTACTTCCGTGCTCAGATCCAAACTCTTCATCGCTCGCTCCTTCACTTCCCCGTGCTCAAAAACTCCTTGATCGACCCCAAAATCGCGTCGCGGTCGGGGATCTTGCTCGTTACCACGTTGGTGTGTTCGCCGACCAGTTCGTTGACGTACTCGTAAAATTCGCCGCTGCCATAAGGACTTTCG
>Ga0105047_10010182_pt1 | contig 15394 bp, 14 predicted proteins | sample MAT04_FD_78384 | JGI IMG/M metagenome (GOLD analysis project Ga0105047, IMG submission 78384) | Freshwater microbial communities from Lake Fryxell liftoff mats and glacier meltwater in Antarctica - MAT-04 (megahit assembly) | ecosystem: Environmental > Aquatic > Freshwater > Ice > Liftoff... | reverse complement strand
TACCAATATCAAAAGGAGTCACTTCTCCGAGTAATCCTAAAAATGAATATCCATGACAAGAATCTATAGAATTTATATTTTGCGAAAGTTGGCACGATAATGGTTGATGCGCAAACATTCCTCGTTGATAATTTTTCATAGGGACTACCGTCAGTTCTGCGGGTACCGGTAGTAAATAAGTGTTTATAAATTTAGCTAGCTCACCGACTGTCATTCCATAACGAATTGGTATTGCTAGCCCATCAGAAACATTGTCATGCGATGCACCTTCAACACATGCACCTAATAAATTAGGACGATCAAATACTATTAAATGCTTATGAGAGCATGCAGCAAGTTCAAGTATATATTTAAGTGTTTTAACGTATCGCGTTTGACGCATACCCATGTCTTGCATATCAAACAAAAGAATATCTACGCCTTTAAAGCTGGCTTGCGTTAAAAGAAACGTCTGCGAATCTTTTTTATACATTGGTTTTATAGGAAATGGCAACTGTGTTTTTTTCTTTTGATCAGTAATGAACTGTTGTTCGGGAGTAAACAACGTCTTTATAACAATGCCATGCGAACGTAAAATATCAACCGTTGCAGTTCCGGCTTGATCGATACCTGTTTGATTTGTAATTAAAGCAGCAGACAATACTTTGCCCGCATTATCATTAAATGAAAATAATAACTCAGGGTTTATATTTTCAATACCTAACGCAAAATCGTAAGAAATTTTATTTTTTTCAGTTTTGATAACTCGGTACGAAAAAAACAAGCGGGGAAAGACAAGTGCAACAAAAATTAAAAAAAATACTTTTAATGTAGAAAAATGTAATCTTTGAAAATAAATTACTGGATGCTTCATGGCACACTCCCCCCCAGATTATGCCCTATTTAAAAATATTTTTTAAGTCTTGTCGCTTATTATTTTATAATTCAATGTATAGCGTATCAGGGAGGAACTTTTTATAGCAAGTAATTTCAATTAAAAAAGTTTTTTTACTAAATCTAACAAAAAAAACCCGAGTTAAAACTCGAGTTTTTTTGAACTTATTACAAAAAAGTTAGAGCACTCCAATATCTTTTGAAACAAAGTTATAAACATCGGCTGTTGATGAACTTAATTGTATGTCATAACCATTACGACCATAAACATCAATTTCAGCACTTGCAACATTACCAAAATTATAATCATCTGCAGTTGTTATTGGTAAATAATCATCACCTGCGCGAGGTGCCTTTATAATAACTTGTTGACCTAAAGTTAATGAGGGCCCTGAACTTCTGCGCGCATTTTTAATTTGAGGCAGTGTTGGATTGGTTCTTACTGCAGTTGTTGTGCGAATGATTCCACCAACATTTGAGCCGACAGTTGCACCTCCTGTTCCCATAGGGACGGTAGCACTTTTTGGTTTTGGTATAGAGCCCATTTTTGGCTTAGGTTTCAATGCTTCAATTGCTTGCGCAACCTTTTTAAGTTGCTCTGTAGTTAAAGTACGCTTGATCGGTCCGGTACTTTTTTGACCAACAAGTTTTTGAGTTCCCAATATCAGTAACAAACAAACACACAATGCTGCCCCCCCTACAATAATTTTTTTCATAACCAAGTTTCCTTCTTGTTTTTACGGAGTTATACTACGGTAACTATTTTGGCTATAGCAAAAACAAGACTTACTTGGAAAGACTTATGAACAATATCTACCTATATCCACGCGTCGGCGTTGCCGTATTATTAATGAATGAAAACAACCAAGTGTTACTGGGTAAACGTAAAAATGCACATGGCAGTAATACCTGGGCACCGCCCGGTGGTCATTTGGAATTTGGTGAAACAATTGAACAATGTGCCGCACGAGAACTTATGGAAGAAACCGGTTTAAAAGTAAACCAATTTGAAGTTGGACCATATACTAATGATGTATTTACGCAAGAACAAAAACATTATATAACGCTGTATCTCATTGCACATACCACTAATGCAAAGCCTGAATTAAAAGAACCTGATAAATGTGAGAGCTGGGAATGGTTTGATTGGAATACATTACCAGAGCCATTATTTTTACCTCTTAAAAATTTAATTTTACAATTTAGTTAGCAATAAAAATTGATGTCCGCGAAAAAGCCCCCAGGAATTAACCTGAGGGCTTTTTTTTATTTCTTATTTTTTACGTCAGTAGACTTAAATAAGAACCAAGAATAATGACACGATAGACATTAACTTGATTAAAATATTAAGTGCAGGACCTGAAGTATCTTTGAATGGATCCCCTAGAGTGTCACCAATGACAGCCCCTTTATGAGCAGGAGAACCTTTACCACCTAAGTGACCAGCTTCGATATACTTCTTAGCATTGTCCCAAACTCCACCACTGTTTGCCATCATTAATGCAAGCATAACGCCTACAACAGTTGCTCCAACAAGCATACCGCCAAGACCAGCTTTACCTAATGGTGAAAAACGAATAACTACTGGAGCCGCCACGGTTAAAATACCCGGAAGCATCATTTCTTTTAATGCGGCTTGAGTACTGATAGCAACACAACGTTCGTAATCAGGTTGTGCTGTACCTTCCATCAATCCTGGAATTTCTTTAAACTGACGGCGAACTTCCATAACCATTTTTAATGCAGCATCACCAACTGAACGCATAGTTAATGATGAAATGATAAATGGCATTACACCACCAATAAACATACCAACCATAATTACGGGATCAAGAATATTAAGCACTTCCATGCCTGCTTCTTGAGCGTATGCGGAGAACATTGCAAGAGCGGTCAACAATGCTGAACCAATAGCAAAACCTTTACCCATTGCCGCAGTAGTGTTACCTAATGCATCAAGTTTATCGGTAATTTTACGAACAGATTCACCAAATCCCGCCATTTCTGCAATACCACCAGCGTTATCAGCTATTGGGCCATAAGCATCAACAGTCATAACAATACCGGTAGTTGCCAACATTGAAACAGCTGCGATTGCAACACCGAATAATCCACCGCCATAAGTAAATGATAACAATACGATAAACGCCAGAAGAATTACTGGAGCTACGATTGATTCCATACCTACCGATAAGCCATAAATTACGTTTGTTGCTGCGCCTGAAACTGCTGCTTCTGCTGTTTTGCGAACAGGAGTTCCGCCAGTGTAATACTCAGTAATAAGACCAACAATAATTCCTGATGCACAACCAAGTGCAACTGAAATATATAAATCCATACCAAGATTAGTCATAGCAAAATATACATATGAAATAGCTAAGAATACTGCAATAGCAATATAAGTAGCATTACGTAGCATTGCTGAAGGTTCTAATTTAAACACGGCATTTGAAGCAAGACCAATTAATGATCCGATCAAACCAAATGCTGAAAGAGTAATAGGCAATGCAGCGTGAATTAATGAACCCTTATAAAAATTAACTGCCAAAATGATAGCAGACATCATAGCACCAACATATGATTCATAGATGTCAGCACCCATACCTGCAGTATCACCAACACAGTCACCGACGTTATCAGCAATAACTGCCGGGTTACGAGGGTCATCTTCAGGAATACCTACTTCGATTTTACCAACCAAGTCTGCACCAACGTCAGCTGATTTGGTAAAAATACCACCGCCAACGCGCGCAAAGAATGCAACTAAACTTGCACCCAAAGCAAACACGGTTACCAATAACAGAAACTGAGGATGATCGAAGAATAAATAAAATACAGTACCAAGACCGAGCAAACCAATGCTTGCTACAGCAAAACCCATAACACCGCCGCCTAAGAATGATACCATAAAGGCAGCATGCTCACCCTTTTCTTTTGCAGCAAGCGTAGTGCGAACGTTAGCATCAGTTGCTGCAACCATACCGATAAATCCGGTAAGCATTGAAAGCACAGCGCCAATAATAAACAATGTCGCTCCTAAAAGTGACATCTTAAAAGCAATTAAGCCTGCAACAACAAATACAACAAGCGCAATAATACGATATTCTTCTTTTAAGAAGGTCATCGCACCTTGCCTAATTGCAGCCGCAATGTGAGCAGCTTTTTCATGCGTTACCGCAATGCTTCTAATGCGCTTGAGTAGGGCAAATACCGTTACTAAGCCAACAAACGAAACGCCTGCAAAGGCGATAAAATAATGGAAAATATCCATAGACATTACTCCGCACACCCTCTAAAAGTGGTTAAACATATGACAATATTCAAATTATAAGACGATAAAGTTTTAGGTTACTGGCTAGAGGCCTTTTTGTCTAGAACCAGACGTAAAAAGTAACCAAAATATGGTTTTATACTGGAATATGTCCGTTATAAACTAACCATCCCCAAACACTCATAAAACTTGCCAGCCCACCAACAAGCACTCCATATTTAGGGTTAATACGTAAGATGTCGGACATTCCATGTAATAATCGTGTACAATCTATTTCTTCTGCCCTATTTGCAAGATCATCAAAGGCATCTTGGTTTTCAGGCAGTCCTAACTCAATATCAACTTCTGCAATTAATTGCGTAAATGATGGTGATGATACGTCGCCAGGCGCTGCATCTTGAAAACCACTACAAAACAACTCACAACGACCTGCGCGATTTTGACTTGCGTAAACTGTTACATATGAAGTAAATAAAAGCAGTAATAAATATAACTTCATTTATAAACTTACAGTTGTTTTAATATAGATTTTTCACTAAATGGATACTTGGTTCCGCCAACTTCTTGATATTCATCGGGCCCTTTGCCTAATAAACAAAAAGTACCTTCTTGCGGAGTTATAGCATAGGCCATTTTAATAGCTTTTTCACGATCAATTTCAATTAAAACTTTATGTCTATGTTCATCCTTAACACCGAGTAATATATCAGTAATAATTTCATGGGGTTGTTCTGATCGTGGATTATCGGTAGTAAGAATAATACGATCGGCAATAGTTGACGCAATGTCACCCATAATTGGCCGCTTTGTTTTATCACGTTCACCACCGCATCCAAACACTACCGTAACAAATGGTGCCATCTGCTTAAGAGTCGTTAATATTTGAGTAAACGAAGATGGATTGTGTGCATAATCTATAATTGCGCGAACACCATTAGAAAGTTGATATTGTTCCATACGCCCAGGAACGGTATCAAATATACGTAAGCCTTCTTGTATAATATGTGGCTGCAAGCCTAACATTTTACCCAGTGCAATAACGCATAGAGCATTATATCCATTAAAATTACCAACTAGCTGCTTGCTTTCATACTGTTCTGAGTGTACTGCAAAATCAACATACGTATGCTGATTATTTTGACGCGCGCAGAAATCAACTGATGCATCAATAAAGCTAATAGTTGTCACAGCGTACTTTAATTCAAGATGAGCACAACGTGCATTATCATGGTTGATAATTTTAGGGTGACCTATTTTTGTTTGCATAAATAACTGCTCTTTAGCTGCAAAATAATCATCCATAGATGAATAAAATTCGCCATGCTCTTGAGAAAAATTAGTAAAAATAGCACCATCGAACTCTATCCCAGCAACTCTTTGCAAGCTAAATGCTTGAGCGGCAACTTCCATCACAACATATTCAACTTGTGCTTGAACACACAATGCCAAAAACTGATGTAAGTAATCTGGTTGCGCAGTCGTAAGAGGAGCTTTGAATTGCTGGTTGCCAATGCGGTTGTATACAGTACTTAATAATGCAGTCTTGTAGCCCGCATGTTGTAAAATATGGGCTAATAAAAAACTGGTAGTAGTTTTGCCTTTTGTTCCGGTAATACCAATAATTTTTAACTTTTTTGCTGGATAACCTGCTGCTTGTGCACTCAGTTCTGCTAACGCCAAACGTGGGTCACTATAGCGCTCAAGGTGAATGCTATGCATCTCTAGTAAGAGCATAAGCTCTGGTGATAATTGAACATCATTTTGAATAACAATGGTTTTTGCACCGCGCTCAATAGCTTGTTCAATAAATAATACACCATCAGTTTTATAGCCTTTAATGGCTACAAAAATAGAACCTGGTCCCACATGTTGTGTATGACTAGTAACAGGATAAATAGTTGGTAAAAATAAAAGCATACAGTTTATAAACTTTCTTAGATGACGTTATTTGATTATCCGTTCGTGGTGAGCGGGCAATTTTAGAAACTAGAATGCTGTTTTAAATAATTTCTAATTACCGGAATAAGGTATGCAATTGCATATAAGTTGATAATTAGCATTGCAGCCATTACTAAATCAACCAAGTTCCAAATAACTTCAACTGCTACTAATGCGCCCAAGAATGCAACAATGCAATATACGACAGTGAACCACGCTTTATTATGCTCACCCATAATTGCAATCCATGCTTCGCGAGCAATGTATGCATAACTCACCAGAACACCTGCGCCGAATGTAACTGATAAAAAGCTTACAATCCAACCACTCATCCAACCAAACACAGTTTGAAATGAAGCAATTGTTAATGCTGTACTTGTTAAACCAGATGAAAGTGCACCACTCGCAACAATACATAATGCGACGACAAAGCAGACAATCGTACTAATAAAGGTACTGAGCATAGACATTACGCCATCTTTAATAGGCAAAATACTCCCCGTTGAACCAAAAATAATTGCTGCCGTACCAAGGCCTGATTCTGTTGCAAATATTGAACGTAGCGTACCAAACTTTACTGCTTGTTGTACTGCATATCCCATTGCTCCGCCCATGATAGCTTTAGAACTAAATGCACTTGCCCAAATAAGGCGTAATGCAGGTATTATTGATGTTGCATGGTACGCAAGTAATATAAACGTAGCTATTGAAAATACAAATACTTTAATAGGAACTAATGCTTCTGAAACTTTTGCAATTCGTTGTGCTCCGCCAGTTACGACATAGAGAACAAAAAAGAAAATCACAATTGCTATTGCAACAGGAGGAAAGCCCCACGATTTATTAATACTTAATTGAATAGTATTGGTTTGAATCGCATTACCGCCCACTAATCCAAATATTAAACATAGTACTCCATAGAGCCATGCTAATTGTTTACCACCAACAACTTGTTTAAGATAGAGCATTGGCCCGCCAAAGGTATCTGTTGGTAATTTTGTTTGCGCGTAATAGGTACTTAAGAATACTTCTGCAAAACGAACTGACATAAGAAAGAAGCTAATAACAACCAACCAAAGCGCTGAACCGGGACCACCTGCAAACAATGCAGTTGCTACGCCTCCAATGCTGCCGTTACCTAAGTTACTATTTAATGTAGTAATAAATGCTTGCATAGGGGTCATATCACCGGATCGAGCTTGATCAGAAGGTGCAAATGTATAACGCCACATTGCCATAAACGCACGAATTTGAATAAAGGAGAAGGCGATTGTACACAGAACACTAACACCTACAACAAATAGTAAAAATGGCCAGCCTAAAACAAGCTGATTCAGAGATAAAATAAGGTTATGGATATCCACAAGCACCCTTTCAAATAAAATAAAATGACTTTGACCTGTAGCATAGTATACTCAAATTGTCACATAAGCCTATTAATCATTAGGGGAATATCTATGAAAATACTAGGTCTGGATATTGGCGACGTTTGGACCGGAACTGCCCTGTCAGACGCATTGGGCATGTTTGCTCGACCATTAAAAACCGTACCTTCAGATGAATTAGAATCGTTTCTAACTCACATACTTACTCAGGAAAAAATTTCTACCATTGTTGTAGGTATGCCGGTGACTATGAAAGGCACTCAGAGTGAGCAGACCAAAAAAATTATCGCCCAAAAAGAGTCGCTAGAAAAAGAATATAGAATAGTAAAATGGATTTTATGGGATGAACGTTTAAGTAGCAAACGGGCATCTACCCACAAAAAACAAAACACAAAAGATGATAAGATAGCCTCTCACAGCATTGCAGCAGCATATATACTTGAATCATATCTAACGTACAACCATACCATGCAAAACATCAATAATGATTGACAAATATAGATCAACTACTCTAGGATATTTTAAAAAGAATGCAAAAAGAGTAGTAATGTGATTTTTATGAAGCACTCATGGATTTATACACTATGAGAAAATACACACTACATGATGAAGCTCATTTTGTATCGTAGGTAACTAGGCCTACAAATAAAGGAGTAGTAGTATGAAATGCAAAAAGTGCGGAGGGCTTATGGTGTTGCAAGCCTTTTTTGATCACTTTTTGAATTTCGATGGTTGGAAGTGCCTCAATTGTGGGCGCATCATCCTTAAAAAAGAGAAAGCCATCGAGTTCGACTCGTTTAGTATTTTTTATCAACAACAAAAATGTAAGAACCGCAGCTAATGTATGATAAATTATCTAGCAATTCAAAATACCTATCAGCAGGTTGAGTTCGCCGTGTGTAAAAACGGCAGCATTATTGATTCTGTTTCAATTCCCAAAATCTTAGCCAGTAAATCGATAATAACATCGTTAAGCACTTTGCTTTCAAAAAACAACCTTAGTTTACATGATCTTTCGTGTATCGGTGTGAATCAAGGCCCTGGACCCTTCACCACACTCAGAGTTATTATAGCGACCGTAAATGGTCTAGCATATGCAACTCAAATCCCAATAATTGGTATCGATGCTCTTGAGGCAATAGTTCAAGAACACAAACAAAAAAATTATCCCTTGGTAGCATTGCTTAATGCTTTTAACAATGATGTTTACTATGCTATCTGCAATGAGCATGGAGCTATAGTACAAAAAAACTATGGCAATATTGATGTTGTATTACAACTAATCGATCAATTACTACCCACGCAGCAAATTATTTTTACCGGCAATGCTATACCATTGTTTTCGGAACAAATTCATCAACGATTTGGCAAACGATTGTCAATTCTTGATGCAGATACCTGTTCATTGTCTCAAATTGCTCGCATGACGTTTGATTCATGGCAAAGTAATAGCGGCATTAGCAAATCAATAAACCCATTATATTTAAAACAAAATCATTATAAAAAAATCATTAAACAATAAATTTATTCGCGCGCGCCCTTATCACGTAAATAACTTTCTATAATTAAATCTCGAACTTCGACTGCGTTTTGAACTGGTGAACCAATATTAGGATCAGCAATATAATTGATATCAGCTTTATTTGCCAGTAGTGCTTTGACCATGGGTAGATTACGGTTTTTGACTGCTCGAATAAGAAGCGTTGAGCCATTTTTAGCTGTCTTTACATCTGCTTTGTATAGATCTATCATTTTTTTAATTAATTCAGGATCTTTGTTTTGTTCTACAATTTTCCATAAAATATCCGTCGCATCTTTGGGCGAAATTTGAACATTATATGTATTTAATGTTTGTATGATATTTTTTTCATTATTCATAGCTGCAAAGAAAATAGAATTTTTACCAACATTTGCTAAGAATGGTTGCAATTCAGGTTTAACTCGCGTCTTTGAATAATCTGCCCAGCGTATCACTCGCTTGATGGCGTATTCATTGCCTGTTTTAGCTGCTACATATGCTATTGGATATTTTTTAATCAATTTCTCATCTGCAAGCATAATATCTAGAAACGGAAATGGCGGATATAACTCATTGGCATAATGAATGGATGCAGCAAATAGTATGGATAATTTTTCTTGTTTGCTTAAATTAAAGCGATCGCTAGTTAACAGCATACGCAGTATATCGCGAGCTTTATCACCGTTTTCTTTAGGAATGTTATTAGTAATAACTTCTATTATTTTTTTCACATCATGTGCTTGTATCAAAGGAGCAAGTAATTCTACAATTTGTTCAGTTGTTTCTTTAGAAAAATATTCTTGTAATTTTTCTTTGCTATCGGTCATCACGGGAACTTTTTTAGGTTCTGGCAATGGAGGTAACTGAGGAATAACTATCTCTGCCGTTTCTTTACTATCAGGTACATCTTGCGTATGAATCACTGAGCAAACTACGAGCAATAAAAATATCTTTTTCATAACTAACTCCTGAAATTTTTTAAAATTCAGCTTCAGTTTAAAAAATGATGTGTATAAATTGCAATCGTTGGTTGTATTATAATGATCTAACTATTCCGGTTAATAACGACGCTGCTTGCCATGATCTGAGTATAGTTGGCGTTAACGCACAAAAATGAAATAAATTATTTTGTAATAATAGCTTTTCATCTTGCGTCAAATCTCCTTCAGGACCAACCATTAATATAATTGGCTTTCTGTTATTCTCTACCTCATAAATAATAGTTTGAAGTTTTTGACCTTCAGGGTCTGCATAGATACATAATGCAGTATATTTTGTAGCCGTAGCTTGAGAAAGTGGAATTGGTGGTAGAATAGCCGGAACATTAAATTGCTTAGATTGCTCGCATGCACTAATGCAAATGCGCTCAAGACGCTCCAGCTCTTTTTGACCCGCTAATTTATTTTGTGTTTTTTGAGTGCTCACTAATTGAATGGTATTAATACCTAATTCAACTAAATTATATACCGCTTGCTCTAACGAATCACGCTTAAGAAGTGGTAATAAAAAAGTTATATGCGGCGTAATTTCTTTGGCATGAGTTATTTTTTCAATAGTGCAGGTGATATATTTTTTTTCAATCGAAACAATCAAAACAACCCACTGGGTCTGTTTATTAAACAATAACACAGATTCAGATTCAACCAATCGCAATACATTCACAATGCGCTTAATAATTTCAGAATCTTGTAATTGAAATGTACTACCTTGTTTTTTTCCACCCAATATAGAATCTAATTGTGGGTAATATAATGCAAATTGATGTGCTGAACTCATGATATAAATACCTTAATTCCGTTAGCCCCTACTCCAAGCCCAACAGCACGTGAACCGCGAAGCTGTCCGGGAATACGTCTTTGGACTTGAATATATGTACTAATTACCTTAACCCATTTATCACGATAATTTTTAACTGTTACCACTTTTTTCTTAATAAACTCTAATGCATCTAGATACTTTAAAAATACCGGCGTACCAATTCTGCGTACCCAATACATAAATTTTGAAGGAGGTTTGACACTAACTGTATATCCAACTTCCGTCATTTCATCTGCCATAGAATCAAAATCATATTCTCTTAAATAGCCCTCATAACCTTCTGATTGAGTGTGAATAGAAATTTCATCATGAACTGGCTTATTCAAATCAGTCCCATAATTGGTATTACTGGAACTAATAATAAATAATATTATTACAAACCGTTTCATATTTACCTTCAAATTATTTACCTTGCAATAAAAACGCCCCATGAAATGGGGCTTATTAAGTATAACAATTTTTTTCAATTTGATGAAAGATCTATGAAGTTATTATTGCTATTAAGTATCAATTTTTTTATTTTTTTTACTCTTTACCCATTATCTGAGAGTGAAAACTGGTGGTGTTTATTAGCGCAGGAACGCCCTGCACAATTATTATATAATCTATTTGGAACTGTTAATGCATATTCACGCATTGTATTTAGAAATTATATAAAAAAAATGAATTATCATTCTATGCTTGACATTCCCTGTGGATTATGTACAGAATTTTTGGGAATTCAACATGATAATCTTTCGATAGCTTATACCGGAATAGATATTTCACCTGTATTTATACAATTAGCAATAAAGAAAAATATACCTGCATTAGTTGGCTCAATTGAAGCTATTCCATTAGCCGATAGTAGTTATGATCTATGCTATTCACGACATATATTAGAACATTTACCCGATTATAAAATTGCAGTTAAAGAATTGATTAGAGTTGCAAGATGTGAAATAATAATAATTTTTTCAATACCCCTCACACACACATCTGATTCAATACATCATAACAATTTTTTTTATTTAAACAATTACAATAAAAAAAGATTGGAGGAGTATATTTGCTCATTTGACTGTATTAAAAGCATTGCATGGCAGAAGATAAACATATCTGAAATTATGCTACATATTTATTTAGAAAAATAATAAATAATCGGAGAACTTTTGAAGTATATAAACTACATAGTATTTATCATTGTATCTTGGACGGCATTAATAGAGGCTAAATGCTCTAATTTAGCTTGCATTTGCGCAGCATTAAAACTAAGTAACAGGACATTGCAAGAAAATACGGGCACTATTAATAATATTTTAAACACTATTTCAACCTTGAACGTTAACACACAAAGTATAATTAATAATTTATCAGCAGAATCATGCAACCAAAGTGTTACCGTTATTAGACAAGTAGATATCCCATATCTAATCACAACTCCTGGCGTATATTGTTTAGGCGAAGATGTAACTGTTGCCAGCGGTAATGGAATTACTATTGGAACAGCTTCAATAGCACAAAATAAAGTTACAATCGATTTTAATAATCATACCATGACTGGTGCCGGAGCAGATTATGGTGTCACCGTAGACCCCACCCGCTTCATTCTTTCTGCCGCTGCTGTAACAATAAAAAACGGTACCATTATTGGCATGAATGAAAATGGTATTGGAATCGTATTTGGATTATTTGAACTAAATATCGAAAATATGACGCTTATTGCAAATGGCGGGCCAGGATTAACCGCTGAACGAGGCGGATTATATACTACCAATGTTTTTAATTGTACTCTTCAAAATATTGCATCAGTGGGTTTTTTAGGATTAAGTGGCCACGGTTTTTACCTTGACAATTGTACTGCTCTTAATATCGAAAACTGCTCAGCACGCTTAAATGGATTAAGTGGTTTTACTGTTCCAGGAACTATATTTCGAGGAACTCTATTAAAAAACTGTTATGCTGCAGCCAATTCTTTAGATGGGTTTAATGTTTCTACTCCCGCATGCACCGTTATTAACTGTACCTCTAATCAAAATCGACTCGCTGGCTTTAACAGTTCTGGATCAAATATAACTATTACCCAATGTACTGCTACTCAAAATAATGAAGATGGATTTGTAACCAGTGGCACAACTAATTTGATTTATAATAACAGCTCAAATGGAAATGATGTTTCCGCATCTGCAACCGCCTATGGTTTTAATGATAATGGCGCAAACAATCGCACTTATGGTAATTTTGCTTTTGACAATAATGCCGGCCTTAATAACTTTTCTCCATCAATTACCAACGTTGCGGTAAACCCTGCATATACTGACCCAATAAATTACACGGCTAACATTTCTGAATAATTTTGGTAAAATAATATCATTATAGTAATTACATTAAATAACAACTTACTAAAAAGATCGATCATGAATGTGTATAAAATAGTTGTTTTAGTAACTTTGATATCCGCTTCTGTTCAGGCAGAACAAGTTACCATCGAAACAAAATACAATCCACAATATTTTGAAACAGAGAAGCAAATAGCTATCAAATCGTTCTCTAAATGCTATTCATCCTATTGCCCTGTAAGTCACTTAAAATTAAGTGAAACATATACCTCTCAGGGTGATAATGCAAAAAAAGCATGGCTGACTGATACTTTTGATGAAGAAGCTGCTGATTTAAAAAATGATACTGAAGGTAAGATTACCTTGGTTAAAGTTACCGATGAAAGCGGAGCAGTTATTGGTTGGGCAACCTATGAATACAGCGATGCAGATAAACACACTATTTATCTACGTCAAGTTGCTGTTCAAGTCGATCATCAAAGAAATGGTATTGGAACTCAAATTTTAGATTATATTTTGAAACAAAATCCTCGGGCTAATCAACTGAGCGTTGTTGTACGCGTAATTAATAAGCAAGCACAAAATTTCTACACCAAAAATGGTTTTTCGGAAAATAAAGCCTATGTACATGCTGGCTATTCAACTGAACGCTACACCGGTTATACCAAAACTATAGAAGCGATTACTAAAAGCTAACACACAATTAATGTGTCTTGAAAATACAAAAGGCCTTGCTATCTGTGCAAGGCCTTTTGTATTTGTATGATATACCAAGGAGAATGTATGTCATATAAACCTCAAGTATTAGTCATTTTAGATGGCTTCGGGCATTCACCCGATAAAACATATAACGCAATAGCTCAAGCTAAAATGCCCAATTATAAAAGTTTTATTTCAACGTACCCACACGCGTTTCTTAAAGCATCAGAAGAAGCTGTAGGATTATTATCCGGATATATTGGTAATTCTGAAGTTGGCCACCAAACAATTGGATCAGGACAAATTACAAAAGAAGCGATTTCGGTAGTGCATGATGCAATTAAAGATCATTCATTTTTTAAGAACAAAATTTTAATTGAAAACTTACAAAAATTACATGCTAACAAAAAGACTCTGCATATTATGGGTTTAATGTCCGATGGTGGAGTTCATAGTCATATTAACCAACTATTTGCTTATATTCAGACAGCTCTTGATCAAGGAGTCGAATCTATTGTTATTCATGCGTTTTTAGATGGCCGGGATGTTGCTCCTAAATCATGCCATACCTATTTAACTGAACTAGAAAAACGTATTCGTCAATTTTCTAACGTTAAAATAGCCTCAATCCATGGACGCTATTATGCAATGGATAGAGATAAAAATTGGGAACGCACTAAAGAAAGTTATGATGTACTAACTATCAAACAAGCTCCCCAGTTTGATTCGTGGCAAGGGGCGATTGAATATTATTACAATCAAGGAATTACTGATGAATTTATTCCACCAACCAAAATCGCCAAGCATTCAATAATTACTGATCATGATGGGATAATATTTTATAATGTTCGTGCAGATAGAGCACGCCAACTTACTGAAGCGTTTGTAGTCCCAAAATTTGTTCATTTTTCTGTTAAGTCACTTAAATTAACTTTTTTTATTACACCCGTTGGATATGGGCAAGATATCCCAACAACAAGGCTATATCCATTACCTAAACTGCAAAATACGTTAAAAGAAGTAATTTCACGTGCTAAAAAAACTATCTTTAGCATCGCTGAAACAGAAAAATATGCTCATATTACATACTTTTTTTCAGGCCGACATGAAGAAGCATTTGAAGGAGAAACACGCGTATTAATTCCTTCTTTAGAACTTAAACAATATGCGCATTATCCACAAATGCGCACGCCAGAAATTACTCAGGCTGTTTTACAGTCGTTACAAAATTATGCAAGTGATTTTTATTTAATTAATTATGCTAATGCCGATATGGTTGGTCATTCAGGTGATTTAACTGCAACAATTAAAGCGGTTGAATGCATTGACCAACAACTACATGAGTTATACATACAAGTAGTTCAAAAAATGAATGGCACATTATATATCACTTCAGATCATGGCAATGCTGAAAGTAAGTTTGATCCTAAAATAAATCAGGTTCGCACAAGTCATACTACCAACCCGGTACCCTTTATTATGATCAAACAAGGGTTTGAAAAAACAGGTGGCGCTACATTGCCACTTAAACAATTGTCAGATATTGCACCGTTTATTTTACAGCAGATGAATT
>Ga0105047_10010180_pt1 | contig 15396 bp, 4 predicted proteins | sample MAT04_FD_78384 | JGI IMG/M metagenome (GOLD analysis project Ga0105047, IMG submission 78384) | Freshwater microbial communities from Lake Fryxell liftoff mats and glacier meltwater in Antarctica - MAT-04 (megahit assembly) | ecosystem: Environmental > Aquatic > Freshwater > Ice > Liftoff... | reverse complement strand
TCACGTTTATTAAACCAAAAAAATACTAGGATTTAAGATTTGCGGAAAGCATATTTTTATTTGTTTTAAGGACTTAACATTGCACATTCATTTTTAATGTTTGGAACCTATTGTGTTGATAAAAAAAATGGTAAGCTATTAAGACTAAATCTCACCTATAAAACCGGCGAAATAAATTTCTATATTTGTTCAATAAAATATTTGGAAGGTGATTCAAACTCTTTTTATGATTGGAGTCCATATGTGATGAACGAAACATGGAATCAAAAAAAGAAAAAGCAAAATTAAAAAACGTACCCAGCTTATTTGCTTGTGATGCCCTTTTAGAATAGGATATTTTTGCCAGAGTGGGTAACATCATTAAAAACGAGGTGTTATATCGGATCAAAGTACATCCTGAGTCATTAATAAAAAATATTCCTGCTTAGAATTTAAATAAAATGATTAATGAAGCAAAAATATAGCAATCATTAATTCAAGATAAATTAATTGCTTAATGTTTTTTTGAAATCTCATCTTAATGATTTTCAATTATTGAAACCCTTGAAGTATTTTAATTGATACTATATGTTCTATTTCATCGTCCACAAGATGAATCATATTTTCAGCTTGCAAGATGCCATCAACAATCAATGCTAGATCATTATTCTCATCAACTAACTCTACGTATATGTGATAGTTTGTTTTTTTGTAGCGGTAATCAATTTCAAATGACTTCCACTCTTCGGGAACACACGGATTGATTTGCAGCATAGTTCCCTCACGAGTTAAACCAAGGAAGGATGAAATAATGAGTTGATACATCCAGCTTGCTGAACCAGTGTACCAGGTCCATCCGCCACGACCCTCATGCGGTGATACTCCATAAACATCTGCTGCTAAAACATAGGGTTCTGCTTTATAAATGGCAATGTCTGCTGCTGTTTTTCCATGATTAATGGGATTGATAATATTTAATAATTCATAAACTCTTGCATTGTTTCCTAGTTTAGTAAATGCCATTATCATCCATATTGCAGCATGTGAATATTGCCCGCCATTCTCCCTCACACCTGGCACATACCCTTTAATATAACCGGGTTCAAATTCAGATTTGTTGAAGGGAGGATCTAAAAGATGTATAAGTGAATGCTTCCTGTCCACTAAATATTTATCGGCTGATTCCATTGCTTTTAGAGATCGTTCCGGCTCACCTGCGCCTGAAAGCACTGCCCAGCTTTGCGATAAAGAATCTATCTTACATTCATCATTAACTGCTGATCCCAATGCTGCACCATCATCAAAATAGGCACGTCTGTACCATTCACCATCCCACGATGTTTTATTAATATTAATTTTTAATTCAGCCGCATTTTGTTTGCAGACATTTAGAAATTCTTCATCGTTCATTTTTATGGCAATGAATTCAAAACGTTTTAGAATATCGTAAAGAAAAAATCCAAGCCATACGCTTTCACCTTTCCCATGTATTCCAACCATATTCATACCGTCATTCCAGTCGCCTGATCCCATCAAAGGCAAACCATTAACGCCAAACTTTAATGATTTTGTAATTGCCCTTTTGCAATGATCATACAACGAAGTCATTTGTTTTGAAACTGACGGCAGATCATAATAGGATTCTTCATTCACATTTAGGAGGCGACCTTCAATAAATGGAACAGGCGTATCTAATATCGTTAGGTCATGTGTATTATTAACATAACAAGAAGTAGTATAAGGCAGCCATAGCAAATCATCCGAACAAAGTGTACGCACTCCTCTTCCTTGCGGAGGATGCCACCAATGCTGAACATCGCCTTCCTTAAATTGCCTTGAAGCTGCAAGCAGAATTTGCTCACGCGTTAATTCCGGTTGCGCATGCATCACTGCAATCACATCCTGCAATTGATCCCTGAATCCAAATGCCCCGCCAGATTGATAGAATCCACTTCGTCCCCATAGCCTGCATGCAATTACTTGGTAAAGCAGCCAGCCGTTTGTTAAAATATTTAAGGATTGATCAGGAGTTTTAATTTGTATTGAACCAAGGGTATGTTGCCAGTATTCGCGAACTTTTTTAAGTGAATCGTGAACGACATTCGTGTCGCGAAAACGATTGATCAAGTGTTGTGCTTCCACAACATCTTTAGCTGCACCCATTTTAAAAATCACTTCACGCTCTTCACCTGCTTGCATAACAATGGGAACTTGTATAGCTGCACATGGATCGTATCCTGCTCCATGTTTTCCTGCCAAGCGCAATCTTCTCATTGCTTCGGGTTTTCCAAGCGTTCCATTGCGTCCTATAAATTCATTGCGATCAGTTGTGAAATCAAATTTTACATTATCCACATCTAAAAACGCAACCCTGTTTGGAAATTCAGAATTATATGGATTGCGTGTTAACAGTGTTCGGTATTCAGTATTAAACTCCGTAACAACATGCATTGCCGATTTGGTACGAAGACTGTCGAGCACCCATTCCACGTAACCGGTTACTGTTAATGTACGTGCCCGACCTGAAACATTCCGCATCTTTATTACAGTACATTTTATCTGTGCCTCAAGATCAACGAAAATAAGTATTTCTGTTTGGATGCCATCCTCTTCACATTCAAAAATACTATAGCCAAAACCATGTCTCGTTTTATAGTTTGATTTTCCTATTGCCGGGAATGGCATTGGTGACCAGTAGTGACCGGTCTCTTCATCTCGTATGTAAAATGCTTCACCACAATTACCGGTGACCGGATCATTATACCAAGGGGAAAGCCTGAACTCATGAGCATTTTCTGCCCAGGTATATGAAGATCCGCTTTCGGTTACAACCGTTCCGAAGTTTGCATTTGCTAATACGTTAATCCATGGTAAAGGAGTAGTATTATTTTCATTTGTGTTGATTACATATTCAATTCCGTCAGCCGAAAATCCTCCAAGTCCATTAGAAAATTGCAAGGCTTCTTCTCTTGCCGGATTTACTATTTGCGGTTCATGTCTTTTGCTCTTAATTAAGAAAGGTATAACGGGAGTTACACTACTTCTCCTGTTTATATTATCGGTTAAAGTGCCGTATGTATCAGAAATAATAATTCTTGCTACTGTTTGAATTAAAATCTTATCCTCATTTGAAACCTGGTCAGTCATTCTTACAAATACTCCACCTTGCTTTTCTCTCGGATTATTTCCTAAACCAGCTGTAATAAGGTTTTGAATCTGGTCCTGAAGGTCGTGACGATAGCCACTATAATCTTCATTGATAATAACAAGATCAACAACCAAACCTTTAAGCTGCCAATAAGAACGAGCCTGCAACAATTGTTTTATGATCGCAAGGTTGGTGTTATCCGAAACCTGCAAAAGCACAATAGGTATATCGCCCGAAATAGAATAATTCCATAGCGAAGATTGACCTTTAGTATTTTTAATAAGAAGATCTTTATTTGCTCTTAATGCAGGATTGGTAAAAATAACAGAGCCTGCCATTCGACTATAAAGTTGCGCGTCAGATTCGGTTGCATTAATTTGACGCAAAACCACTTCACTATAAGTCCACGATAATTCAAAAGCACGTTTCCTGAAATTAAGATCCTGGTATTTATCTACAAGAGTTTGACATTCACTTCGGGTTTCGGCAATGCCTGTTACTATATCAATAATTGCAGTTTCTTCTTCACCTATAGTTATCCTATACTGAATTGAAATTATCGGGTCAAGCACAGAGCCCTGTGAATTTGATAGAGGTTCCATTTGATGCATTGCCTTGGGATTCGAAACGCTATTGCCCCTGCCAATAAATTTATCACGATCAGTTTCATAAGAAATTTTATCAGCATCGCCTTCGGCTAATTTCATTAGATGAAATATCCATGGTGGACTTTCATCTTTGGAGCGTGGACGTCTTGAACAAATAATAGCATGTTGATTTTGTAACAATTCTGTTTGTATAAAAAGATTGCTAAATGCAGGATGTGCATCATCCGATATCTGTAAAGCAATTACTACTTCACTATAACTTGTAATCTCAATCTTCCGGATTTCCCTAGAGAGGTTCTTAATATGAACCCGCCTGATCTCTACATTATCTTCTGGAGAAACAACAATTTCAGTATGCAGTTCAATCTCATTATCTGTTCTGCGGAATTCCATACGGCCTTGTGAAAATATTGCTTCGTAATGAATTGCTTCTTTTAATGTGGGTTGATATGTTGTTGACCAGAACTCTCCTGCATGAAGATCGCGGATATAGCAGAAAGCGCCCCAATTATCGCAGGTGGTATCTTCTCTCCACCGTGTAAGAGAAATATCTCTCCAGCGGCTGTATCCACCACCTGCATTAGTAAGCATTACATGGTAGCTACCGTTAGAGAGTAATTGAACTTCAGGCTGAGGTGTGTTCGGCGAATGAATAACACGCATTTCAGTATTCGAAGAAGAATGAATGACCTCTTCCGTGTCAACAGAAATGGCATAGAATCCAGTGGCTTTTGGAACCCGTTCTTGCAATAACAAAAGAGCAGTTTGTAAATTCGGATCCGCTTCAAAACGCTTTTGCATCGGTTGATCACAAAGCAGGTAAGCGAGAGAAAGCAGGTTCATTCCCTGGTGGTGCGCCATAAATGTTTGAATTAAAGCTGGCACCTTTGCTCTTGGTAAACGCGATGGTGTGAAATCAATAGATTCAAAAAAACCATAACGACCCTCATATCCTTTTGCTTGTAATCTTTCCAAGTTCTTACATGCGGCAGCAGGATCAACCATCAATGCCATTACTGTGGCATACGGTGCAATAACGAGGTCAAGACCAAGCCCTCTTTTAAAACCTAATTCAGGTACACCGAATGCGCGATACTGGTAAGTGAGATGAGCATCAACCATATTGTAGCATGATTCTGAAATGCCCCAGGGCACACCTTGTTCCTTGCCATATTCAATTTGTTTTTTCACCGATCCCCTAGAAGTATTATCTAACAGTGTGTGCTCGTAAAGTGGCATTATCAAATTAGGCATAAGGTATTCAAACATAGAACCGCTCCACGATATCAATACGGGCGTGCTATCAGCAACAGTAAGTCGCCTACCAAGAGCAAACCAGCTTTCCTGCGGAATTTTTCCCAGTGCTATCGCCACAAATAAACCTAAGCGCGCTTCAGAAGCAAGTAAATCATAAAAACCTGAATCGCGATGATGCTCATCTGCATTATAACCTATAGCCAGTAAATGCTGTGTTTTATCATATAGAAAGTTATAATTCATGTCTGCAAAGTCAAAGCAATGAGAAGCCAATTGATGAATCTCTGCAATTCGCTCCCTTGCTAAGGCGCTTACAGTTAATATTGATTTTTCGAACTCAACAATCCATTCAACTTCCTCATCTGTTTTATTTCCATTATGAAAAGAAATAAGTTCGGTATGGATATCATTATCTATTCGCGCAAGCTGAATCAATGAAGGGTTTTTTTGAAACACACTTAAGCCTTCAAATTTTTTAGGCACAGTATTGTTATTGATCCACGGCAACAACAGAATCATTTCATTGAGCCATTCCTTAATTTGATTATGCAGTGAAATCATCCATTCAAAAGCTTCTGTATTCGCTTCAACTTTTTCATTGTTAAATAAATCATTCAGCAACGTTGAAATTCTCTCAAGACTGTTTTTCAATTCGCTTAACCGTACTGGTCGCGATGAATTTTCAACTTCAAATGCTGTTTGAAATTCTTTGAACAAGGCTTGCTCATCAATTGATATTTTCTTTGCAATTATTCTTATTGTATCATAAAGTCCATCCCACAAATCATCTTTTATTATTTTACGATTAAGCATTTCTAAAAGACCTTGTCGCAATGTGAGTATATGACCCGCTAAATTTCCACTGTCAACTGTGGATACATACTTCGGATGCAAAGGAACCAAAGATTGCGTGTCGTACCAATTGTAAAAATGACCTTCATATCTTTCAAGCTTAAAAAGAGTGTTAAAAGTATTAGTTGTCTTTTCAAGAAGTTGCGCTATAGTTATATATCCGAAATCAACTGCTGAAAGATTTGCGAGCAATGACAGACCGATGTTAGTAGGAGAAGTGCGATGCGCAATAATTGTTATCGGATATTGCTGCAGATTATCAATTGGCAACCAATTATCATTTTCAGTAACGTAAGTTTCAAAAAAGTTCCATGTTTTTCTCGAAAGTTCTCTGAGATATTTCCTTTGAACGTCAGTTATTTTTGTTCTTAAAACGGGGCGTGGACTGCTTATCCAATTTACAATAGCAGGAGACAATATCCATAGGACAAGAAAAGGAGTTGCTAAAAAAATTGCGTGGGGAAAAAGGTTTAATAAAAGAATAAATAATGCTATGCTAAATAAAGGCGCAAACCACATGGATTTGTAAAGAGTAAATAAATTTTCGTGTTGTTTTGTAGCAAACCCCGAAGGATTCCATTCAAGCAGATTTTTATGTGAAAAGAGAATTCTCCATATTGTTCGAAAAATAGCATCCATACTAATGTAAGCTTCAAAAGGCAAACAAACCATAGTAAAAAATGATTTGATAACATCAGTAGAAGTATTACGAAAAACATTTTTTAAATGTTGAACAAGCGAAATCTCTTCCGGCTTTTTAATAATATCCCATGTTGAAATGCTGAGTGAAGGAAGAAGCACTGCACCAATGATGAATAATGTCCAGAAAATGGACGCCTGCAACAGTGTCCAGCTTAAAATTAGAATCAATAAAAGTGCAATTGGCACCAAGCTGCGCCTCAAGTTATCAAATATTTTCCATCGGGATAAGGCTGTTATTGAATTCTTACGCAGCTTGCCTTTTGAATCAGGAACCCAGGGCAAGCACCATATACCGATTTGCCAATCGCCTCTTATCCACCTGTGGTGCCTGCTGCTGTCAGCAGTGTATCGAGATGGAAACTCTTCGTATAACAATACATCGCTTGCAAACCCGCAACGAACATAGCTGCCTTCTATCAAATCATGACTTAATATCCGGTTTTCGGGAAAGCGATTGCCCAATACCTTTTCAAAGGCATCCACTTCGTAAATTCCTTTGCCGATAAACGATCCCTCACTGAATATATCATGGTATAAGTCGGAGGTTAGCCTAGTGTATGGATCAATGCCTGAATCATTTTCGTGCATTCGGGTGTAATAGGACCGGACGCTTCCTTGTACGCTGACAGCAACACGGGGCTGCACAATGCCATAGCCTTTTACTATTCTTTTTTTCTGCTCATCATACACAGGATGATTAAGCGGATGCGACATTAAACCAACTAATTTTCTGGCAGCTTCTCTAGGAAGTTGTGTGTCGGTATCCAGTGTGATTACATATTTTACAGTAGTGTAAATTTTCTCCGAACCCACGATTACGGAAAAACGATCCTTCGCTCCTCCCCGTAAAAGGTGATTGAGCTCGCCAAGTTTCCCGCGCTTGCGTTCATAGCCCATCCATATTTTGTCAACAGGATTCCATGAACGGGGACGATGAAAAAGAAAAAAAATATCATGTGAATGTTTACTATATTTCTTATTTAGATCAAATATTTTTTGTTTGGTATGTGAAACCAAAATTTCATCATTGGGTAAATTTTCTGTTGTTGCATCCTTCAGATCGGTTAAAAGTGCAAATAACAAATTGGGATCTCTGTTGGCTAAAAATCTTACTTCAAGATCTTCAACAAGTTTACTTACTTGGTTTATTTCCGTAATAATTGTTGGTATTGCAACCAGGGTACAGGCCTCATTCGGAATGCCCGTTGAGAAATCCATTTTAGGTAAGGGTCTTGGTCCTACTCGTAATGTTGCCATCCAATTAATAACAGAAATAGAAAAATGACTTGCGGCTAAAATGATTAGCAATGACAAAAAAATAAGCATGCCTGTACTTATATCTTCCTGATATAATTTTGAAAGCAGAAAAGTGCTTACGAGTGCGGTTAACAGAACTGATTCAACAACATAAAACATTGATACATTCCTTAAGAAAAATTGTTTGAATATAGTTGCAAATGAATAGTGCGCTTTCAATATTTTTTCGGTTACTGGTAATCCATCACCAATCAAATAATACCCTACGTGCCATTGTTGCTTATCTGGAATATTTTTTTCTACACATTGTCTTGCAAGATCTACCACAGTTTTTGCAACATCAATTTCCTTTAACCTACCGTTCTTGGCAATATTCTCTATTGAATGCCTGTATTGATCTCGTGTATAAAAATCCATCTGAGCATATACCTGTTCAGCATCACTCCTCAGCATATGTTCTACATGGCTCATGTCTTCAACGAAATCACGCCAATCCGTTTTTACTAAAAAGCGCAAACTTTTAATGCTGTTGGTCATAGTAACTTGGTCGGTAGCCTGCTTATGATTTTCGGCTAGCACCATTCCGTTGATGGTATCACCCGTTTCCGTAAGATGCTGCTCCAACCATGATACAGGTAAGGTTAAATTGAACCCTTTCCAATACAGTTTTCGTGAATATTCAGCTATGAAAGCACTCGTCATTGGCGGATTTGTCCTTGCAAGATCTGCCATTATCAATACAAGGTTTTTCGGATTCTTTTCCGCCACTTTAATAATCCGGTCAGCCCAGTGCTGTGCAAGGTTTGCATCAATGCGATCTATAGCAATTCGCGCAGCCACACGTCTCATGTTTTCAAGCAGTGCAAGACGCAGCATAATCGGTATTGCCCATAGCTCACCTAAAGTAAGTTCACTAATGCTTTGATAAGATTCAATAAAGCGGTTAAGCGTATAAATATCTAAATGCCCGTCACTATGCGATATTATTTCAATAGCAATGTCATATACGCGAGGAAATCCGGCTGATGGTCCGTTGCCCGGACTGAGTTTGGGTAATCCTTTACTGTAGCCCTTTGGCAAATGCCTTTTGGCAATCAGTATTTGTTCTTCGATCAGGTAAAAATTATCGAGCAGCCATTCTCCTGCAGGCGCTATAGGGTTTTTTTCTTTAACTGCTTCCTGCAAAAGATCAGTTACTCGTTTTAGTACTTCTTCATTTTCGGCTAATCTGTTTAATAAAAGTTCCGGTGTTTTTTTTGTATCAATTTTATGTTTTCCGGCCAAGTCTTTGGCAAGCAATCCCATTTGCTCTATCGTTAATAATTCAGCTCTTAAAGGCGGAGTATTATTAATATCGCTTCTTATAAAAGTGCCCTTAAGAAAATACTGTCGCAACGGTGATAACAATTCTTCAATTGTTTTTGTTGTCACCTTTATAGTATCTGTCAGCATTTTAATTATGTATTGAAAAGATACCCTTCAAAGGTAATAATATTTAATCAAACTGTTTTCAGGTTGTAATTATTAAGACAAGAGAATAATTCATTACTTGTTAATGGTTTTTCAAGTATGCGAAATGTTGAAGCAGATGTTTTGGGAACGTTAAGCCTGCTCAGCAGATTTAATTGCGTCTCCGGATAATTATGTAAAATGTACTCCGTTTTCTCCCATCCTAAACCATCCGGCAAAATGTTATCTAAAAAAACAAATTCAGGATTTTCTTTTTCAAGCAATATCATTCCTTCAGAAAGCGTGCTGGCAATTAAAAATTCAAAATTTTCATTTATGAGTAATTTTTTCATCAGGATTCCAAAATCCTGATCATTATCAACAAGTAAGATTTTTTTTCTGATTGGCATGTGAGTAGATTTATTGATAATATTTAAGTAATGATAAGTTATTGTATGACACAAATATTTAAATGACAAAGACTAAATCAGGCCAGCCTAATCTTTATTTTTAATATTGAGGGTTGCTTATAGATTCGAAAAACGCTGCAATCTATTATAATATTTATTTATCCCAATTGATAATAGAGCGCCCCGTTCAGTCTTTCCAATAGCGGGTGATATGATGAGATGATGTGGAGGCGGTGCAGAAAAAGGAAAAGCAAAAACAAATATAATAAACAGGAGCGTCCACCATGCTATTCCCCACGTGATAGAGCCAAAAGGAACTATCCAAGAGACATCCGCAATACCCGCAGGAAACAAAAAGAAGAAAAATAAAGCTAAAGAAGCCATCGGTGTATGTTTGCTTTGGTAGGGCGCTGAAAACATTAGTGAAACAAATAGTGCGATAAGAAATGCTAAGAGAATTGACATAATTTTGATTTTTAATTAATTCGTTTTAATTTTAATGTTGAAAGCGAGAATGCTTCCAATGAAAAGAGCTTTAATTATCGCCATTTATCTCAAAACTTACTTTGCAATTTAAACGCAAATGACTATTCTTTCCTTTTATTTTTACTCTGCAATAAAATCTTTAATATTTATCCAACGCATGTTACGAATAGATTTTGATGCTGCGGAAACTGCATCATAGATTCATCTTCCAAGCTTTTGTTGATTAGGCCAATAGCTAAATTACTTTTATGAGTGCCATATTAGTTTATTTTAACATTATTAGTTAATAATTAAGGTATAAAAGTAGTGTCATGAATCAGGGTGGGTGTTACATAACTTTGGAAAAAAGTTACATGTTTCACACATTATAGATATGTGCAAACTCAATTGGAAGCGGTGAATGTGTTTGAGTTTCTATTCTTTATATGAAAGAGAAGTTAGTTTTTGCCCTACAAACTTCTTGTCATTCGCGGGGTCAAGAATAATTTTGTTTTTGTTGAAGGAATTAAAGTCGGTGAAACAAATTTCTTTGAGTTGGATATTTAGTTTAGTAAAATAATTTCCCCTGTCTGTGTTGCTTATTTCGCAACTCTCAATAGCAATTATAAAGTCGTCATAGTAGCCGTATAAATGAAAATAAAACTTCTGTTGGATGTGCGTAAAGAAGTGATGCTTAAAACTTTGTCGCAAAGGTCAAGCACCTATTTTTCGTCTGTGTCCGCTGGCAAAATCCTGATGGCATGTCTGATATTACAAGTATACTCAAAAAAGTTGGTTAAATGCACGAATGTTTCAAGTTAGCTCTGTTCCACTAGCATTGCTGGTAATGTGAGTTAGTGTAAAAACTCGGATTTAATATTTTGAGATCACGGTATAGCGAATAGGAATTCAAAAAGCAAATTTCAAAATTTAATCTGTAATTCGGCAAAGAACGGCGTGTATTCAAAAATAATAAAATTGGCTTTTGAATCACTTTTAACATAAATTTTAAACTCTGTTTTGTCGTTGATTGGAAATGAATAAATTTAACTCATTAAACCAAAATAATAATTAAAGCTCACTCAAAAATCTAATGAATATATGCTCAATTTTATTTCTTTCTTGCTCTTCACAACACTTTAAAATGGGTATCCGATCGCAAAGTTGAAAACAGGATTTTTATAATCAAAAGCCCATCCTGAAACAGGGCTTTTCAATGGCGCGGCCAAGTCAAAGCGAATCACAAAACCTTGTACATCCACGCGTACGCCGAAACCGGAGCCCACACCAAATTGATTGATGAAATCTGAAGTGATTTTCCCCCCTACCAAGTTATCATTCAAATTCCAGATGTTTCCGGCATCGGTAAAAATCGCACCTTTAAAAACAGAAATAATTGGAAAACGGTATTCCAAGTTCCCTTCTAAACGAATATCTCCTGAGCGGTCAAAAAACAAATTTCTATTGTCAGCGGGATTATAAATGCCAGGACCAAGACCGCGAATTTGAAATGCACGAACACTATAGGCTCCACCTGAAAAATATTGCTTTACGTAAGGCATAGTTTGCGAATTGCCATAAGGAATACCGATACCACCAAAAACGCGTGCAACCAAGGAGTGGCCAGATTGACCGAGTTTATACTGGTAGCTCAAATCCACATCGCCTTTTACATATTGTGCATAGGATAAACCCAGAAAACTTTTTGTCGTATCTGAGTCCTGTTTTTTACCAAGCAAACTGAGCGTATTACCAGCAATATCAAAATTAAACTTGATATTAAATCGACCTTTTTTTTGAGTATTACTTAATTCATTATACATAAATGAATAAGTCAGACCTGCAATAAACTGTTGTTCGAAACTGCGTTTAAGAAAAGGGTTCGCTTCTAATATTGAATTAAAAAGTGGACTTGTTTTTCGCAGCTGTAAATAATTTATTTTAATTGGATCTAATTGGTGACTTATAAAACGGTTGGCGTTCCAGATATAACCAAATGAAGCCGAATAAGAATTTAAAGTGTAAAGCTTGCTTCTTCTAAAATAATCTGCGCCAATACTCAACTTGGTTTTAGGAATGGCATATTTGAAAAACCTATCTAGGTTTACCGGAAAAATTAAGCGTGGATAAATAAATGAAACGTTCATGCCCATCTGTAAACTGCTCGAACCAGTGGTTTTGTTCCCAAATTGTTTTTCGTAGCCAAAATTTCCGGTCGTTGAAAAATTTTCACCTCCCTTAAAGACGTTGCGATTAAGGTAAGTCAGACCTACGTTTGGCCCTGTAAAATTATTAGATTTCGTCACACCTTGCAACTCTGTCCGAATCGTTCTTTTTGTCAGTGGTGATAAAGAAATTGTAGTGTTCAAATGTCGTAATTGAAGACTATCTGCTCCAGCCGAATCAATTTCTTGATAATTAATGTTGACAAATTTATAGGTGCCAATAGAAGAAATCCTCTGACTTGTATATGTTGAATTGAGCGGGTTGTAAAGCTGTCCAGGTTTCAGCAAAACAAATAGTCGCAAACGTTTGGGTTCGAAAAATACTTTATTCTGAATAAATGTAACACTATCAATAGTTGTGGTGTCTTGTAGAACGCCTGTCGTGTCTTTTGTAACATTCGGATACACCTTAACGTTATTCAATAGATAAGGCACTTTTGATTTTAATGGAACACCTATTTTCAACTTCAGATACAAATTATAATGCCTGTCTTTATTCAGGTTGGTGTCAGCTTGAAAAAGAATAAAACTAGAATTAAAATTGTAATAGCCGCGCTCTTTCAAATACTGGTCTATTCTTTTGCGTTCGTCTTCGAAAGCTCGCAAATCGTAACGGCTTCCATTTTTTAGAATCGTTTCGGAAAGCGAATTTCGCAGTTCTTCATAAACAGGAAGAGAATCTAATTTATCGATAGAATCAACCTCCACTATGTAATTTTTCAAATGATAAGGTTTTCCAATCTCAACTGTATAATTAGTTTTTGCTGTTCTTGAAGTGCTATCTTTTTTAATAGATGATGAAATCTTACTGCCGAAAAAACCATTATTTTGCAAGCGATTTTCAATTAAATCTTCAGTGTTTTCTATTTTAACATCTGAGAAATAGACCGGTTCTTCTCCAATTTTTTTATTTAAAAAGCGGATGATGAATCCCGGTTTTTCTTTTTGAGCTTTATAATGGTAATGCAAACCCGGATACAATCCAAAAATTTTGGTATTCGGTTCAGGGTAGAGTAAACTTTGCAGTTCTTTTTTCAACCCGGATATATTTTTGGTTTTCAATGAATCTAAAACCGTCACTTTTCCTCCACGGAAGAGGTATTCATCTTCTGGAATATATTTTTTGACACTGCAAGCATAAAGCATGGTCAATGTAAAAACAAGAATTAAAACACGGTATTTAGGAATGTTGCTTAGCATTAATTTTTTGCATTTTTATCCGTTTCAGATTTCATCTTTTGTTTTCTATCGGCATGTCAATTTTGTATGTTTTCGGTTGAATCTACTTCTTTTGGTGGTGCAACTAGTAGTTCCCTCCATTCATTGAACTGACGTTGAAAAATCAAGGAAATACCATTCACAAACACCTGTCCATCGATAATATTTTCATATTCAGTATTACGAAATCCTTTTAAACGCCAACGCCCGTCTTTAGTCAATAGATACTGAATGCTGGCATTGCCAACAACTGTATTTTCTTCACCGGGATTTGATTCGCCTTCCACATTTACGTTGCTTCCAACTTGAACAATCAAACGATCATCCAATAATTTTTTCTGTGCACTTACATTTAAATCCGTGCGTTGCTGTGCTGTTTCTCCTTGGTAATCGGTATAACTGTTCAACCCAAAATCCAGTTCAATTCCTGTATTCCCTGTCAATTTTTCCGAAAAAACGTTGAGTTGATCTGACACGGCATTGTTAATGTTTTTTCTAACAAGATTCGCCGTTCCACCATCGCTACCATCAGAACCGGAATTAGGATAAAATTTCTTCAGCACCAAAAGTGAAAATACTTGTTTGTTGAGTGCGTCTTCTTCGTTATTCAGCTGTTTGATGCGACCATAGACAGTTCCGTCAATCGCTCCGCGTGACTCTTCGGGCATATCCAAGCGAAAATCTAATTTTGGCTGGCCTAATTCTCCCTGAACATTTAAAAACACCAAGAACGGTAATTTCTGTTGGTATTTGCTTTTTACTTCCTCACTTGCTCCTGCTGTTTGCGAAGCCATCAAAGCACTGGCTGATGCCTCTATTGAATATTTTGCAGTTACATTCAAATCTGCATCCATTGGATCGCCATGCCAAGTAATGGAGCTGCCTGGTTCCAATTTAAATTTTCTTTTCACCAAATTATAAAGGCTGAGACTATAATGCCCGTCATAAATTTCATAACGTCCACTCAAAGTAATTCGTCCATTGTCTGCAATGTTGAAATCTAAATCCCCAACTCCTGAAACATTTAAGTTATCACCGGTATTAGGATCGATTATCACGTTAAAGTTTGCACCTTTGTCAATATTTAATTTCGCGTGCAATTCAATGCCATCAAAAATCGCAAGATTATTTGAATCATTGGTTCTTGTGAGGATATTATCGGGATTTTCTTTATTGACAAATTCCACAATGCCGTCGCGTTTTTCCAACTTGACTTGGGATTCAGGAATAGCATAAGTGAAATCTGTACTCTCGTTAATACTCAAGTTCAAATTAACTTTAGGAAAACTCAGTTTACCTTGAATGGTGCCGTCCATATCAAAATTCACCTTGCCATAGTACAGTTCATTGTCTTCTCTTGACGAATTCAAAGCTTGGAAATTTTTTGCGCTGACATTCAAATCGAATTCAGGGTCGGAGAGGCTTTCTGTTAAAATGGAACCGTTTAAATTAAAAGTATTTTTCTGTTCATCTTCAATTGAAAACTGGTTCAACGTGATGGCTGTATTGTCGATTTTTATTTTGTCGTTGGCTAAACGAAATTTTGCATTCAGTTGGCTCACATTGAAAACAGCTTCGTTAAACTGTAGGTAACCTTCATATTTTGGGGAATTCGTATTGCCCTGAACCACCATTTTCCCTGAAATATTTCCCGAAGCATCTTTCAAACTTTCACCTGATAGAGTGGCGATGGTTTTCATGCCAATTTTATTCAAGTCCAAATTAAAATCGAGCAAAGAATTTGAATTTTTTCGGGAATAATCACCAGTTAGTTCAATGTCTACATCATCTCCTTTAAGACTGAGATTAAGTTGGTAGTTGTTGTC
>Ga0105047_10010179_pt1 | contig 15396 bp, 16 predicted proteins | sample MAT04_FD_78384 | JGI IMG/M metagenome (GOLD analysis project Ga0105047, IMG submission 78384) | Freshwater microbial communities from Lake Fryxell liftoff mats and glacier meltwater in Antarctica - MAT-04 (megahit assembly) | ecosystem: Environmental > Aquatic > Freshwater > Ice > Liftoff... | reverse complement strand
GTATTCCTTTTATATAATATCGCAAATTATATAGAGAGAAATTATTGATTTATTTTAAGTTTTCGACAAACCACTTTATAATTTTTTCTTCTTCATTTTTATCGTTTGGCCAACCATGTTTTCCATCGGGTTTTACAATCAATTCATTTTTTACATTTGCCTCTTTTAATTTTTTTATGATAGATTCTGATTGTTGTAATGGTACTACAGGGTCTGCATTACCATGAAGTATTAATATTGGTGGGTCATCGGTCGATACATTATTAATTGGTGAATTTTCCATAGCCATCATTTTTAATGTTGCCTCGTCTTTAATATGCTCATACAAACCTGTACTGTCGCTTAAAATTTTAAAATCGAAAGCACCTGCAACACCCGCTCTCTTCAATGCCTGCATATTCATAGGAGTATTATTTGTACCCCAGTTCATAAAATCTGTTGGGGGGAAAAATACGGCCGCGGCCTGTACTCTTGAAGATACTTTATCTATTGGGTCAGCAGAAACTTTCCTTTTATCATCGCTAAGTGAAACCATTAAAGATAAATGCCCACCAGATGATGAACCTGAAATGCCTATATGTTCTGCATCTACTCCATACTCCTTAGCATTGTACCTTATAAAACGAACCGCTCTCTTTATATCTGCTATTTCATCATTTATGGCATAACGTGGTTGCGAGCCATGCATTACAAAAAATACTGTAAACCCATTGTTTACTAAATACATTGCTCTCATCATGTATCTGGAAGACATGCTGAAATTGGAATTCCAGTTACCGCTTATTACACTTACTATTGCTTTGCTTTTTGGGTTTTGCTTTGGCGTTACCTTAAACATCGTTAACGCCATTCCATCTTTTCTACCATAAATAACTTCCGTAGAAGTGTAAGTAGCATTTTCCTGTGCAAATAAATGCAAACTAAAAAAGATAATACTTACCGATAAGAAAAATTTCATAAAAGTCAATTTAGTTGTTAACCGAATTTAATATTTATTTATTTAAAAAATAGAAGGAACAGAGTCTACTAACCAAATAGCTTTTTTAATAAAAGATAATATGGCCGTAGAAGGTTATACAGATGTAGAAGAAAACGTTGAAAAAACTATTTTTAAAAAATAGCGGTAAATTAAAATTTGGTGAAGGGATTTCAATGAAAAAGGTGGAATGTGTAAATCAGTTTGTTATAAAATTTAAGATTTTTAAAAAGCGAATGGCTTCCGAAATTGGAAGCCATATGCAATATAAATATTAAATGAATCTATTATTGTGGTAGTAAAACCTGGTTTATTTTATGAAGCGTACCATTAATATAAAACTGATCGCTTGAACCGTTAGGTGCAGGAGTTCCATTAATAATTATGCTTGCTGCTGTTGCATTCCCTAATCCTTTGACTGTTGCAGTGCTTGCAAATGCGCCTGTAAATGTTGCAGCTAGTTCAACACCGGGGTGGGTTGGTATTGCTGTATTTAATAAAGTAGGATATCTTGTAGCCGTTACGGGAAAATTAGCTGTAAAGGCCGTATTGCTGAATAAATGATAAACAACAATTCCCTGCACAGTTCTGGCAGATAAAGTACTAAATAATAATGGGTTTGTAAAAACACCGGGTGTAGATGCCAAAAATGCTGCTTGAGCAGCAGCAGTACCTGCCGGCACTCCTTGGGCAATAAGACCTTGAGTAATTAATGCTGTTAATGTTGCTTGAAAAACTGCATCAGTTGGCGCAAACACTGTCAGGTTTGCAGCAGCATTATTTAAGGCGGAAAATAATGTACCCGGAGTTGCGGTACCACTGTCAGCCCGTAATATTGCTGCTTTTAAATAAGTAAGGCCTGTTCCCGGTGCCACGTCTGTATCAATTTTATTCCATAAAAAAGACTGAGCCGGTGGGGCAATCACACTAGCCACATGATGAATTATGCCATTTAACGCAAATACGTTTAAAGGCGTAGTCATTGGCAGAGTATTAACCCTTAAAATACCTGGTCGTTTTGATGGAAATGTTCTAAATGTAAGGAACGGTGCTGTAGGAGACGGAAATATAGAGGTTCCTACAGGGAAATTTGGAAATACATTAGGAATAGATGCGGTATCGTAACGTTGTGGGATTACATTGTAAGATACAATTCCTGCTGCGGAGGCCACTGACAAACTACTATTTATAAATCCAACAAATACGGCATCAGGAGATGCTATAGGTATCAAACCCCCAGATGCTGCATTAATAAAAGATTTTACACCGTTATTATCTGGAACAAAAAGAGTGTATTGATTATTGTTTGTCGTATTTCTAAGCAGGTTTACAAAATTTGTAGGCCCTAAGCTTGCTCTTCTTATTATAAGGTAATACAAACTGTCATTAGGAGTCGTTTTCAAAATTGAATCAAGCGAAATAGTTCCGGTAGCAGCTACTACCGGTATAGGAAATTGATTTACGTCTTTATTACAAGATGCAAACAATATTGCCGCAGCAACAATTGGCAACAACCCTTTTTTATATTTATTTATAAATGTTTTCATTATTATTTATTTTTAAAAATTTAGATTATTACAGGTTAAAACCAATACTTACATAATACAAGCCACCCACTACAGAGTTCCCTGTTGCATTTCTGTAATATTGATTAAACAAATTATTTGCACCAATTTTCAATAACGTTTTGGTTTCAGGCATTCTTTTACTTACCTGCGCATCTACAGTTTGAACTGCAGGAATATCTCCACTTGCAAAATCTCCCTGAAAATTAAAAGCGTCTTGGTAGCGATAAGTTACATTAAAACCATATACTTTGTTTTTACCAAAACCATTGTTAGCCAAAGTTAGATTTGTACGGAATTTTGGGGAGTTAAAAAACGAGAAGAAACCAGGATCTACATCTCCAATTTCGTCAGATGAAAAGTTTCCACCAATAATAAACCCTTTAGGAAGTCTGTAATCTAAACTTATACCATAACCACTTGTTCTTACTTTTTTGCTATTATTAACCGGAATAGAATAGGTTAATCCTCTTGAAGTATCTGCCCGAGTAATTGGTGCACCTGTTCTTGATTGTACTATTATAGTACGGCTAATAAAATCTCTATACTGACCATAATAACCATATACATCAACTAATAATTTATCTCCAAAATAAAGGCCTTTGTATCCTAACTCGTAGGTAGATACAGATTCTGGCCTAAAACTAAAATCAGTAACTACTTTAGGCGCTCCACCTCTTTGCAAACTTTCGTAAGAGTACGTTGGATTGCCTCTAAAATTATACTTGTTTGCTAACAAAGGATTACCACCTGTGAGGCGTGTGCCACCACCAACTGCAAGGTCTATAAACTGCTGTTGAGTAGAAGGAAAGCGGTATGCGGACTGATAAGACACACGTATATTTCTATTTTCTGCAACTTTAATTAAAGCCGTTGCTCTTGGCGTAAAGCGACCTTCAAAGTTTTCATTTTTATCGTACCTGCCTGCGAGCGTAAGTTTTAAACGCTTTACTATCTGGCGGCTAGCCTGTATGTAACCACCATATTCATTTATGCCAATGGGGCCCGCAGTATCGGCAAACAAGGTACCCTCTGAATTTAATACGTATCTTTTAAAATTTCCACCAATAATAATATCTGCCACTGAACTAGTATATTGTGTGAGGTTTAACTGCCCTTCAACGTTGTATAAATTTGTTTTATCTAAAAACAACCCACCCCCGTTTTTGATAGGAATAGATCTTACCCGGTTAAAAATATCTTTAAACTGCTGGCTACCTGCAGCAGGCCTACCCACATCGGCTACTCCACGAGCAATATTTTGAGCCTCCAATTGAGATCTTCCTGCCTGTAAAGAAGATAAATAAGAAATTGAATATTGGCCATACCACGATGCTGCAATTTCTGGTAATCCTATTGTTCCGGCGCTGTTTGCTCTAGGTCCAGATGCCTTCCATACTTCATTTGACAACCTTGTAGTAACGGTTGCGTTATAGGATTGCCCTGCATTTTCCTGGGTAGTATATGCACGTACGTACCAGTTCTTATTGTTTAATTCTACTTTGTACTGCGCCATTTTTAAAGCTAACAATGAGTACCTGTCACTACCGGTATAAGTACTGCTACCTGTACCGTAATATGCGGCAGCAACGGCTTCAATTTTAGGTGTTATTTTATAATGCAATGCACCAGTTGCCTTAAAGTTTACAGTGTTAGGATTTATGATATCTCTTTCATTGTACCCTGTACGAGAAACATTTATTGGAGCAGTAAGGTAACCTGCGGGTGCTCCAATACCTGCCAAAATAGGGCGAATATCAGTAGTTGTTTCATCGCCATAAACATTAATACCATTGTAATTAGCATCTGATTCTCTCGTACCAAAAGAGGGTGCACCAGCCACCCCTAGTCCTTTGTAATTTCTATAATCATCACCTACCCAATCTCTGGCTGAAATAAGCTCACTTGTAATTTTAAAGGCAAATTTTTCAGATACTTTTTTACCCCAGCGCACGCTCCAGTTGTAATATGGAGAAGTGGGACGCTGGCTTTTATCTGTATGCATAACACCAGTTTTAACCTCGGCAGACAATCCCTGATATTTAAAAGGATTTTTACTGTTTATAAGTAAAGTTCCATTCATGCCACCCGGGCCATAGAGTGCAGACGAAGCACCAGGCAATAATTCAATATTATCTACATCAAGTTGTGATAAACCAACAAAGCCGCCTACAGAAAAATTAAGACCCGGTGCCTGGTTATCAATACCATCAACCAATTGATTAAGACGCAAATTACCGCTTCCGTTAAAACCACGGGTACTGGGTGTTTTAAAAGTTAAAGATGAAGTAGTAATGTCTACTCCTTTCAAGTTTGCGATTACATCGTAATAACTTGCAGCCGGTGCATTACGAATAGCTGCAGCACTGACTCTCTCAATAGATACCGGTGATTCTAAGATATTCTGCGCAACTCGGGTAGCTGATACAACTACCTCTTGCCCCAAAGCTTCGGTCGCTACAAAATTTATATTAACTTGTTGTGATGCACTTGTTACAGCAATCTCCTGGGCTGTAAAACCTACCGAAGAAAACATTAAAGTAACAGGTAGCGATTTAGTCGTTATGGAATAGTTACCTCTATCATCTGTAAATGTTCCTACATCGGACCCCTTAATGGTAACTGAAACAGCTGCTACATTTTCTGTATTGATGCTGTTTTTAACATTACCGCTGATGATTACATTTTGTGCAAAGGCTGCTATCGAAAAGATGGTAGCCAACAACATCGTAACCAAATAGCTCGTAAACTTTCTCATATCGGTTGTTTTGGGTTTATAATAATCTGGCAAAATAAGCATTGTTATTTTCTAATAAAATTTTATTTTTTAACGCATGTTAGTATCTAAATTAAAAACAGGTTGCTTTTATGATTGGTACTACTTATTTTAGTGCCATGGGAGTTTTACAATTTAATGGACAAACCAATTTTTATAGTGGAAAAGTGAGAGATGTTTATAGTATAAATGATGATATTTTAGTAATGATTGCTAGCGATAGACTCTCTGCTTTTGATGTAATTTTACCCCGTACCATACCTTTTAAAGGGCAAGTTTTAAATGAAATTGCTGCATATATGCTAGATCAATGCAGGGATATTTGTCCTAACTGGTTATTGGAAGTGCCTGCAGCAAATGTAAGTATTGGAAAAAAATGCGAGCCCTTTGCAATAGAAATGGTTGTAAGAGGAAATCTTACAGGCCATGCCTGGCGTACGTATAAAGAGGGGAAAAGAATACTCTGTGGTGTAGTTTTAGCAGAGGGATTAAAGGAAAATGATTATTTCGAAAATCCAATTATAACACCATCTACCAAAGCGCAGACAGGGCACGATGAAGACATCAGTAAAGAAGAAATTATTGAGCAAAATTTAGCTACTAATGAAGAATGGAAAACACTTGAAAAATATGCACTTGCCTTATTTGAGCGAGGAAAAAAACTTGCTGCTTTGCAAGGCCTCATTCTGGCAGATACAAAATATGAATTTGGTAAGATCGGTAACGAAATTTACCTAATGGACGAAATACATACACCAGATTCTTCAAGGTATTTTTATGCCGACGGTTTTAATGAGAGGTTGAATGCAGGCGAAAAACAAAAACAGTTAAGCAAAGAATTTGTGAGGGAGTGGCTAATGGATAATAATTTTATGGGAAAAGAAGGGCAGCTTGTGCCCGAAATGAATGATGAAAAAATAGCCCAAATCAGTAACAGGTATATTGAATTATTTGAACAAATTACAGGCGGAAAATTTGATGCCAAGCCTGTAAATGATGTAGAAATTTATGCGCTGGTATCAAAAGCTCTAATTAAATTGAGATAATTTTATGTAGAATTAAGTACCCACAATGTTTTTTTTTAATGGTTGTTTTAACTCAAATTTTACGGTGGCATATAATTTGAATTAAAATTTTAAACAACTAAACAATTATTTTAATTTTAAAAACAACATTATGGGCAGTTTACTTTACACCATCGCCGTTATCTTAGTTATAATATGGGCGATCTCTTACTTCGGTGGTTTTTATACCGGTGGTATAATTCATATTCTTTTAGTAATTGCAATTATAGCGATTCTATTTAGGGTAATTTCAGGAAGAAGACCGCTTTAATTTTTAAAAAATTATCATGAAAGCATCAAACATTGTACTTGCTGTTCTTGCAGGAGCCGCTATAGGAGGCATAATAGCTATCGTTTTAAAAGCAGAAAATGCTTTAACAGAAAGTAGTGAAGATGAAAAAAATGGATATGAAAGTTCTGCATTTAAAAAAATAGCTAATCAATTTTCTGAAAAGATCTCATCAGATTTAAAGACAGCAGAACATAAATTAAAATCTGCCGCACAAAGAAATACAGGATTGTTAAAACCCGACGAACAAGATGGGGTTTTCCTTTAGAGAAAAAAATCCTTTTGCAATTGCAAAAGGATTTTTTTATGATTTGTACTCATATAATAATATGAATAGCAAGTAATATATTTTTATAATAGAGGTTACTTCAAATTTGGTTTTCGCTGTCTAGATTTATTAAAAACCATATTCCCTTTATCCAACCCTTTTCTTAATTCTTTCTGTTCTTCTAAAGGAAGGTCTGCTGTTTTCATACATTCATTACTGCAACAACCTTTGTATGCAGTTGCGCATTTTTCGCATTGGATAAATAATAAATGGCAACCATCATTTAAACAGTTTGTGTGTGTATCTGCAGGCGTTCCACATTGATGACATGCTGCAATTATTTCATCTGTTATTCTTTCACCCAGTCTATCATCAAACACAAAGTTTTTTCCGTGAAATTTAAGTGGTAAATTTTCTTTTTTTGCTTTATTTGTATAGTTTATAATTCCACCTTCTAAGTGATACACATTTTTAAAACCATTGTGTAGCATATATGCACTTGCTTTTTCGCAACGTATGCCGCCAGTACAGTACATAATGATGTTTTTGTCTTTTGCATTCTTCAACATATCTACTGCCATAGGTAATTGGGCTCTAAAAGTATCACTCGGTATTTCTATTGCATTTTCAAAACGGCCCACTTCATATTCATAATGATTGCGCATATCTACCACTACAGTATTTTTGTCTTCACTTAATTTATTAAATGCAGCGGCATCAACATACTTACCTCTATTTGCCATATTAAATGATGGATCAGTAATACCATCGGCCACTATTTTATCTCTCACTTTTATTTTAAGCACCCAAAAACTTTTTCCACCGGCTGGGCGCATATTCTGTGTAGCCTCATGTTGTACAGCAATATTTAACCGAAGGTTTTCTAAGCCTTTAGTTTCTTCCAATATTTGCTTAAATTTTTCAGCATTACTTTCAGGAAAACTCACCTGGGCATTTATACCTTCCTGCGCAATATACACACGACCAAAAACCTTTAATTCGTTAAATTTTTTATACAATTCATCTCTGAATGCAACAGTATCTTCTATAAAAAAATAACGGTAAAATGAAATGGTAATGCGTGGTTCAGTTTCTGCTACCAGCATTTTTTTTAGCTCAGTCTGGCTGAGGCGGTTATGTAAAATGGTCATTGTAGTTAAATTTGATGGATGCTTGTATGGCAAACCAAATTATAAAGTGCAAAGGTAAGGGGGGAGTTATATGAATTAAGAATTAGACATTATTAATGATGAATACTTCCTACTCCCCACCCGCCACTAGCCATTACCCCTACCCATTATCCACTATCTCACTTTTCTCTATCTTGCAAAAAAAATAACTTGAAAAACATACTCCTTTTTGGTGCCGGAAAATCTGCCTCTGTACTCATAGAATATCTATTAGAAAACGCTGTTGAAAACAAATGGTTTATTACAATTGTCGATACCGATAAAAAATTAATAGAGCAAAAAACAAAACTTCATCCATCTTCATCTGCGGTTGCTGCAGATATTACTAACGATGTTTTAAGAAGTAAACTTATTGAGCAGTGCAACTTGGTCATTTCTATGATGCCACCATTTTTGCATATTCTAATTGCAAAAAATTGCGTACAATTTAGCAAGCATTTATTAACAGCTTCTTATGCAGATGACGAAATAAAATTACTCGCAGCGGAAGCAAAGACAAAAGGTATTTTGTTTTTATGCGAAATGGGTTTAGACCCCGGTATAGATCACATGAGTGCCATGCAAATTATTGACAACATAAAAGAAAAAGGCGGAAAAATAACATCTTTTAAAAGTCATTGTGGCGGCTTGGTAGCGCCGGAAAGTGATGATAACCCATGGCATTACAAAATAAGCTGGAACCCACGCAATGTGGTACTGGCAGGTAAGGCTGGTGCTGAATATAAAATGAATGGTGAAATTATAATAGAAAAATACCAAACTCTTTTTAATTCAGAAAGAACTATTGACACCGGCGATGAAAGTATTGGTGTATTAAGTTTTTACCCAAACAGAAACAGCCTTTCCTATATAGATTTATATGAATTGTACGATGTGCAAACTTTTGTAAGAACTACACTTCGTTACAGAGATTTTATGCTTGGCTGGAAAAATATCATTGATTTAAAACTTACAGATGAAGATATAGTTTATCAGTCTGATGATTTATCTATTGCAGATTTTTTTGCGCAGCATTTTGACAGGCATAATTTTTCAGAAAAATTGATGTTAGAACTGAAAGAAAATGAAGCGTATACAAGTGAGGTTATAAAACTACTGGCAGAAAACCTGGAAGCAGTTGAAAAAACTTCGTTATCCGTTGATAAAAAAGGTTCTTTGATTAAAAAAGAAAATAAAGATGCAGAATCACCGACTTATCATGATCTTGCTATGAGTGCTCATGATGGAAATAAAGTTTTACAGCAGTTATACTTTTTAGGTTTAGATGATGATAAAACGATTATTAATAAAGGCATGATAAGCGCAGCAGATGCCTTACAGTTTATTCTGGAAAAAAAGTTAGCATTATCCCCTACAGATAAAGATATGATTGTAATGCAGCATGATATTGAGTACGATTTGAATAAAGAAAAATATCAAATCATTTCATCATTAATAGTAAAAGGTAAAGATAGCATACACACAGCCATGGCTAAAACAGTTGGCCTACCGCTTGGAATTGCAGCAAAATTAATTTTAAATGGAACGATCAATTTATCCGGCCTTCATATTCCAATTATAAAAGAAATTTACGAGCCGGTATCAAAAGAACTTGAAAAAAATGGAATTACATTTTCAGAAAAATTAATAAAGAATTAATTTTGTACGTATAAGTTTATTAACTTTGTCGTATAATTAAATATATGGACTCAAAAATTACATTAAGTTTTGATAAAAGCGTTATAGAAAAGGCAAAGGAATATGCTAAAGAAAACAATATTAGCCTATCCCGTTTAATAGAATTTTTATTAACCAAGGTTACCGCCAAAACATACAAATCAATAGAAGCTTATCCTATTTCAGATTGGGTAAGTATGGTAGCAGAAGGTAATGCAACCTATCATGTTAATCGCACACGCAAACAAACTAAAGATGCTTTTTTAAAATCTAAAAAATGAAAATATTTTTAGATGCTAATATTCTTGTGGCTGTGCTTAACAAAGAATATCCGTTATTTACCTATGCTGCAAGAATTTTGAGCCTTGGGGCAAACAACAAATATAAAATTTACACTTCTCCAATTTGTCTGGCTATTGCTTTTTATTTTGCTGAAAAAAAACATGGCACTTCAACCGCAAAGCAAAAAATAAATCTGCTTTCAAGTAATATTTTTATAACCGATGTGGGTAGCGATACTGTAATAGCATCACTTCAAAACAATAAAGTAAATGATTTTGAAGATGGATTAGAATATTATTCTGCACAAAAAAGTAAATGCACTTTAATTATAACAGAAGATGTAGATGATTTTTATTTTTCCGAAATGGAAGTAATAAAATCAAAAGATTTTATTGAGAAATATTTGGTCTAAGGTTTTAATAATTTCTGTAAATGCTTCACTCCTTCTGAAGCTGTTCCCTCTATTGGAATAATATTAAAGTAATGCCCCACTGAAGGAATTTTTTTATCAATTATATATTTAGGGATAGAGTCTGCTAAAACATCCATCAAACCTGCTGCGGGATAAACCTGTAATGAAGTGCCCACCAATACAAAAATATCGGCAGTTTGCATTACTAAAACTGCTTCTTCTATCAAAGGTACTTCTTCTTCAAACCACACAATATGTGGCCTAAGCTGGTTACCATCTTTTGCTAAATCACCCACATTTATATCTCCCTGTATGTCAAAAATATCTCTTCTGTTATGTATGCTTCGCATTTTAAAAATCTCTCCATGCAAATGTAAAACGTTTGTAGAACCTCCTCGTTCATGTAAATCATCAATATTTTGGGTGATGATCGTTACATCAAAATCCTTTTCTAGCTCGGCCAATCCAATATGTGCGTTATTGGGATTTGCTTGTGCAACGTCTTTTCTTCGCTGGTTATAAAAGTCTAATACCAATGCAGGGTTTTTTGCAAATCCTCTAGGCGTAGCTACATCCTCAATATTATGCCCCATCCATAAACCATCTGTATCTCTAAAAGTTTTTAAACCACTCTCTGCACTTATACCTGCACCGGTAAGTATTACAACATGTTTATTTTTCATATTTTCAACTTTGCATATTTGCACATATACTCATTTGCATATTCATTTCTCCCCCGCCATTTTTAAAATAATTTTCCATTCATCCTCCCTTACTGGTTGTACAGATAAACGCATAGATTTTATTAATGACATTTCTTGTAAACTTTTCTCTCCCTTAATCTGTGCAAGTGTGACGGTTTTCTTGAGTTTTTTTACAGGAGCTATATCTACTACTACCCACGCCGGTTCAGGTGTTGTAGGGTCCTGATAAAACTCCGTCACTACTTTTGCAATACCCACAATTTCCAACCCTTCGTTGCTATGATAGAAAAAAAGTTTATCACCTTTTTTCATTGCTTTCAAATGATTTCTTGCGAGGTAATTTCTTACACCATCCCAATATGTTTTCTTTTCTTTTACTAGTTGATCCCAACTGTATTTAAAAGGTTCTGATTTTATTAGCCAATAAGCCATTTTTTTATTTGTTTATTTATTGTAACTTATTTTCCCCTCTATTTTAAAAATATTCCCCGATTAATGATAAATCTAAATGTTATCCACAAAATCAAACTAAAAATTTACTGAAATCGTAATTTTTAGAGAATTGGCAAAATTTATGTTTTGCCAATGATACACACTTTTAATAATTAAAAATAAATTTTATGAAAAGACAATTGTCGCCTCCTCCTTTGCAAAACGAGAAATTGATTTCATCCTTTGGAATACAAAGAAGAAACATGTTAAAGTTTTTTGGCGCATCTGCAGCAGTAGTAGCGTTGGGTACGGCTTGTAATAATGATGACGATGTAGATCAGAATACAGATACAGGAGTATTTTTAGGAGCAGGTGATTTTCAAATTTTGAACTTTGCTTATGCCCTTGAACAGTTAGAAGCAGCGTTTTATATTCAAGTATTAGCATCCCCTGGTTTTAATGCAATGTCAGTGTTAGAAAAGGAATATATGACTGATATCAAAGATCATGAAGTAATTCACCGTGAATATTTTAAAGCTGCATTGGGTTCAAATGCAATTAAAGGTCTTACTCCAAATTTTTCTGCTGTTGACTTTAGCACACGTGCAGGTATTTTAGCGCAAGCAAAAGCTTTTGAAGATACAGGTGTATCCGCTTATAATGGTGCAGCAAAATACATAACAGATTTAAATTATTTATTAGCAGCAGGTAAAATTGTATCTGTAGAGGCAAGACATGCGGCACTTATAAGAGATTTAATTTCTAATGGCTCTTTTGCTGACGATTTAGATGTGAATGCTTTAGATATAGACAAAACGCCAACAGCTGTTGTTGATATTGCTAATGCATTTCTTGCTAATGATTCAAAAATATCTAAGCGTGGTTTACCGGCTTAGTAATTAATATTAAAAACTTAAATTTTACAAAATGAATTTACAAAATATATTTTCTGAAATAGAAAAAGTAGATGGAGATGTATATGACAGGATGGATACACGTCGTTCTGCTATGAAACAGTTTGCCAATTTCACCGGAAAAGCTGCGCTGGCCACTATGCCGTTAGTATTGGGATCGATGTTTAAAAAAGCATATGGACAAACACCTGCTGATGTTATCGGAACATTACAATTTGCATTAACATTGGAATATTTGGAAGCAAAATTTTATAATATTGGTGTACCCGGTGTAGGCGTTCAAACAAATGCAGGAGCTGCGGGTATTGCCGCATTACAAAAGATTAGAGCCGATGAGAATAAGCATGTGCTTTACTTAAGGACTGTAATAACGGCTTTAGGATCTACACCTATTAATGAACCCACGTTTGATCTTACTGCAGGCAATGGTAGTAACGCAGGACCATTTTTAGGTTGGGAGGGTAATTATGATGTTTTCCTAGCAATGGCACAAACTTTTGAAGATACAGGTGTAAGAGCATACAAAGGTGCTGCGGGAACTTTAATAAATAATAAAACAGTTCTTACTGCAGCGTTAAATGTACATTCTGTGGAAGCAAAACACGCAGCTCACATTCGTCAGATGAGAAGAGCAAGAGCAACTGCACCTGGTGCAATTGCGGCGGCTTATGTTGGCAACATTAAACCTTGGATAAATAATGCGGAAAGTAACATTGGAGGACCTTTTGCTGCACCTGTACAACCAAGTTACAATGGAGAAGAAATAACTGTGCAAGGTGGTATTAATATAGTAACAGTTGCTAGTGTTACCGCTACCGCTGCAAGTGCTTCTTTTGATGAACCATTATCAAGAGCAGCGGTACTTGCTATCGTGGATCCATTCATTGTATAATTAATAATCAATCAATCACAATATAAAAAAGCATCCTGTAAATGGATGCTTTTTTATATCACAAATATTAAATTCATTAAGGTTTTTTAATTGTTTCAACCAACGGTTTTTTACATGCGGGCGAAAGCCTATTATAAGCAGTTTCCTCTGCTGTCACATCATCTGCATCAAAGCCAACATTTGCTATCATTGTTTTTATTTGCTCTATATCTGTTCTATCAGTAAGCCATGCAACTGTAACTGTTTTCTTTTTTAAATCTGCCTTGTAAGAAAGAATTCCATACTGTTTAAAAAGGGATTGTTCAATTTTTGCTTTACAATCTTCCGTAAGCATCCCCGGTGTATTTATAATTGCCTTTGAATTTACTTTTTGCTGAGCAGTTGCTGAAAGACAAAGTGCAAAAATTGCCACCAACGTACATTGTATTAATTTCATTTTTTTATTTTTAAATAATTTAAAATTTCTTCTGCGTAATAAAATTATTTCATTTACCCCACTCGGCAGGATTTGTTCGCCAATTTAACAAAGAATTCAATTGATCAACATTAATGAGATGTTTTTCTTCTGCGTAGCTAATTAAAGCTTCATAGTTGCTTAATGAAAATAACTTAATTCCTGCATCATCAAAGGCTTTTGTTGCATGCGGAAAACCATAATTAAATATAGAAATCATCCCTTCTATAATTACACCTTCCTTTTGTAAAACCTCACAAACTTGTAAACTACTTTTTCCAGTAGATATTAAATCTTCCACCACTACTACCCGTTGCTCTCTTTCGTACAATCCTTCTATTTGGTTACCCATTCCATGTTCTTTTGGTTTTGGTCTCACATACATAAAGGGGAGTTTTAATTGATCTGCGGCCATTGCACCCCACGAAATACCAGCAGTTGCTACGCCGGCTATTGCTTCTGCTGCCGCAAAATGTTCAAATATTACTGCACATAATTCACTTTTAATAAAGTCTCTCACATACGGATAACCAAGGGCACGGCGGTTATCGCAGTATATTGGGCTTTTCCATCCGCTTGCCCAAGTGTATGGGTTCTCAGTATTTAATTTTACAGCATTTATCTGTAATAATTTTTCTGCAATGGCTTGTGCCGCTGTTGTCATTACTTTTAAAATTTATTTAAAACAAAGATAACGTGTTGATAAATCATTGTAAGGGAGATAGTTTAATTTCGCTATCAAATTATACTTATGCAGATAAAAATTTATGTAGATGAATCTCCGATTTACATCATCGATGAATTAAGCGATGAGCTAAAGAAATTATCCACCCAAAAAGAAGTGCTTTTTTTAAACGAAAAAACACGTACAGATAAAGCGGAAATTTTATCAGCATTGCAGGATAATAAAAAAGAAGCTATAATAATTTGTAGTAAAAATTTACAAAAATTAAAAGAAGATTTTTTTCAACAATTTATAATCATAGAAGCAGCCGGAGGTATTGTTCAAAATGAAAATAAAGACCTGCTTTTTATTTTTAGAAGAGATAAATGGGACTTACCAAAGGGTAAAATGGAAGAAGGCGAAACGCCGGAACTATGCGCTGAACGGGAGATTGAAGAAGAAACAGGCGTAAAAAATTTATCACTAAAACATAAAATTGGAGAAACTTATCACATTTATAAAGAGAGAGGAGACACTATTTTAAAAATATGCCATTGGTTTTATTTTATTACGAAAAGTAACCAAAAAGTTATTCCCCAAACAGAAGAAGATATAGCTGAAGTAAAATGGATACATACCAAAGATATTAAGGAGCCAATGAAAAATACTTATCAAAATATTAAAGATATACTGACAGTATTTTTTGATACTCCTTAAATTTTTATTTACAAAAAATTATTTTGTATTTGCTGCCTGTGGCGCTTTAGGTTTTCTAACCAAACTATCTTCGGGATAACTGGCTTTAATGGTATCTCTTAAAACCGTTGCCCAGTTTATAATCATGGTTTTTTGAGCCAG
>Ga0105047_10010178_pt1 | contig 15397 bp, 13 predicted proteins | sample MAT04_FD_78384 | JGI IMG/M metagenome (GOLD analysis project Ga0105047, IMG submission 78384) | Freshwater microbial communities from Lake Fryxell liftoff mats and glacier meltwater in Antarctica - MAT-04 (megahit assembly) | ecosystem: Environmental > Aquatic > Freshwater > Ice > Liftoff... | reverse complement strand
GCAAATCGCCGTGCAGGGGCCGCGCGCTGTGGAGACGCTGCAGAAATTGACGGCGACGGAGTTGGCGCCGATCGGGTATTACTGGTTCAAAAGTGGGGAAGTTTCGGGGACGCCGGCGACGATCGCGCGGACGGGCTATACCGGCGAAGACGGATTTGAGATCTACGTTTCGAACGATGAAGCGCCGCGGATTTGGAAAGAACTGATGGCAGCCGGCGAGGAATTTGGAATCAAGCCGGCGGGACTGGGGGCGCGGAATACGCTGCGATTGGAAGCGTCGATGGCGCTTTACGGACATGAGATCACGGACGAATTGAATCCACTGGAGGCGGGGTTGAGCTGGATCGTCAAGTTCAACAAGGGCGAGTTTCTGGGTAAGGCGAAGTTGCTGGAAATCAAAGCGGCCGGACTGAAGCGGAAGCTTTGCGGGTTCAAAATGACGGGCCGCGGAATTGGCCGCGATGGGTATGAGATTGCCGGGGGCGGGTGGGTGACCTCGGGCGGACCGGGGCCGACGGTGGGGATGAATATTGGACTTTGCTATCTTCCGTTGGAGAAAGCCAACATTGGGCAACCAATTCAAGTTATGATTCGCAATCAGGCAGTTGATGCGGAAGTGATCGCAACGCCCTTCTACAAACGAGCAAAATAATGTATCCGGAAAATTACAAGTACACGAAAGAACACGAGTGGATCCTGGTTGAAGGAGACAAGGGGACCATCGGCATTACCGATCACGCGCAGCAGGAACTGGGCGATATCGTTTATGTCGATCTGCCGAAGGCGGGCACGGCGGTTGAGTTGGGCAAGGCGCTGGGTTCGGTTGAGTCGGTGAAAGCCGTGTCGGACATCTATTCGCCTGTCAACGGCGAAGTGTTGGAGTCCAATGCTGAATTGGCGACTGCGCCGGAGAAGCTGAATGCCGATCCGCATGGAGCGGCGTGGCTGGTGAAAGTGAAGTTGGCGGACCTGGCGGAAGTGGCCGGGCTGATGTCCGCCGCCGATTATCAGGCCTATCTGGGCGAGTAATTGTGTGGAAGCGGCAGGCGCTTATCGTCATCGCCTTCGTTCTGGCGTTGCGGTTGCCGTTTCTCACGCAGCCGATACAGGGCGACGACGTCTACTACCTGTACGGCGCGCAACACGCCCAGATTGAGCCGCTGCATCCGAAGCATACTTCGTACGCGTTCCAGGGCACTGTGGTCTCGATGCAGGGCCATCCGCATCCGCCGTTCAACGCGTGGTACCTGGGCGGGCTGCTCGCGATTTTTGGCGACGTTTATGAAGTACCATTCCACGCGGCCTACATTCCGTTTTCGTTGATCGCGGCGCTGTCGTCGCTTTCGATTGCGCGGCGATTCACGGAGAAAGCACTTCTGGCGACGCTGCTGTTTTGCGTGGCGCCGGCGTTTGTGGTGAATGGAAGTTCGCTAGAGAGCGATTTACCGTTGGTCGCGTTCTGGTTATTGGCCACAGCGCTGTTCCTGGCGGAGCGAATGGTATTGGCGGCGGGGGCGATGGTGTTGGCGGCGGCGTGCGGTTATCAATCCGTTGTCCTGGCGCCGATTTTGTTCATGGTGAAGCGAAAGCCGCATTGGGTGTTGGCGACCATTCCGGTGGCGCTGGGTTGTCATGAACTGTGGGAACGGGCGGTGTCCGGGGCGATGCCGGCGCAAGTGTTGACGGGTTATTTCAGCACCTATGGATTGCAGAGGCTGGAGAATAAGCTGAGAAATGCGGGCGCGCTGATGGCGCATATGGGGTGGCTGGTGACTCCGTTGGCGGCGGTTGCGGTCTTCCGGCGGGAGTGGCTGTGGGCCGTTGGACCGGCCGCCATTGCGGCGTGGTTCGATCTGAATCCACTATGCTGGGGGTCGGTATTGGTGGGGGCGCTGGTGCTGGCGGGATCGAGAAAACAGGGATGGCTGGGGTTGTGGATCCTGGTGTTCTTTGCCGCGGCGCTGGCGATTTTCTTCGCCGGATCGGCGCGGTATTTATTACCGCTGGCACTGCCGGTTTGCATACTCGTCGCGGAGCATACGGGCTATTGGGCGGTGGGGGCGAACCTGGTGTTAGGGCTGCTGTTGGCGACGGTGAATTATCAGCATTGGAGTGGCTATCAGAGAGTGGCGGAATCCATGCCGGAGAACAAGCGGGTGTGGGTGAATGGGGAGTGGGGATTGCGGTTTTATTTGGAATCGCGGGGGGCCTTGCCGTTGTTGCGCGGACAAGCGGTGCAGCCGGGTGATTTCGTCGTTACCAGTCCGTTGGCCGATTCGGTGAAGTTTACGACCGGTGGCGGTGTGGCCGTGCCGGTGAGTGAAACGGTAATTACGTCGCCGATTCCGTTGCGGCTGATTGGGCTCGACTCACGCTCGGCGTATTCTTCCGCGGACAAGGGTTTGCGCCCATTCGACATCACGAATGCACCCATAGATATCGTGCGCACTGTTTCCGTCGTTGCCCGAAAGCCGGTGCTATCGTACCTGCAAATGGGCTCGGCGGAAGCCACGTCGCAGATCGTTTCCGGGGTTCATGAGTTGGAGAATCAGCAGTGGCGATGGATGGACGGGAGCGCGGTGCTGCTGTTAAAACGGCCCGCTGTCGCGGGGCCCGTCGAAATCAAAATCTATTTGCCGGACCAAGCGCCGGGCCGGGTCGTCAAAGTGGCGCTTGACGGACAACCGATGCTCTCGCAGACCCTCGCTGCAACGGGTTCGCATACGTTGCGGACGGAGCCATTCGCGGCGAAGGGCGACGATGTACAGTTGACAATCAGCATCGACAAGACATTCCAGGCACCCAATGACAATCGCCGCCTGGGCCTGATTCTAGCCGCCGCCGGGTTTACTTCGAAATAGCCAAACGGCGTATTCGGTGCGCCTCCGAATCAGCGATATAGACGACGCCTTTCTTGTCCACAAACACACCATGCGGGCGGGCCATGGAGCATGAGGCGGGCGTCGTTTCAGGGCCATCCCCGCGCTTTCCATTGCCGGCGGGAGTACTGATGACGCCGGTTTTCAGATCAATACGCCGGATGGTGTGGCTCTCGGTGTCGGCGAGATAGACGCCGCCATCCTTAGACCAACTGATGCCCTTGGGACCATTTAGCAGAGCTTGCTTCGCGGGTCCACCATCACCGGCCCAACCCTTCGCGCCGGCGCCGGCGATATGGTGAAGCGTCTTCGCTTTCCAATCGATCCGGTAGACCATGTTGCCTTCGCGCAGGGCCAGATACAGATTGCCTTTGGGATCGGCGTCAATGGCGCGGGGACCGTTGAGCGGAGTTCCCGCGAGAGGCGCTCCATCCGGCGTCGGCTGCTTTTCACCGGTGCCCGCCCAGGTGCTGATGAGGCCGGTCTTCAAATCGACGCGGCGGATGCGGTGGTTGGCGATGTCGCAAATCAGCAGGCCGCCGCCGGGATCGAATTGAATGCTGTGCGGCTGATTCAGGAGGGCCTTTGCCGCCGGCCCGCCGTCGCCGGAGAAACCCGGCTTGCCGGTCCCGGCCACGGTCGTGATGACCTTCGTTTTCGCGTCGACGCGGCGCACGACGTTGTTCTTCATTTCGACAAAGAACATGTTGCCGGCTTTGTCGAAACGTACTTCGTAGGGCTGATTCAACATGGCGGCCGTAGCCGCTCCGCCATCGCCCGAATACCCCATTCTGGAGTTACCGGCGACGGTGCTCAACTCCTTCGTGCGCAAGTCCAGGCGCCGCACGACGTGGTTGTCGATATCGCAGATATAGAGCGCGCCGTCGGGTCCGATGGCGATGCCATAGGGGTTATTCAGTTGGTCCGCGCCGTATCCCGGCTTGCCGTTCCCGGCGATGGTTTCGATTTTCCATTCCGCGGCGAAGGTGGCGAAAATCAAGGACAGTAGAAGTACTCGGAGAATCATAGTCGGAAGAAGTCTAACACGCCGCGGCTCATTCCGGTTCAGGTAGCGGTGGCGGAGTACGGAAGGGAACGATCCAGTGGTGGAACCAGCGTCGCCATGCCGGCGCCGGTTGCGCGAAGCCTTCGGCGAGCCATAGGTCGTATGCGATGCGGCCGACTTGGACCAGCATCCGCTTGCCATCGGGATGAACGCTGAAATGGTTTACCATTTCGCCGGGCTTTGTTTGCAGGGTCACGCGGCGCAGTTTATTGCCCGTCGCCACGTCCCACGTCACAATTGTTCGAGCCTCCGACTCGAGTTGATAAAGCACGCGGCCGCCCTCGCCAAATTGCGCCCGCCCATTCGGGAGTGGGCCGGGAATTAACAGGCGCCCCTGCTTTCCGTCGGGCGACATCAGATGCAGTCCTTTTTCATTCGGGTAGGAAATCCACTTTCCGTCGGGGGAGCATGCCACTTGCTGTCCGCGAGTTTCCCGAACGGCGACAGGGTCGCCACCCAGCGTTGAAACTTTCATCAGCCGCCCGGGCTGGCTGAACCAGATCGTCTCACCGTCCGCGGACCAACAAATGTCGTTCGCGGGAGCTCTGACTTTGGCTACGGTGACATGCTGCCCGCCTGCCGCTGGAATGGTTTGCAACTCCTGCGGAACCCAATACGCCAGGCGCTTTCCGTCGGGCGAATAGGCTGGCGAGGCCGGACCGTTGGGCGCTTCCGGCGCCTCGCGTAAGAGGAGCGGCGAACTGCCGCCGGCGCCTCGGGTCCACAGGGAAGGGTGCCTGCCGGAAAGGCTGACATACACGAATCTGTCTTCCGTCGGGGACCAACGGGAGTAGAGTTCCCGGCTGGTGGTCGCAACCATGGCGCGGATGACTTTGCCATCCATCCCGTATTCAATCACATCCCAATCCGCCAGGCCCGTGGAATAGACCAGCCGCTCGCCATCGGGACTCATGGAGGCGCCGGCTAACTGGGTTTCGCCGCGCAAAAGCAGTCGTTGGGCAGGGCTCTCGGTATCAATCAGGTAGATCGCCTGGAAACGTTCCCGTTCGGCGGCAATTACCGCGTGACGGCTGTCGGGAAACCAATCGAACGAATTCCCTTTCGCGGCCTGAATCCGGCGCGCCTCGCCCCGCGGATACGGCGCTACCCACATATCGTGCGTGAACGTGTGGAGCGCGAGCTTCGTTCCATCGGGTGAGAATCCGGCAAGCGTGTCAACCCGAACTGGAAGTTTGACGTCGGGCACCGGCTTAGATTCTTCGCCAACTGGCGAACTGGTGAAAAGCTGAGAGGGTCCATCTGGATTGGGGCGAACGAATAGTAAGCTCTTTCCGTCCGGCGAGAACTGGGGCGTACCCATTCCGGCATCGTCCAGCAGTTTTCGGGCGGAGCCTCCAGCGGCGCTAACGCACCAGAATTCACGTCCGCTTTTGTAGCAGACGCGGTTGCCGTCGCGGCTCCAAACGGGCCGTCCGGTAGCGCCTTCCGCCAATAAGACAGCGTTGGGATTGTTGAGCGGGCGCACCCATATCTGATTGCCGGCCTTCCAGTAGGCAATGGACTCGCCGTCCGGTGAGAATGACGGCGTTGTCTCTGTCTCCGGCTCGGTGGCGAATGGAATCAGATCTACCGGATCCACCTCTTCCCCGCCCCTCGACAACATCAACTGCGCGGCAGCGCCCAGCACCATTCCGGCAAATCCCGCCGCCAGTCACGGCACACGGGTGCGAGGCGGCGCCACGGTCGATGACTGCGCCGACAAATCCGTCAAATGCTCCCGCATGTGGCGCAGATCGCGATAGAGATCCGCGGTCGAGCCGTAACGCTGCGTCGGCTCCTTATGCAGGCAACGCTCCACTACCCAGCGCAGCGGAACAGGCAGCGACGATGGCAGCGACGGCGCGTCCTCAGCGATGATTGCCGCCAGCGTCTGCGGCGCGCTACCCCTTTTGAACGGCTGCTTCCCGGTGAGCATTTCGTGGAGCATTATGCCGAAGCTGAACTGATCCGAACGCGCATCGACGGCGAGGCCGCGCGCCTGTTCGGGGCTCATGTAGTTGACGGTGCCGAGAATGGTGCCGGGTTCGCTGTAGAATGTGTCGGTCGAGTTGTCGGTCTTAGAACCACCGGGGATTGCGGTCCGCTTGGCCAAGCCGAAGTCCAGTATCTTGGCGCGCCCGTCAGGGGAAATGATGATGTTCTCCGGCTTCAGATCCCGGTGTGTGATACCGGCCTGGTGCGCGGCCGCCATGCCGCCGGCGATTTGCGAAGCAATCTCCAGCGCCCGGCGAAGCGGCAACGGCCCCTTGCCCAACAATAGGCGGAGTGTTTCGCCATCGACCAATTCGGAAACTATGTAGGGGGCTTCCGCCTGCGTGCCGACGTCGAATACGGACACGATGTTGGGATGCTGCAATGCGCTCGCCGCGCGAGCTTCCTGCTCAAAGCGGAGCCGGAGATCGCCGCCCGAACTTTCCGGCAGTATTTTTACCGCCACCATCCGTGCAAGCCGCTGATCGTAGGCCTTCCACACCTGCCCCATGCCGCCCGCTCCGATCGGCGACACCAGCTTATACGGTCCCAAAAATTCACCGGCGGCAGGCACTCTGTCTATGCTACAGCACGCCTAGCATTTCAATCGCGACACGGGCCACTTCCAAAGGAGTGGCGAATGGCGTCCAGCGAACGTGGGCTCCGGCGGGGCGCCAGATGGCGGGGTCCGTTGGCCCAAAGATCGCCAAAGTAGGCGTCCCCACCGCGGCTGCCAGATGCGTGATACCGCTATCGTTGCCGATGTAGAGCCGCGCGCCTGCGATCCAGCGCGCCAATTCGGCCAGATCCGAAAATCGTTTCGCGCCCTCCAATTGCTCCTCCGGCCCGCACGTCCAGGCGACATTGTTGAGCTGTGCCGCCAGTTCCCGGAAACAAGCCAATGGCCAATTCTTCTTCGCCCCACCCGAAAAGGGATGCAGGATCACGGAGTCGTGAGGCGGACCGGAAAGCGGGATCCGGGGTATCCCGGACGGAGGCTCGCTGGGGAGGGCCGGATGGAAGGTGAAGGGCAAATGCGCGACGGCGTCGCGAAATTCCTCGCGTTGCGTCCCATACCAGGAATGAATGCGATCGAACGCCGCCAGCGCCGGCGGGATCGGCATTCCGTCCAGACCAGCCAAGTCAATGCCGGTGTCGGCGAGGGGTCTGACGCGGTCGGCGAACAGCACTAGCGGCGCTACGGGCCGGGGGATCCAAACTTCTGTGTACTCCGTCCGCAACGCTTCCATTTCCGGAAAATGCCGGATGCAATCGCCAATTGCTCCAGGCCGGATTAGCAGCGTGCGCACGGTCTATCGAAAGTCAGCGGGAACCTTGACGTCAATCGTCTTCGGCGGCAAGCAGGCATTATGATTGCAAGCCTGATAGCGTAGCTTGCCGGTTAGCACGATGAATCCGGCAACCTTCGGCTTCACCGTTGAGGTGATAGCGAAGTCGCCCGTGAATACGCTTAACGGCTTCTCCGAAAATTCGTACTTTTCCTTCCGCGGTTCGGGGAACTCCACCGATACAACTTCCACCGTGTTGGCGTCCCAGGTAAGCCGAAGCGGAATCAAATACGGATCCTCTGGCTTATTCGAGTTCAAGTGGTACCCGCCCTGCAATTGCAGGCTGGTTTTGATCTGAATACTTTCTCCACGCTTTCCGGCAAGAGTCGCCACCGGAGCGATTTTCAGAACATCATTTTGCGCCGCCAAAAAGAGAGGGGAAAGGCAGAATAGAAGCGGTGCGGTTGCCGCCATTGCCGAGAAGTTGCGCAATGTCATCTTGATAAACCTTTTTGCTAACCAAACCAATGTGAACGGCCGCCGTTCGGCCCTCGCGATCGATCAGGAACGAAGTCGGGAGGGAATCCACTCCGCCGTACATCTGCGCCGTCATATCGTCGCCGATTACCATGCGATAGTTCACTTTGTGCGCGATGACATAGGGCTTCACCGCGGACCAGCCTTCCTCATCCATTGCCACGCCCAGCACGGCGAATCCTTTGTCGCGATAGTTCTGTTCGAATTCGATAAACCAGGGAATTTCGATCTTGCAAGGACCGCACCATGTGGCCCAGAAATTTAAGAGAACCACTTTGCCCTTGTAGTCCGACAACTTCACGACCTTCCCGTCCGCATCCTTCAGCGAAAAGTCAGGCGCGGCCTTCCGCGAGGTTTCGGCCTTCACCGCGGCTCGCACGGATTCCGGGGCATTGGCGCAGCCGGTCATCAGCAGGATGGCGGATAGGGCGGAAGATATGGCGAAGCGCAATCGGGAAACTCCTGTTCTCTCTCAGTATATCGATTGCTCGCGGGCCGTCCGGGTTGCATGGGATTTCACGGCGACGCCACGGCCCAGTAACCCTGCCGCGCGGATACAGTCCGTTTCCCCGGCTCGCGCAGTTGGACGGACACCGCATGAAACCCTTCCGGCCCGGAAGCAGGAAAACTTAACAAATACTGCCCGTGCAGCTCTTCTCCCACCCGCGAAACAATTTCTTCCAACGAGCGCAGCGTTGCAAATCCGATCTTTTTGCCGCCCGTGTGGAGCGCGAGGGCCTCCGCGTCGTTCTTCTTTCCCAACCGCACAAGTTCCGTGAGGCCTGCGATCAAGTCGGTTTCCGCTCCGGACGGGCGGGGCCGGTCGGACGCCTTCGTGGTCCATTGGGTCCGAGTAACTGAGTAGGTTGCGGAATAGACCTGTATATTCTCACGTTGTAGCTGCTCTAGTACCGACTCCAGCGTGGCTTCGCTACCGCGATCTTTGGCTTCTCCGATCAACAGCAGCACACGCCGCTCACTTGGCGGTCGAGCCCGGAACATTTCGACTGCCCGAGCCGCCGCATCAAGCGCCACGGTTGTTCGCGCCCGTCGCGGGGTTAGCTGCTGGAACGCGCGCGTCAAAGCTGTCGGATCCTTCGTAAATTCCTGTGCGACGGTCACCCGCTCATCGACAGCCAGCACCGCCGCGGAGCCTCGTTCGCCGGTGATCAACGGCTGAATCATCGAGCCGACTTTTCGAATCTTCAATAACGCCGCGGCGGACAGATCGTTGGTCTGGACGGCCACAATCAACGCTACCGGCACATTGATGGTGTCTGATGTATCGAGCTGAATTCGCACCGGCCGCCCGTTATCGGTCACCAGGAAATCAGCGTCGATTAGCCCGTCTACGAGTTTCCCGCGCCCATCCACTACTGTCACTGGGGCCAGGACCACCGGCACGTTCGCGCGAAAAGTCGTCTCCTGTGCACCCAGGGTCGCGGCGATCAGGAAGAGGTAGAGACGCACAACCAGCAGACGTTACAGTTCCACACCAAGTTCCGCCCAAGTGACGACTCGCTGTTTCGTCATGGCTTCGTGGCCGAGAATTGCCGTCAGCGCCGCCGTCGCGCCCACCGTGATGTCGGCTGGATTTTTCCCGCTGCCGCCGATCAGCTTGTAAAACGCTTCCGTGTGCGCGTGCCGCGGTTCTTCCACTTTCTCCGCTAGCGCGACAATCTCCGCCGGCTGCTGGCCCTGTGCCAAATGCGGATAGAAGTTGGTGGAATACAGCAAATCCACGCCGCCCTTCTCACCGTAGACGTACACCAATTGGTTGTTGGCGGGCATTTGCCGAGGATGAAAGACATTCTGTGTAAATGTCATCTTAGCCCCGTTCGGATATTCGAACACCATGCTGCCGTTATCGAAAATTGTGCGGCCTGCCGGTTCGTTCTTGTAACGCATGTTACCGCCGAACCCGCATGCCCGCACCGGGTGCGCGTTGATCACCCAGTTGCATAGATCCAGATTATGTACCGACTGTTCGATCAGATATCCGCCCGATTTTGACACGTCGAAATACCAATCGCCCGACGAGCCGTCGTGGGGCAGATCGGCCGTCGCGTGCCGCTGCGCTTTGATCATGTAGATCTCGCCGATCGCGCCGCCGTGAATCTTACTGACAGCGGCACCCAATTGGATCATGGACCGCAACTGTTGCCCGGACACAAAAACCTTCTTGCTCTTCTTTGCCGCGCGAACCACGGCCTTCACGTGCTGAGCCGAAACGCCCACCGGCTTCTCGCAATAGACGTGTTTACCGGCTTCCAATGCGGCAACCGCCATCTCTGCATGCAAATGCGGCGGCGTAGCAATGTAGACCGCTTCGACGTCCTTGCGCTCAATCACCTTCCGCCATTCCTTTGTGGTGAATGGATTATCCTTGGCGGCGGCCGAGGCGGCTTTGTCCAGCCTGTCCGAAACGAGGTCGCATACGGCCGTCACTTTCGCGTTTGGCTGCGCAATCACACTCTGCAACAAATACGAACCGCGATTGCCGGTGCCGATCACGGCGGTTCCGATACGGTCGTTCGGCGATTGCGCCAGTACCGCCTGCGCGGCAGTAGCGGAGGTAACAAGGAAATGTCGACGTTCCATGAACTCGTTTATAGCACTGTCTGCAAGCCGCGCAGCACGGTTTCGATATACTCACGAGCCCGCCGGGCCAACGCGTCGACCGCTTCAGGCGTCGTGGGACGCGCCACCAGGGGCTCGAAAATGTTCTCGCAGACCAACGGCATATCGCGGCCGGTGCGCATCACGTGCCGCAGCAACTTGTAGTGATCGATCTCGCCAAAACCCGGCCCGCAGTCTTCATCCTTGGGCGTGTCCCGGTGGTCCTTGATGGCGAAAGCGCGAATGGCGTCGACGCATGATGGGATGTCGGTGAGCGGATCCGTACTCTCGTAGTCCAGGACGTTTCCGGCGTCGTAGCAAATGCGTACCGAGTCCGCGCCGACTTCCTGGACAATCCGCGCACAGTCCGCGCCGGTGGCCGTATTGCCTCCATGCTGCTTGATCAATACGGTCACCCCCGCCTGTTTGGCATCGGGGGCCATGGCTTTCAAATTGCCGACGAAGGCGTTGTACTCGCCCTGCACTGTTTTTCCAAAGGTCAACAGGTAGGGAATTCCCGCGGCGGCCGCCTGGGCGATTCGCCGCCGATGCGCGTCCACCGCATTCGCGGCTTCCACGTTTACGGTCGCGAACATCATGACGGGCGCCAACCCCATATCGCGGCAGCGGCGGGCCAGACGCGCGGCATCCGCTGGCGGCGCCTCGACCGCCATCGCCGGCTGGCGCTCATGCGTCACGCCCCAGCCGACATAGCTATAGCCGGCCGCGCGAATTCCCGTCAATGCCCGCTCCAGCGGGAACGCCGCGTATGGCAGCGTCATACATGCCAACTGAAACCGGGTCGGCGCCGCCTGTGCAGTGGCCAACGCCGCGGGCATCGCCAACAGTTCGCGCCGCGTCATGCTAAACCGTCTCCGGTACGACGTAGGGCTTTCTGTAATTGCGCTTCAACATCTGGTTGGCCTCTGTATCGCCTACAAATTTTTCCGCTTTCGGATCGAATGTCAACTGCCGGCCCAGCCGGTACGAAATATTCCCCATATGCGCGAGCGCCGAAGACAGATGCGCCGTCTCGACAGGTCCGTTTTGATCGGACGTTTTGCGGCTTTGAACGGCTTTGATGAAGTTGGCGAAGTGATCGCCGCCGGCCTTCCGCGTGGGACCGGGCTCCTTCTTTTGGCCCATAAAAATGGCGTAACGATCATAGTTGTAGACGACGAGATAGCCGTCTGAACCGTAAAATATGTTGCCTACCGATGCGCCGTGTTCGTCGTTCGTACACCAATGCCGGACTTCGAATTGAATCATCTTCTGCTCGTCCGGATAGTGGTAGAGAGACGTCTGAACTTCCGGCGTCTCCTTGTCGTCATCCCACAGGAATTTCCCGCCCATTGACGTCACTTTCGACGGCAGGGCATCGACTCCCAAGCCCCACATGCACATGTCCGTTTCGTGGATTCCCTGGTTCCCCACGTCGCCATTGCCATACTCCCAATGCCAGTGCCAGTTGTAATGAACATGCCTTTCGGAGAACGGTTTTTCCTGCGCCGGGCCCTGCCAAATGTCATAGTTCAGCTCCGCCGGAGCCGTCGAGGGCTGCTTCCTCCCGATGCTCGGCCGCCACCGGTAAACAAGCCCCCGTGACATGTAGACCTTTCCGATAGTGCCCCTACGCAAATGCGCTACGGCCTCCTGCAGCGCTTCGCTCGAACGAAGTTGCACCCCGTGCTGGACGATTCGCTGGTACTTGTGTGCCGCCTCCACCATCTTTCGGCCTTCCCAAATGCTGTGCGAACCAGGCTTTTCGACGTACACATCCTTCCCCGCTTGACAGGCCCAAATGGCCGCCAACGAGTGCCAGTGGTTCGGTGTCGCAATCGAAACAGCATCGATATCCTTACGTTCGAATACCTTTCGAAGATCCTGCTCAATCGATACCTTTCGATTGAAACGCTTTTCAAACGCCTCGGCGGTTTTCCCCGCCACGCGTAGATCCGGATCGCATAGACAGACGACTTCAGCCTCCGGCACATTTCCGAAACCTGCGATGTGGTCCTTCCCGCGGCCATTGACCCCGAGCACGGCAATCCGCACTTTCGAATTGGCCATGACGCGATTTTGCGACGCCACCGCCATCGCCCCGGCGGCCATGAAAAAGGTTCTGCGTGACGACATAGTTAGCGGCAGAATAACACAAACGCGCTTATTGAGCGCCCGTCAGAAAGCCCCAAAGCTGATGGCACGTCCGGCCGTCAATTCGGTAGCGCGGCATCACATTGGAATACGGTACGCCCGAAGGATCGAGACGGGTGCGCAGCCCTTTGCAGAACGACTCTTCCGTGTAAGCGCTCGGCGGACCGCCGCGGCGCGTTTGCAGGGACGTGAGCGATTCTCTCGTCAATGGCGGGACCGTCGTCTTCCCCTCCCCGCCACCGATTCCCGCCGGCCCGTGACAGCCGCTGCAGGCACTGGCCTGCGGCGCCAGCCGGTCCTCGCCGATCATCCCGATTACGTTTCCGCGGCCCTCGTAAACGTCGCGCCCGGCGAGCGCGACCGCGGGCCGTGATTCCACTCCAAGCCGCGTCTCCCAATCCGAGCCCAAACGCAACTCCTCCGCGACGGCCGCCGCCGACGGCAGATCCACAGTCCTCGCCACGTACCGCGCCTTGTCGTCCACGAGAAACACCTGCAACGTGTGCCCCGATGGCGGACCCGCCTCTTGCTTGAAGACTCGCAAAAGTTCCGGGAGGAAGGCGGCGTCGACGTGCAAGCCAACCCATCGCGGACCGGCATGGAATCGCTGCATCCATTCACCCATTCGAGCCGCGGTGTCCCGCTGCGGATTTACGGTGATCGAGACCAACTGCGCGTCCGTCGATCCCAGCGCCTGATCGACCTTTCGGAACAGGCTTCCCAGCAACGGACACGCCGTCGTACAGTCGACAAAGATGAACTGTAGCGCCGTCCGGCGTCCCGCGAACACATCCCTCAACCGAACCTGGGCGCCGTCATGACGTGTCGCCCCGATATCGGGCAATACCACCGGCACTACAGGCCCGAAACCGTGCGCGTCCTGTCCGGCGGCTGCGCCGCCGATCCAGAACGTGGAGCAAAGTATCACGAGGGTTCGCAATCGAATTACCGGCTATTGAAAACTGTCAGAATGTCCGCGGCCGTCAATGCTGTGTTGAATACGCGGATATCATCCAGCCGCGCGTTGTTCCCATCGCTGCGAACACCGCCGTACTTAGAATATCCGAATGCCAATGGACCGGCATTGGCGAACGTTCCACCCGGGGCGGCTACCTGTCGCTCCAGTTGCCCGTTGACGTAAATACGAACCTGTTTGGCGGCGGCATCGTGTACTCCGGTCACGTGGTACCACTGGTTAGCCACGGGAATCGTCGTACTCGCCGCCGCATAATCTTCGACGGCCGTCGTGTCGCCGGGGTAAACGTCCATCACGAATCCGCCGTTCAGCCAACCGCCCAATTGCAGGTAGAAGTTGGAGACCGACGCACCCGGCATACTGACAAACGTCTGGGTGCCGGAACTCTGTGTCAGCTTTACCCACAATGAAACAGTGAAGCTCGCTCTGGGCTCGATGACATTGCGCTGAGTGACAATTCCGCCCGCCGCCGGATCCAATTGGATCCCTTGGCCAATTGTCGCGACGGCCAGATTGTAGGTTCCGCTCACCGTTCCCGGATTGTTACTGCCCGATGTATCCGCGGTCTGTCCGCCGGTGACGGCATCGAGCGGCCACCGTCCGGCGGCCACCGGACCGGTAGGCGCGGCACTGGCGGTAACGCTGACCGGGGCCGAGGTCGCCGTCAGCCCGTTGCTGCCGATCGCTTTGGCGGTAACGGAGTAAGTGCCCGCCGCCACATTGACCCAGCTAAATGTATATGGCGCTGTCGTGTCCGTCCCGAGCAGCGTCGCGCCGTTGTAGAACTCAACTTGGACGATCGTCCCTTGCGTAGACGTCGCCGAGGCGTTGAGCGCAAACGTTGCCGGCGCCGCGAGGCTCGTGCCATTGATCGGCGCGGTCAGCGTCACCACCGGAGCCACAGGCGCCACGACCGAGACATTTACCGGCGCGGAGGTGGATGTGGTGCCGTTGCTCCCGGTTGCGTTTGCCGTAATGGAATAGGCCCCGGCGGGGACATTTGCCTAGGTGAAACTGTAGGGCGCGGTCGCGTCGGCGCCCAGCAGCGCGGCGCCGCTGTAGAACTCCACTTGGGTAATTGTGCCTTGCGTTGTCGACGCGTTCGCGGTTATCGCAAACGTTCCCGGCGCAACCGTGCTGGCTCCATTCGCCGGAGACGTGAGGACCACCGACGGCGCGGCTACGGCATTGACGCTAATTGAAAATGGCGCGGAAGTTGTTGAGGTTCCATTGCTGCCAATCGCTTTCGCGGTCAACGAATACGAGCCGGCAGCTACGTTGGCCCAGTTGAAGCTGTACGGGGCCGTCGTATCGGCGCCCAGTAGCGTGGCGCCATTGTAGAACTCTACTTGTGTGATCGTTCCCTGGGTTGTGGACGCCGAGGCGTTGATTGCTACTGTGGCGGGAGCTGTGAATGAAGCCCCTGCCGACGGCGACGTCACCGCGACTGAAGGAGCAGCCGGTGCCGTCACTGAAATACCGACTGGCGCGGACGTCGTCGAAGTTCCGTTGCTGCCGGTGGCTTTTGCCGTGATCGAATACGAGCCAGCGGGCACATTCGCCCAGTTGAAAGCATACGGCGCGGTCGTTGAAACACCGAGCAGTGTCACTCCGTTGTAGAACTCCACTTGCGTGATGGTGCCCTGAGTCGTGCTTGCCGAGGCAGTTAATGCAACGGTAGCTGGCGCTATGAACGAAGCCCCTGCCGACGGCGAAGTCATCGCGACTGAAGGGGCCGCCGGGGCGGTTACTGAAATACCGACTGGCGCCGACGTCGTCGACGTTCCATTTCTGCCGGTGGCTTTTGCCGTAATCGAATACGAGCCGGCGGGTACATTGGCCCAGTTGAAAGCATACGGCGCGGTCGTTGAAACACCGAGCAGTG
>Ga0105047_10010177_pt1 | contig 15397 bp, 12 predicted proteins | sample MAT04_FD_78384 | JGI IMG/M metagenome (GOLD analysis project Ga0105047, IMG submission 78384) | Freshwater microbial communities from Lake Fryxell liftoff mats and glacier meltwater in Antarctica - MAT-04 (megahit assembly) | ecosystem: Environmental > Aquatic > Freshwater > Ice > Liftoff... | reverse complement strand
TCGATCTGCGCCGGGCGCTGGTGGACGACGGCCTGCTGGAGCCGACGCTTCAGGCCGCGCTTACGAACCTTGCGCAGACCGGAAACGCCATGGGCAAGCCCGCCAAGATGCGCGCACGCTGGACAAAGGCGCTGCCGTTCCGCATCAAGGACGCGCGGAAGGAACCTGTAGATGTGCTGTGGTTCGTAGGCGATACCGCATCATTCGATCCACGGGTGGAAATCATTACCGCCAAGGTGGCGAATGTGCTGCACGATGCCGGTGTGGATTTCGGCATCCTTTACGATGGCGAGTGCAACTCGGGCAACGATGTGCGTCGGGTCGGCGAAGAGGGGCTTTTCAACGTGCTCGCCCAGCAAAACATCGAGCTGCTGCGGGCCTGCGATTTTCGCCGCATCATGACCACCGATCCGCACTCGCTGAATGCCTTGCGGCAGGAATACCGGATGTTCGGGGCAGAGTGGGACGTCTTGCATTACACGCGGCTGATCAATGAACTATTGGTCGAAGGCCGCCTCGCGCCGGCCATTGGCGCTGCACAAAGAGTGACCTATCACGATCCCTGCTTTCTCGGCCGCTACAACGACGAATTCGAAGCACCACGATCGCTGATACGGGCGACAGGTGCCAGTCTGGTCGAAATGGGCCGATGCCGCGAGAACAGCTTTTGCTGCGGCGCGGGGGGCGGGCGCATCTGGATGGACGACAGCGCAAGTGTTGAGCGGCCAAGCGAAAACCGTATCCGCGAGGCGATGGCGCTTGGTGGGATCGACGCATTTGTCGTGGCCTGCCCGAAAGACACGGTAATGTACCGGGCGGCGGTGCAGAACCTCGGGCTTGAGGGCAGCCTTAAGGTCCTCGATGTGATTGACCTCGTCCGGCCTGGCTGAGTGGCAGGGCGATCGCCGCATTCAAGCTCGACCGGTCTCGACAGGCAGATCCGTCCGCGCGCCCCATTCTGCCCAAGACCCGTCATAAAGCGCAACGTAGGGCAGGCCCGCACGTTCCGCTGCAAGCGCAAGGATGCAGGCCGTGATGCCGGACCCGCAGCTTGCAACCGCGCGAGTGCTAGGCCCAAGGCCTGCCGCTGCGAACAACGGAGCAAGCATCGCCGCGTCGCGCAGCGTCCCGTCCGGGTTCAACATCAGCGAAAACGGCAGATTGACAGCACCGGGAACATGCCCTGCCCGCAGGCCGGGCCGCGGTTCCGTTTCAAGCCCGGCAAATCGCCCGGTCGACCGCGCATCCAGAAACAGCGGCGCGTCGGACATGCCGATTGTTGCGGCAATTTCATCGGCAGTAATGATGCCCTTTGGCGGGAGGGCGCGGAAAATGGCCGCGCGGACGACAGGCGGGGCACCCGTTTCGACAGGCCGCGCTTCCGCTTGCCATTTTGGAAACCCACCGTCGAGGATACGCACTGCCGGGCACCCGTAAGCGCGAAAGCTCCACCAGACCCGCGCCGCACTTGGCACGCCCGGCCGGTCGTAGACGACAATTCGGCTGGCATTATCGATCCCAAGCGCACCGACCGCCGATGCAAATGCTTCAGCATCCGGCAGCATGTGCGGCAGATCCGTGTCGTGACGCGCCACCGCGTCAATATCGAAACGGCAGGAGCCGGGTATGCGCGCGGCAGCGAATTCGCTCGCGGCGTCGCGGGCGTGGCCGGGCAGAAAATAGCTGGCGTCAAGGATCACCAGATCGGGCGCACCCAATTGTCCGGCGAGCCAGTCGGTCGTCAGGGTTGGGTCGCCACCCTGGCGGAACGGATCGGAGTTTGCGGTCATGCCGGGGCCTTTTCGGGTTCTGGGGGTGCGATCCCGACTGCGGATGCCAGCCCCGCAAGTTCCGCCACAACCGTCGCGGGAAGAATGATCCGGTCTGCCACTTGTCGCGCTGCAGCACCACGGTCGCCGGGCAGACGAAGGGCAGGCCCATCCGCATTCGCAGCGCCGTGAACTGCGGCGCGCAGTGCCGCGATCCGGCTGGAAAACTCGGAATGGGACAGAAAAACGTAAGGATCAACGGCCAGGAACAGCTGGCCCAGATCCTGCGTCTGGTCTGGATGGCGGTAGATCGACGGTAACGACGGCCCGAACCCCGCCCCGGCCAGAAGGCCGGTCAGCGCCTCTATCGCAAGGGCCAAGGCAAAGCCCTTGCCGCCGCCCATCGCCAGCAACAGCCCGGCCGACAGCGCGGCGGAGGGGTCGGTGGTCGGCAGTCCGGTGGCCTCAAGCGCCCAGTCCGGTGGGATCGGCCGCCCTTCGGCGCGTGCAAGCAGGATGCGCCCCAGGCTGGTCGTGCTGAATGCCAGATCGGTGGTGAAGGCCGTGCCGCCCGCCCCGTCAGGCAAAGCGATGGCAAGCGGACTGTTGCCGACTGCGGCGCGCTTTCCACCCGGCGGCACCAGCATAGCCGCCGTGTTCGAGGCAACTATGCCGATCAGCCCCCGCGAGGTCGCACAGCGCGCGTGGTAGCCTGCGGTGCCAAAGTGGCTCGCCCGGCGCATCAGGACAAGGCCGACGCCGCCCGCCACCGCCTTTTCCTCCGCAACAGCCATGGCCCGCACCGCAGCCACCGGGCCAAGTGCAAAGCCTGCGTCGAGATGGGCGACCGCCGGCCGGTCTGACAGCGTTTCGATCCGTGCAACCGCAGTCATCGTGCCACGGCGGACCCGGTCGGCATAAAGCGGCAGCCGCAATATGCCATGCGTCGCGGCACCGCTCAGATCGGCGTCAAGCAAGACGTCGGCGACCATACCTGCCTCGTCACCCGGCACCCCAAGCGCACCCAGCGCACCAACCGCAAAGCGCCGCAGCTTGTCTGGCTCAAAGGGCTGGCCGGACATCAGGCTACCGTATGATGGCGCACACGATCCCAGTCGATCCGCATGCCGAAGCCCGGTTCCTGTGGCAGCGTCACGAAGCCGTCGGCATCGATTTCGACCGGGTTTTCCAGGACCAGATCGCGCACCGCCGGGGTCAGCGCAGGGCGCTCGTCCGGCATTTCGAACCAGGGGCAGTTCGGCATGCTGGCCGCGATGTGCAGGCTGGGATGCATCAAAAGCCCATCGCCCCAGGTGTGCAGGACGCAGAACTTGCCAAAGGCTTCGGCCAGGGCGCCGATCTTGCGTGTGGCCAGAACGCCGCCCGCCCGCACGGCATCGGGCTGAAAGATGTCGAAACAATCCAGCAGCCCGGCGAAATCGCGCAGGTTTTCGTTGTATTCGCCACCGGCGATGCGGACCGTGGTTTTGGCGCGAAGTTCGGACAGCCCGCGCAGGTCGGACTGGTGCAGCGGCTCTTCCAGCCACGTGACGCCGAGCCCCTCGAATTCGCGGGCGGTGGCGACGGCGCGGGCCAGATCCCAGACCTTCAGGCCGCCAGGGACAGTGACGGCGCGGCCATAGTTGGCATCGACCATGATCTCCATGTCGTCGCCGCCAGCCTCGCGCACGGCTGCGACCTGCGCCACATCCTCGCGGATCGTGTCGGAATGCACCCGCATCTTGATCGCACGGTAGCCGATCTCGCGGTAGGTCCGTGTTGCCTGCGCGGCCTCGTCGGGGGATTTGGCGGTGGCCCAGCTGGCATAGCCCTTGATGCGGTCGTGAAATCCGCCCAGCAGCTTGTAGACCGGCAGACCGGCCTTCTTGCCGATGATGTCCCACAGCGCCATTTCGACGAACCAGAACCGCCCGCGCCCGAACCACGATGTGTTCTGGATCAACTGGATCAGGCCTTCGATATCCGTGGCTTGTCGCCCGATCAGCATTTCGGTCAGAAAGGCGTCGATGGCGGGTTTGGCGAGGGGTCCGTTGACCCCGCCCTTGTCCATCGCCGTTGCGCGGCTGCCTTGAAACAGGCGGTAGCGCAGTCCGGTTGAATGGCCTTCGATCCCGTCTTCGGTCACGACCTTGAGAAGCATGAAACCGTGCCCCTCTTCGGTCTGGCCGGGCGTCCAGGACGTGGCGATCGGCTGGGGGTAGCGGTATTCGACGATGCGCGTCTCGATCCGGGCGATCTTCATGGCTTGGCCTGCCCCAGCACAGCATCGACGACCTTTGCGGCCATCGCCCGGTCAAAGGCCACATAGGGCCGCATCGACAGCAACCGGCTGAGGTTGTGCGACGTTGCAACACGGAAATGCGGAATCGTGGCTGCGCGTATCGTCACCTCTGGGTTGTAGTGCCATTCCACCTCGATCACGATCTCGGGCTTCCTGAGCAGGTAAGTCAACTTGCCGATATCCAGCCCGAAATTGTTGAAAACCACCGAGACCGCACGGATGATCTCCCAGCCTTTGCGTTCAATATGGGCAGCACCGATCGGCAAAAGCTGTTCTGGATGCAGCGAACTTTCCACCAGCGCATGCGAATGGATGACTCCGCCGAAATCGTCGATGTTGATCAGCAGATTGTTCTGGAATGCGGGCGAGCGGAAATAGGCGTCGGCATCGGCGCGTTCGGATGAACCGATGTCCTTGAAAGCAAAGCGGCTGTACCATTGCTCCATGAAATCGTCATCCCAGAACTCCGTCGAATGGGCACCTCGCGCGCCGTAGCCGTCATGCGGGAGCAGCAGTATGTCGGCCGCGTAATTCATGAAAAATTCCCAGTGGCACAGGCCCTTGGGCTGGATGTTGTAGACGTTCAGGAAGGTTTCGGTCACGGGCAATATCTTGATTTTGCGCTCTAGGGGCCGACCGTAACGTTGAAAATAGACATGCATCAGATATGCGATGCTTTGCGGATCAAACGCCGAGTTGTAATAGGCATGGGCGTGCCTGATGTGCGGCCCGCTTTCCAGTATGCCGAGGTAATCCCGCCAATGGGTACTGGAGAAATACGCGACAAGCGTGTCGAAGATTGTGCTGTCTGAGGCGTTTAATGCGCCGCGCTGCATTTCGTTCATGGCCGTTGCCTCTCTGCGTGCGATGGTTCAGACACTGACCCTTGGGGCCGGTGCAATGAGGTGATCGATATCCCATGGCAGCGAGACGCCGCCATCGACGTACAGAACCTGTCCCGTTATGAAGCGCGCCGCGTCTGACCCGAGGAAAACGATGGCGTTAGCGATATCTTCAGCGACGGCAAGGAAGCGCACCGGGACGGTTCGGATGAATTCCTCTTCCTTCTGGATCAGGATGCCGCGGGTGGGCGTCTTGGTCGGGCCAGGCCCTATGGCATTGCATGTGATGCCGAACTCGCCGCCCTCGCGGGCAACCATGCGTGTCAGCCCGATCATGCCGGCCTTTGACGCTGCATAAGGGCTGGCCCCGCGATAGCCAGCGCCAAGAGCCGCAGTTGAGGCAATGTTGACGATCCTGCCGTAGCGTTGATCCTTGAACGAGCGCATGCAGCATTTCGTGGTCAGAAAGGCACCTGTCAGGTTGATGCTCATCATCCGGTTCCAATCGCTCAGCGACACATCCTCGACCAGCGTCGGTCCTGTCAGCGAGGTGATCCCGGCCGAGTTCACCAGCACGTCGATCCGGCCGAATGCGGCGATGCCCGCCGCGACTGCCGCCGCGACCGAACCCTCGTCGGCCACATCGGTACGGGCGAAGATCGCGCTGCCCTTCGGAAGCTCTGCTATGATCGCCTCTGCGCGGTCGACGTTTACGTCAACGATGATCGCCTTGCCTCCCTCGCGTACAAAGTGGCGCGCGGTGGCTTCGCCTATTCCAATAGCACCGCCGGTGACCATGGCGACCTTGCCGTCAAGTACTGTTCCGAACATCGCACTTTCCCCTTTGTCACGTACCGCCGCCGAACGCGAAAAGTCCGGATATCTTCTGACGCTGAACCTCGCTTGCAACGCCGACCCTGCAAAGGCGAGCCGAAGCAAACCGGGCCAAGCGATCCACGTGGCATTTATTTTCACTTATAAAAGCCAGTTTCCACTTCTGTCAAGCCGTGCTAATACGATGTCGCGAAATGCGTACCGGATTGGAGGAGGCGTCCATGCTTGAGACAACGGGCTTGCTGCGTGCAGGATTGCCGCGCATTGGGGGCAGGTGGAACAGTTCCGCCCCGATGGTGCTGCCGCGAAGCGAGGTTACGGCCGCAGCGTGTGGTGGGCGCATCTTCGTATTCGGCGGAGTTCACCGGGGATACACAGTGGACCGGGTCGAGGCCTATGACCCCGCCGCTGACCGTTGGCAGGACGTGCGGCCTCTGCCGGTGCCACTGGACCACACGTTTGCGGTCAGTCTTGACGATGCGATCTACGTCTTTGGCGGTTCGCTTTCATCAACGGTCGAGGTGTCGGGCGATTCGCTCGACGAAATGATGAAAACGACGAATTGGGATTTCTCGCCGCGCTCGGCGATGTGGCGCTATCTGCCCGGAAAAGACAGGTACGAGCGACTGGCCAACATGCCGCTGAATCGTCTGTGCCATTCGGCCGTCGTGATCGGCCGGAAGATCCATGTCATCGGCGGGCAGGGACCGAACCCGGGCGTCATGATGCGTTATGATGTGGATTCGGGCATCTGGGATTTTTTGCCGGGCATGCCGACGTTCCGCGAACATCTGGCAATCGGCGAAATCGGTGGCCGCATCTATGCGGCCGGTGGGCGTTGGCCCGACCCGACCGATCCTGCATCAAGCTTCATCTTCGGCGTCAGGAATACAGGAGTGACCGAAGTATACGATCCTGGCACGCGGGAATGGTCGTCCCGGGCGCACCTGCCCACGCCGCGCGGCGCGGGCTGCGGTGCGGTTCTTGACGGGCGGCTCTGGGTCGCCGGGGGCGAGGTCCTCGACAGCCCAGACCGGCTGACCAACGCCGAAGTTGAAGTCTATGACCCTGCCACCGACCGCTGGATGGTCGCCCCCGATCTGATTACGCCGCGCCACGGGCTGGCGCTGGTGGCCGAGGGCGGGCGTCTTTTCGCGATCGGAGGCGGCCCGTTGGCAGCTTTTTCGGGCACCGGAGCGACCGAGGTTTTCACCCCGGACTGAGATTTCGGCGATATCGGTCGTTCGTCACTTTTTGCGGCGCGGGGATATCACAACAAGCTCGGATTGTCCTACCTCGCCGCCAATGGCCTGCGAGAGTTCCGCGGCGGCATGCGCCAGTTGCGCGACGGCCTCTTCGGGGGCTGGGATGGGGACGTCCGAAGTCTGTACGAGATAGGGCACCACCAGCGCTGCGACCGGTCGGTGAAACTGATCGCGGACAGGACAGGCCAGGCCCTGTACGCCGCGGACCTGACGGCTTGGCATGTCGGCATGACCACGCGACCGAATTCCCGGCAGCAAAGCGCGCACCTCGGCGATGTCGGTCCCGCTCGCATTGCCACGGTAATCCGCAAGCATCTGTTCCCGGCGGGCATCGGTTTCGAATGCCATCAAGACTCTTCCAGATGCCGTCAGCACCAGATCCATTTGCGTTCCCATGCGCACGCTGAACCCCATGCCTCCGGGGTTGTCGACTTGGGCGACCACAACTTGATGGCCATCAATGTAGACCGTCATGTGGCACGATTGCTGAAGCTTCTGGGCCAGGCTTTGCATGCGGGGCATCGCCTCGGCGATCAGCCGTTTCATCGGCGGGTGACGGTGCGATAGTTCAAAAAGCTTGGGCGTCAGGACGTAGCGGTCGGTGTCGGCGGTGAAGGCTACATACCCCAAGTCCCGCAGGCAGATGATCATGCGAAAAATCTCGCTGATCGACTTGCCCATCTTCTCGGCAACCTCGGTCTGCGTCAGTCCATACATTTCCATGGACAGAAGTTCGAGGATGTTCAGCCCTTTTTCCAGGGCGGGGGCCGAATATTTCGTCTGCCCCTCGCGCGGCTTGTCGCTGTTGCCTTCGACCTGAACGGCCCCGTCTGAACCGCCCGACGCGTCCGACGTTGCCTTCTGCTCGATGCGCTTGGGCGAGTGAGTTGCAGCAGACACCATGAAGTTTTCGTCTTTCTTCCGGTTTTGATTTACCCGTTTCGCAGGTTCGGGCAGGCAAGCCAACAAAAAAAGCACTCCTTCAACGCCATCTTGACAAACCCTTCGTCGTACCTTTTCATAAGTGAAAGTAACTTGTCAATACAACTGTGAGTCGACGCTGTCGCCACCCGACCGGTTCATCAGCACCAGTCGCCTTTTGACGCCACAGGCAGCAGAACAATGTTGAGGGCGACGGGAATGACCGAGGCTATCCTGCGCGGAACCGAAACACCGTCTTCACCGGACACGAGCCTTTTACGCGTCGACGGAATTTCCAAATCCTTTCCCGGGGTCCGGGCGCTGATCAACGTCGATTTCGATCTTGCCGCTGGCGAGGTGAACGCACTCGTGGGCGAGAACGGCGCCGGCAAGTCGACCCTCATAAAGATCCTGTCGGGCAATTATTCCGCCGATGAAGGCGTAGTGATGGTTGGCGGGCAGCCGCTCGATCCGTCGCCTCGCGCGGCGCATCGGGCCGGCGTGGCCACGATCTATCAAGAACACCACCTTGTCCCGATGATGTCGGTTGCTGAAAACATCATGCTCGGACGCTGGCCGCGCCGCCACGGCCTGATCGACCGCGCGGCGCTGAACGCACGGGCCAATGCCGCTCTGGCGCGGGTTGCCCCCCAGATCCGGTCGGACCGCATGGCAGCAACGCTGTCGCCAGCGGAGTCGCAGTTGATCGAGATCGCGCGCGCGCTGTCCCAGGACTCGCGTGTCCTGATCATGGACGAACCGACGACCTCGCTTTCCGGACCCGAAGTGGCCCAGCTTTTCGAGGTCATTCGGCACCTCAAGGCGCAAGGAATGGGGATCGTCTTCGTCTCGCACTGGCTTGAAGAAGTCTTCGCCATTGCCGACCGCATCACGGTGATACGCGACGGGCACCTTGTCGCCTGTCGCGCCACAGCCGATCTGACACCAGAAGCGGTCGTGCACCTGATGGTCGGGCGCGCCGTACAAGATATCCCGCACACGGCCCGCGTCGCCGGGAAGGTTGTGCTTGACGTCAAGGGGCTGTCGCGGGCGGGTGCATTCGAGGACATCAATTTTTGCGTGTGCGAGGGCGAAATCGTCTGTCTTGCCGGGCTGGTCGGCGCCGGACGCAGCGAACTTGCCGCCTGCATCTTCGGCGATGATGCCGCAGATGCGGGCGAAATCACCCTTGACGGGCGCAGACTTGCCCCCGGAGACATCCGCGCCGCTATCGCAGCCGGGGTCGCCCTGGTGCCCGAGGACCGTCGCCGCCAGGCGCTGATCGGCAATCAGAGCGTCGCGGTCAATGCAACATTGGCCGTGCTGGACCGGATCACGCGATCCGGGATCGTGTCGCAGCGCCGCGAGGCGGTGGCACTTGAAACCGCCGTGACAGCGGTGGGCGCACGCATGGCCTCGGTGGCGGTTCCGATTTCCACCCTTTCGGGCGGCAACCAGCAGAAGGTCGTGATCGGCCGCTGGTTGGCCCGAAAGCCGCGCCTGCTGATCCTTGATGAGCCCACCAAGGGCATCGACATCGGCGCAAAGGCCGAGATCATGGAGTTGATCCAGCGGCTGACTGACGAGGGAACGGCCATCTTGCTGATCACGTCCGAACTTCCCGAGGTTCTCGCCCTGTCGGACCGCGCGCTGGTGATGCGATCGGGCCGCATCGTCGGTGAACTGCCGCGGGCGAAGCTTTCGCAAGAGGCCGTGATGAACCTTGCAACACTGGGCTGAAGGACCGATTGCATGAACAATGCCCCCAAAGTCGGCGAGAGCCTCGCGTCAGGCCGCTTCGACGCCGCCAGCGGAACCCGCAGGCTGCTGCAGATCGTTCAGAACGGCGGCTTGCTGGCGGTGCTGGTGCTGGGTGTCGTGATCATGAGCTTTGCATCACCCGTCTTTCTGACCAGGATCAACATCGAGAACCTTCTGTTTGCGGCGACGGTGGTGGCGGTGGTTGCGATCGGGCAATCCTTCGTGATCCTGATTGCGGGGATCGACCTGTCGGCCGGGGCGGTGGTTGCACTTGCCTCGGTGCTTTCGGTCGGGCTGGTCAGTTTCTATGACGTGCCGATCGGGCTTGCGGCGCTGGTCGCACTTGGCGCGGGGTTGCTCGTCGGCATCATCAACGGGCTTTCGGTCACTTGGCTGCGCATCCCGCCGCTGATCGCCACGCTGGCGATGATGAGCATCACGCGCGGAATTGCTTTTCTGTTTTCAGGCGGGCGCACCATCACGCCAGTTCCGGATATCTATGTCGAAATCCAGCAGAGCCGCCTCTTGGGCATTCCGGTGGTGATCCTCGGCACGCTTTTCCTCGCGCTCCTGGCCCATGTGGTGCTGGCGCGGACACGGTTCGGCCGCGAGATCTATGCGACGGGCGGCAACCCGGTTGCAGCCCGTTTGGCCGGGATCAGCACCAGTGCAGTCACTGTTGCCGCTTATGCGATCTCGGGATGTGCTGCGGCACTTGGCGGCATCATGATCACGGCGCGACTTGAATCCGGTGCGGCCACGGCGGGCTTTGGCATGGAGCTGACCGTCATTTCCGCCGTGGTGATCGGCGGTGTCAGCCTGTTCGGCGGCGAAGGCCGCGTGTCGGGTGTGCTTCTGGGCGTGCTTTTGCTGGCGTTCGTGCAGAACGCGGTCAATCTGCTGAACGTACCGCCTAACTACGACTACATCGTCAGCGGTTTCGTGATTGCCGCTGCCGCAGCACTCGATGTTTCGCGTCGAAGGCTGCTCGAGGCCGGAATGCGCCGCCAGACGCGCACCGGAGGCCGGCGCGGGCCTGTCGGCTAGACAATCAGGGCCCTTTTTTGCACGTCGCACTTAACCGGGAGGAAAACAGATGAAGTATGGAATACTCAACAGACGCCAATTTGGCAGTCTTGCGGGCGGTACGCTATTCGCCGCGGGCTTGCCTCTGCCTACCTTTGCACAGACGCAGGGCAAGCGCATCGAATACATAACCTTCGGGTTACAGTACGAGTTTCAGGTCAGCCTCGTCGCCGGAATTGTCAAGCGCGCTGAGGATGCCGGGATCGAAATCAACGTCGTTGACGGCAAGGGCGACCCTAACCTGCAAATCACCCAACTGCTGGACGCGATCACGAAACAGCCCGACGTCCTGCTGATCAATCCAATCGATGCTTCGCTTCTCGTCGCAGGCGTCCGCAAGGCGAACGAAGCCAAGATCCCTGTCTTTATCCTCGAGAACCCGCCTGAGGGCGTGGAATACCTCGGCTTCGTCGATTTTGACAACGAGGCCGGAGGGCGCATGGGGGCCGACAAGCTGGCCGAGTTGATCGGCACCGAGGGCGCAGTCCTGGAGGCTCTCGGTTCTACCGGGTCAGCACAGGCAATTGCGCGTCACAAGGGCTTCAGCGAGCAGGCAAAGGCCAAGTATCCCGGCTGGAAAGTAAAGGAACTGAACACCGAATGGTCGTCGGACACGACCTTCAAAATGGTGCTGGACGCCTTCACCGAAAACCCCGACATCAAGGGTATGTTCTCGGCCTCGGACGAGATGCTGCGTGGGGCGGTGCCGGCTCTGCGTCAGATCGGACGGCTGGTCGCGCCGGGCGAGCCGGGTCATGTGGCGCTGGTCGGCCTCGATGGGGCGCCGGCAGCATTGAAGCGCATCCGCGAGGGCACCCAGCAGGCGACGGTCGGGCAAAGCACTTGGGCCATGGGCGGCGGTGGTGCCATGGAACAGGTCATCTCCTATCTCGAAGGGCGCGACTACGAAGAGAAAATCCGCACTCAGCCGGTGATGATCACCAAGGAAAACGTGGACGACCCCAACAACTGGGGCAACCAGATGGGTTGATTGGCGGTCGCGACATGCAACCAGCGGACCCTGCCGATGCCCCAGGCATCCACCTTCCTTGGCACATGACAGGAGGGGCGGTAGCATGTCAGGATCCATGCGATGGTGGCTGCTTTGCACCTCGGCGGTTGCCGACGGGGTGCTTGGTTCGGCGATCCGTATCAGCCGCAACTGACAGATCGCCAATCGTACTGCCGCGCAAACTGATCCAGGCCTCGGTACTCGCACAGCCGGGGCGCTGATGATCACCTCAATGTCGATGGACGCTGGCGGGAAGAAGTCATCAACCCGTTTAACCAGTATCGCCTTACGGCCGAAGCCTTTGGCGATACCGTTGTGTCGGATGCGCCCTGTGCAATGCCGCAGCGAACCACGCTTGACGGTCCGCGGCTTCTCGGTGTCCGGCGCAGCGTCGCCGGGCCACCCCCTCCAACAAGGACCGCCGCATGAACAACGTCTCGCCTCCGCAACTGCCCGCGCGCTATCCCACCCTGTTCGCACCGTTCCGGTTGGGGGGGGTGACGCTGAAGAACCGTTTCGTCTTTCAGCCGCATTACACGGCGCTCGGGACCGATGACGGCATGCCATCGGACGATCACCGCGCCTATCACGAGGCGCGCGCAGCGGGCGGGGCCGCGATGATCATCTTTGAAAGCACCGCGATCCATCCCACGGGCAAGATGGCCGACCGATTTGTCCACGCTTGGGACCCCCGCGTGATCGCGCCTTACCGTCTGATCACAGAAGCCGTGCATCGCCATGGCACAGTCATGCTTTGCCAATTGACGCATGGCGGGCACACCTGTCTGACGAAGCCGCCGCAAATTCTCTGGGCCCCTTCGCAGATGAACGAGCCTTCCACCAACTTTGCCGCCAAGGCGATGGAGCTCGATGACATCGCGGCGACGATCGCCGGTTTCGCTGTCTCGGCGCGCAACGCGATCAACGGCGGCTTCGACGGGATCGAAATCAAGATCGCGCATGACGGCCTGCTCCGGTCATTCGCTTCGCCCTATTTCAACCGCCGCACCGACTCGTGGGGCGGCAGTTTCGAAGGCCGGATGCGGTTGTCCGCAGAGGTTCTTCAAGCCATCCGCACCGAAATCGGGCCAGAGTGCCTGCTGGGTGTCCGCCTGTGCCTGCACGAATACACGTCGTTCGGATATCAGTTGGACTATGGGCTGAAAATGGCGGCTTATCTCGAAGGGCTGGGGCTGGTCGACTACTGGAATTGCGATGCCGGGTCTTTTTCCAGTTTCTGGATGGAGATTCCACCGGCAGCTGTCGCCCGTGGCAGCTTTCGGCCACTGAACGCAGCCCTCAAGTCGCAATCGCGGCTGCCGGTCATCGCCTTCGGGCGGATCGCCCCGACGGACATGGCAGAAGATATACTCGCGAAGGGTGAGGCCGATCTGATCGGTATGGCCCGCCAGCTAATCGCCGATCCTGAAACGCCCAACAAGATTGCCGGAGGGCGAGATAACCTCGTTCGCCCCTGCGTCGCCTGCAATGATGCGTGTATCTATCAAATTGCACAGGAAAAGACGATCCGCTGCATTCACAATACCGAGGCCGGGCGCGAACGAACCGCGCCCCTGCTCGCGCGCTCAGCTGTGGCAAGGCATGTGGTCGTGGTGGGCGGAGGGCCTGCCGGCCTGAAGGCAGCCGAGACGGCGCTTCGTCGCGGCCACCGCGTTACCCTGATCGAAAGCGCGAGAGAGTTGGGTGGCCAGGTTTGCCTTGCCGCCCGTCAACCCGAACACGCAGAGATCGCAGGTGTCGTGCGCTATCTGGCGGCGATGGTGGCAGATCTGGGCGGCAAGGTACAGCTTGGCACCCGCGCCGACCCCGACCTGATAGCAGCCCTTGCCCCCGATGTTCTGATGATTGCGACCGGATCCGAGCCGAACCTGCCACGCAGTGATGCGGATGGGCTGGCGGCGGCGGATCTGGCGCGCAAAGGGATCCTTGTTCCGCAACCGATCGCGGGGCTTGATCTGCCCTTCGTGCACGGGTCCGACGAGGTGCTGTCGGGCGCGGTGCGGCTGTCGGGACGGGTGATCGTGATTGACCAGAACGGGCATTGGGAGGCGGCGGGGACGGCCGAGTTTCTGGCAGATGCGGGCGTGAAGGTGGAGATCGTAAGCCCAGCCCAGATCATCGCCGCCGATCTGGAGGCGGGCAATCGAACCCTGTTCTACCGTCGCGCGGCGATAAAGGGCATCACGCTGACACCCGGTCTTGTGCTGCAGCAGATCGCGGCGGGCCAGCTGTCGTTTCGCCCGGTATTCGCCAACTCGCGCGCGGTAGGCCTTGACCGGCACCTTCTGTTTGCGGGTGATCCCGTCATACGCACCGGCTTTGATGCCGTTGTAGCGGTGATCGGGCGCCGTTCACGCGAAGGGCTCTACCATGCCTGCAAGGCCGATTCCCGCTTGGCCGGCATCCCGATCGTCCGGGCAGGAGATTGCGTCGTGCCGCGCTTGATCGAAAGCGCGATCCGCGAAGCCGAAGATCTGGCACTGGCGGTTTAGGCCGATGGTGAGGGTGTCCCGATCGGGGCCAAAGATGCCCCGCCGGCGCCACCCCAAAGCCGGCAGGACCCTAATCGCATATTGACTCAAGATGGAAACTAGTTTTTACATTTGAAAGTAATGTGTAATGCGAGTGGTGTAATTGGGTATTGCCGGGCCCGGTCAGCTTCCGGTGCGGTCGCTCGTATGCTGACACCGGTGGTGACCACGACTTTTCCGGCATTTGCGATGCAATGGACGGTACGAAACGGAAATTTGGCGGAACGATACTAAAAGGGGGGAAGCGATGACGTTCAAATATGCCTTCAACACTTGGGTTTATGGGAGTTTTCCGGCATGGTTGCCGTGCTATCCGCTGGAAGAGGTGATCACGCGTCTGGCCGCTATCGGATATGACGGCATTGAGATCGGCTGCGCAGCTCCGCATGCCTTTCCAGCACATCTTTCCAAAGCACACCGTGCGGATCTTGCATCCCTGATGCAGGACAAGGGGCTGGCCTGTGTGAGTTTGCTGCCCGCGCCGGGTGGCGGCATGGGCAACAACCCCGCATCCTTCCTGACCGAAGAACGCGCAATGACCGTCGCCCACTACAAGGAAGTCATCGACCTTGCCGCCGACCTCGGCGCAGGCCGCGTGCTTTACGTCGCCGGGTGGCGCGGCTTTGGTGTCAGCCATGCCGAAGCGCTGGACTGGACCGCTGCCGCATTGACCCAGATTGCACACCACGCAGCCGACAAGGGCATCGAGGTCTGCATCGAGCCTACGTCGGCCGACAGCAACCTGATCGACACGGCCGGTCATGCCCTTGCGCTCAAGAAAGCGGTCGGACTGCCGAATGTGGGCATCATGTTCGACACCTACCATTCCGCCTATCGCAACGAGACGGCGCAGGACTATGTGGCCGAGTTGGAACGCGACCTGACCCACATCCACCTCAGCGATACGGACCGCATGCCGCCCGGATGTGGCAAGCTTGACTGGCACGGCATTCTTTCATCGCTCAAGGCTGCAAGTTTCGACGGCTATCTTACGATGGAGATCGGTTTTCCGTACCGCTCGGCCGATGCCGACTGGTTTGCCCGCACAGCCCT
>Ga0105047_10010176_pt1 | contig 15398 bp, 15 predicted proteins | sample MAT04_FD_78384 | JGI IMG/M metagenome (GOLD analysis project Ga0105047, IMG submission 78384) | Freshwater microbial communities from Lake Fryxell liftoff mats and glacier meltwater in Antarctica - MAT-04 (megahit assembly) | ecosystem: Environmental > Aquatic > Freshwater > Ice > Liftoff... | reverse complement strand
GACCCCAAGTTCAGCTCGCAGACCAAGGACAAGCTGGTTTCCTCCGAAGTGCAGCCGGTGGTGCAGATGGCCGTGGCCGATGCGCTGTCGCATTGGTTCGAGACGCATCCGAAGGAGGCGAAGCTCGTCCTCGACCAGGTTGTCCTCAGCGCCGTCGCGCGCAAGGCGGCGCAGCTCGCGCGTGAGAAGGTGGGGCGCAAGAACGCGCTGGATATCTCCACGCTGCCCGGCAAGCTGGCCGATTGCCAGGAGAAGGACCCGGCGAAGAGCGAGATCTTCATCGTCGAGGGCGACAGCGCCGGCGGTTCCGCCAAGCAGGGCCGCAACCGCGCCAACCAGGCCATCCTGCCGCTCAAGGGCAAGATCCTGAATGTGGAGCGGGCGCGCATCGACAAGATGCTGGCCAGCGCCGAGATCGGCACGCTGATCACCGCCCTCGGCACCGGCATCGGCACGGGCGAGCCGGCGCGGGGCGGCTTCTCGGCCGACAAACTGCGCTACCACAAGATCATCATCATGACGGACGCGGATGTGGATGGCTCGCATATCCGCACGCTGCTGCTCACCTTCTTCTTTCGCCAGATGCCCGAACTGATCGAGCGCGGGCACCTCTACATTGCGCAGCCGCCGCTTTATCGCGCAAAGCGAGGCCAGGATGAGCGCTACCTGAAGGATGACCGCGCCCTCGAGGACTACCTGATCGAGAAGGCGACGCAGAACGCCCGCATCACGCTGGCCGACGGCCGCGTGGCCGTCGATGCGGAACTGGCCGAGGTGGTCGAGAGCCTGCGCCAGACGACGTCGCGCATCAGGCGGCTTTCGGCCGGCGTGCCGGTCGAGGTCATGGAGCAGGCGGCGATGGCCGGCATTCTGACGCCGGACACCCAGCGCTCGCTCGAAGGCGCCCAGGATTTCGTGACGCGCCTGGACGCCATGGCACCCCCGTCGGAGCGCGGCTGGAAGGCCAGCGTGGACGAGGCGGGCATTCACATCAATCGCATGGTGCGCGGCGTGGCCGAGCGGCACACGATCTCCGCCGCCGCTCTCCGCAGCGCCGAGGCGCGCTGGCTGGATGAGCGACGCGTCAAGCTCCGCCAGGAGTTCGAGGCCGGCGCCAAGCTCGCCTTCGACGGCAACGAGGCGGCCGTGCGCGGCCCGCTCGCCGCCTTCGACCGCATCCTGGCGCAGGGCCGCCGCGGCCTGTCGTTCCAGCGCTTCAAGGGCCTCGGCGAAATGAACCCCGACCAGCTCTGGAAGACCACGCTCGACCCTGCCGTGCGCACGCTCCTGCAGGTGCGCGTGGACGATGCCGAGGATGCCGAGAGCGTCTTCTCGACTCTGATGGGCGACGTGGTGGAGCCTCGGCGAGAATTCATCGTCGGCAATGCGCTGAAGGTTGCGAATCTCGACGTGTGATGGACAACCGTCTCGCGGCGCTGAAGCGCTTGATTGCCAATCTCGCGCCGAAGCTCGACCTCGACCTCGCCGTCCGGCTTTGGGATGGCGAGGCGGTGCCGCTCGGGCCGCGCTGGAGTGGCGACCTCGCGCTGGCCATCCATGATCCGGCGGCCATCACGCGACTTCTGCGCCGCCCGCGCCTGCCGACGCTGATCGACCTGCTGGCCGAGGGCAAGCTCGACATCGAGGGCGGCACGCTGCTCGACATCGCCGCCCGACGGGGCGATCGCGGCACCAAGGGCCTGGCGCGGCAGGTGAACAAGTTGGCCGCATTCCGCGCGCTGCTGCCTTTCCTGTTTGGCCCCGGCAGCCCCGATCAGGGCCATGCCTATGCGGGAGCGCAGAAGCCGAAGCACGAGCAGGGGCGCGACGATCAGGGCCAGGTCCAGTTCCACTACGACCTCTCGAACGAATTCTACGCGCTCTTCCTCGACCCGGAGATGGTCTATTCCTGCGCGTACTACCCGGACTGGGACGCCGATCTCACCACCGCCCAGCAGGCCAAGCTGGAGATGATCTGCCGCAAGCTGCGCCTCGCCCCCGGCGAGCGCTTCCTCGACATCGGCTGCGGCTGGGGCGGTCTCGTCTGCCATGCGGCGCAGCATCACGGCGTGCGCGCGCATGGCGTGACGCTGAGCCAGGCGCAGTTCGACTTCGCGACGGCGAAGGTGAAGCGCCTAGGCCTTGAGGACCGTGTCACGATCGAACTGCGGGACTTCCGGTCGCTCCACGCAATCGAGTTCGACAAGATCGCCTCGATCGGGATGTTCGAGCATGTCGGCCTCGACAACCGGGACGGCTATTTCGCGCACATCAAGGCGCTGCTGCGGCCGCGCGGCATCTACCTGCATCACGCGATCGCACGGCCGATGAAGCGCAGCGAGCGCGAGTTCCGCAAGAAGCGCCCGGAATTCGCGGCGCTGGTGAACTACATCTTCCCCGGCGGCGAACTCGATCACATCGGCGGCACGACGGACGCTATGGAGCGCAACGGCTTCGAAATCCACGACATCGAGGGCTGGCGCGAGCATTACGGCCGCACCTGCCGGCTCTGGACCGAGAACCTGCAGCGCAACCGCGCTGCTGCCGAGGCGGAGGTCGGCGCCGCCAAGACGCGCATCTGGCTGCTCTATTTGGCCGGCTGCGCGCTGGCCTTCGAGCGGGGCAGCGTGAACATCTTCCAGACCGTGGCGACGAAGCGCGCCCGCGGCGCCTCCGGCCTGCCGCCGACGCGGGAGGACCTGTACGCGACGCCGATCCTGCGCGAGGCGGGCGCGGCCCAAAGCCAGAGCGGCAGCGCCAGCAAAGCGACATCCGCCGGCACGCGGTGAGCCGCGCCGTATCCTGACTTGACCGGTCTGCTCAGGCCGTCAGCACGGCGCCATGGCCCGCCGCCGTCTGGCTGCTTCCGTTCTCGATCCGCGGTGCCTCGCTCCGCGAGGGCTTGCACGCCCGCGACCAGCTTGCGCTTGTCGATCGATCCCGGTGCCTGGCCCCCTTGGACAAGGGCCGCTTGGGTGGTAAGGCACGTCCCGTCGGAGCGTAGCGCAGTCTGGTAGCGCACCAGTCTGGGGGACTGGGGGTCGTGGGTTCGAATCCCGCCGCTCCGACCACGCTCCCCGATCGCGCCGCGATGCGGTGGGATCAAGGGGGAGAGCGTGGGCAGCATTCTTGTGACTGGCGCGGCCGGCTTCATCGGCGCCCATCTTTGCCAGGCCCTCCTCTCACGCGGTGATCGCGTTATTGGCCTCGACAACCTCAATCCCTATTACGATCCGGCGCTGAAGACGGCCCGCCTCGCGGCACTGACCGGCGATGCGGCACCCGGCGCCTTCGCGTTTCACCGCATCGACCTGGCGGACAGCGAGGCCGTGCTGGCGCTGATGGCGGCGCACCCCGAGATCGACCGCGTGGCCCATCTGGGCGCCCAGGCCGGCGTGCGCTGGTCGCTGGAGGCACCCTTCGCCTACACCAGCGCAAACGTGACGGGCCACCTGTCCATCCTGGAGGGCGTGCGCCGCAGCGAGGGGCGCATCCGCCACACGGTCTATGCCTCGACCAGTTCGGTCTATGGCTCGCGCACCGACGGCCCCTTCCGCGAGACCGACCGGACGGACCACCCTGCCTCGCTCTATGCCGCCACCAAGATCGCCGGCGAGGCGATGAGCCGGGCCTACACGGACCTCTATGGCCTTTCGCTCACGGGGTTGAGATTCTTCACGGTCTATGGCCCCTGGGGCCGGCCGGACATGGCCTATTGGATCTTCACCGACGCGATGCTGAAGGGCCGCCCGATCCAACTCTTCAACGAAGGGCGGATGCGGCGGGACTTCACCTTCATCGCCGACATCGTGGCCGGCGTGATTGCCGCGCTGGACCATCCGCCGGCGGCGCCGGGGCATCGCCTCTACAACATAGGCAACTCACGGCCGGAAGAACTGGGCGACCTGATCGGCATCCTGGAGGACCTGCTCGGCGTCCGCGCAATCCGTGAACTCAAGCCGATGCAGCCAGGCGACGTGCCGGCGACCTTCGCCGATGTTTCCGCAATGGAGCGCGATTTCGGCTGGCGGCCGACCACCGACCTGCGCCAGGGCCTGGGCGAATTCGTGGGGTGGTGGCGCAGCTATTTCGCCTGAGGCGGCCAGCAGGCAGGATGGCGGAGGATCATCAGGGGAGGGGCCCATGCGCCCGCTTGAATTCGGCTGGTACCTGCCGAGCAATGGAGACACCACCAGCTACGCCAGTGGCGCCGATGTGGTGCCTCCCGGAACACCCATGTTCGATCGGGTGGTTGCCGCGGCGGAGGCGGCGGCGTTCGAGTACATGCTGGTCCCTGTGGCGGTTCCATGCTGGGAGGCCTGGGTGACGACGGCCTTCATGGCCGGCCGCTCATCCTCGATCCGCATGCTCGTCGCCGCCCGCCCGGGATACGTGAACCCGGTTATGCTGGCGAAGATGGTGACGACCTTCGACCAGCTGACCGAGGGGCGGATCGCCGTGAACCTCATCGCCGGGCAATCCGAGGCGGAGAACGCCGCCGACGGAATCCCCTACGGCAAGGAGGACCGCTACGCCCTGATGGCCGAGGAGGTCTCGATCATGAAGGCGCTCTGGACCGCCGAGGGGCCGATCGATTGGGACGGGCGGTTTCACCGGCTGCGCGGCGCGCGTGTGCTTCCCGCGCCGTTCCAGCGCCCCCATCCGCGCTTCTACCTGGGCGGTGGCTCGCGCCAGGCCTGGGAAATCTCGGCGGCCCACGCCGACGTGCATCTGTTCTGGGGGGACCGGCCCGAGACGATCGCCGGCCAGATCGCGGAGATCCGCACGATGGCAGCGGCGGCTGAGCGAGAGGCGGAACTGGGCTTCGGCATGCGCTTGCAGATCATCTGCCGCGAGACGGAGGCCCTGGCCTGGGAGGCGGCCCATGAACTGGTGCGCGACGTGGGCGAGGAGCGCAGCGCCGCGGTGCGGGCCAATGTGGCGAACTCCGTCGCCAACCAGCGGATCCAGGCCCTGCTGACGGAGACCGGCGGGTTGATCGCGCCCAATCTCTGGGCCGGCCTGGCGCGGGTGCGGCAAGGGGCGGGCGTCGCCGTCGTGGGGGATCCCGCGCAATGCGCGGCGGTGCTGCAGCGCTTCATCGACATCGGCTGCCACAGCTTCTGCCTGTCCGGCTATCTGCACGACGAGGAGGCGGAGCGCTTCGGCCGCTGGGTGCGCCCCATCCTGCACCAGGGCAATGCCGGGCGAATGGAGGCCGCATAAGGCCCCTCGGCCCCCCGGTTCAGCTCAACACCGCGGAAATGCGGCCCACGGGCGGAATCGCGGCCGACCATTTCTGCCCCGCCACCGGCGGCGATCCCGTGGCGAGGCCGCTGACCACCAGCACCGCGCCGGCTGGCAGCCCGCCCCAACGCGAGGCCTCGGCGCCCGCCTGCCGCATCAACGCGGCGAGGGGGGCGCGCAGCGGCCGGGGCCGCGCACCGGTGACGCCGAGGCGCGCCTCGCTCTCCTCCGGCAATTCGCCGATCCAGCGCTTGCCGACCAGGACGAAGCCGATCCCGCCCAGATCCGCGACCTGATGCGCGGCGTCCGGGGCCGTGCTGTAGCGCGTCGCCGCGATGTCGAGCACCGGATGGAAGGCGGAGAACACTGGCAGGCCATTCTCCAGCGGCTCCGCCAGCACACCGAGGATGCCTGCCGAAATCCGCGGCTGGCGCAGCGCAGCGAGCGCCACGGGCGTGCCGGCCCGCAGCATCCGTGCCTCCAGCATCGGCGCGGAGAACAGCGTCAGCCCATCAGGGCCAGGCGCCAGGCGGATGCCGCACACCGGCAGCGCCAGCGCCTCGACCAGGGCGGCGGCGATGGCCTCCCCGGCGTCACGGTCGACTGGCGCGAGTTCGGCGGGGAAGGGGGCGAGCGGATGGCCCGTCTCCCAGGCATCGGCCAGCCATTTGGCGGCGTCCTGGGCGCTCATCGAAGTGGGGGCAGTTCGGGCATTTCCTCTTCCTGGAACCCGCCCGCGGGTGGCGCGTCCATGGAGACTGCGGGTGGGCCGGAATCGCCGCCGTACAGCCGCTCGGGCAGCCAGGTGACGATACCGGGGAAGACATAGACCATCAGCATGGTGAAGACCACGATGTAGATGAAGGGCATGCAGCCCCTGAAGATGTCCTCGATCTTCACGTGCTTTGGCGCCACGCCCTTGAGGTAGAAGGCAGCCATCGCAACGGGTGGCGAGAGGAAGCTCGTCTGCAGGTTCAATGCGATCAGGATGCCGAAGAACAGCGGATCCACGCCGAAATTGTCGAGCAGCGGCAGGAAGATCGGCACGAAGATCACGATGATCTCCGTCCATTCGAGCGGCCAGCCGAGAATGAAGATGATGGCCTGCGCCAGCAGCATGAAGGTGAAGGTGTTGAGCGGCAGGCTCTTCACGAAGTTCTCGACGACACCCTGACCGCCGAGATAGCCGAACACCGAACTGAAGATGTAGGAGCCGACGAACAGCCAGCACACCATGGCGCTGGTGCGTGCCGTAAGGAACACGCTCTCCTTCAGCTTCTGGAACGAGAAGGAGCGATAGGCGATCGCCAGGATGATCGAGCCGAGCGAGCCCATCGCCGCCGCCTCGGACGGTGTCGCGAGGCCCATGAGAATGGCGCCGAGCACCATGGTGATCAGCAGGGCGAGGGGGAAGAAGCTGGTCAGCAGGGCCCAGACCAGCTTGCCGAAGGGCACCTGCACCGCTTCGGGCGGCAGGCGCGGCGCGACCTCGGGCTTGATGATGGCGATGCCGATCGCATAGGCGACGTAGAGGCTGGCCAGCATGAGGCCGGGCAGGAAGGCTGCGGCGTAAAGCTGCACGACCGAAACGCCGGCCGTAGCACCGTAGAGGATCAGCATGATGGAGGGCGGGATCAGGATGCCGAGGCAGCCCCCCGCGCAGATCACGCCCGAGGCGAGCTTCACGTCGTAGCCCGCGCGCAGCATGGCCGGGAAGGCGAGCAGCCCCATCAGCGTCACCACCGCGCCGACGATGCCCGTGGCCGTGGCAAAGAGCGCGCAGGTGGCCAATGTCGCGACCGCGAGGCTGCCCGGAATGTTGCCCGACGCCATCTGGAGCGCCCGGAACAGGCGATCGAGGATGTTCGCGCGCTCGATGATGTAGCCCATCAGCACGAAGAGCGGCACGGAGATCAGCACGTCGCTGCTCATCACCGCGTAGGTGCGCTGGATCAGCAGGTCGAACACGCGCTCGCCCATGCCGAGGTAGCCGAAGAACAGGCCCATCGCCATCAGCGTGAAGGCGATCGGGAAGCCCAGCAAAATGAAGAACAGGAAGAGGACAAGCTGCGTCAGGCCGAGGCCGGCATCGGAAATCATGGTGCGTCAGCGTCCCTTGGCCGAAAGTGCGGCGTCGCCATTTTCCGCCAGCTCGCGCGCCAGTTCTTCCGGCGATTTCTCGGCCAACTTGGCAAGGATGATCTGGTCGAGTTCCTCAACGTCGGACAGGCGCTGCGGCCATGCGCCCGAGCGGATGCAGCGCACGCAGCGCACCGTTTCGACCAGACCCTGCAGCAGCATGATGAAGCCGACGACGGGAATGATGCCCTTGAACGGCCAGATGATCGGGCCCGACGGCGAGAACATGCTGCGCTCGTTCTGCATCCAGCTCAGCTCGAAGAAGTGCCAGCCGGCCACCATGAACGCGAAGATCGCCGGGAAGAAGAACAGGATGTAGAGGACCAAATCAAGCGAGGCTTGTCGGCGCGGTGACATCATGCGGTAGAGAAAATCGCCGCGCACATGGCCATTTCGGCTGAGGGCGTAGGCGCCGGCGAACATGAACAGCACGCCGTAGAGCATGTACTGGACGTCGTAGCCCCAGTTGGTTGGCGCGGAGAAGAACCTGCGAGCGATTACCTCGTAGGTGATGACGGCGGTGAGGAGCAGGATGGTCCAGGAGAAGGTCTGGCCGATGAGGGTGGAGAACTTGTCCACCCCCAGCAGGGCACGGCTGACGACGTCGCTCTTGGAGAAGGCGATGCCAATGATGAGCGCCGCGACGACGAGCCCCGCGAGGCCGCCGGTGATCAGACTGCTGGTCATTCCTGGGCGCACCCCTCACGAAAAACCGGCCCGGGAAGTAGCTCCCCGGGCCGCATCTAACAAGGCAAGCGTCAGCCCCGCGCGAAGAAGTGGTTGTACGACACAACCGGGCTCACGTTGTAGCGTAGCATGAAGTTCCCGACCCGGCGGCACCAGTCGCGCTGGCTGTCGCAGACCTTCTTGAAGAAAGGGCCGGCATTGGGACTGCTGGCATCGGCTTCCTGGCGCGCGATCACGCGGTCCCAGGCCTGGAGCTGGGCGTCCAGGATTGGGCGTGGCGTGGCGCGCACGTTCACGCCCTGCGTCTGCGACATGGCCAGCAGGTCACGCGAGTAGCGGTCCTGCAGCTTCCACGACATGTCGGACGAGGCCGCCTCGGCCGAGTGCCGCAGCACGGCCTGGAGCTCCGCTGGAAGCCCCTCGTATTTTGGGCGGTTGAACAGGATTTCGAAGCATTCCACCGCCTGGTGGTAACTTTGGATGTAGTAGTTCTTCGCCACATCCGGGAATCCGAGAATGCGGTCCGAGGAGGGGTTGTTGAACTCGGCCGCGTCGATGACGCCGCGTTCCAGCGCCGGCACGATTTCACCCCCCGGAAGCGCCACCACGGCCGCGCCCATCTCCTGGAAGAGGTCGGTGGCGAGGCCCACGGTGCGGTAGCGCAGGCCGCGGATCTGGTCGGCGCGCTCGATCGGGTTGCGGAACCAGCCGAGCGGCTGCGTCGGCATCGGGCCGGACAGGAAGCCGACCGCGTTCATCCGGAGGATGTCGTGCATCAACTCCTTGTACAGCGCCTCGCCCCCGCCGTGGTAGAACCAGCCCAGCAGTTGTTGCGCATCGCCGAACCAGGGTGGCGTCGTGCCGAAGAGCGAGAAGGCGCGGTTGCGGCCGAACCAGTAGGCGGAGACGCCATGCCCGCCATCCAAGGTGCCGGAATGCACGGCGTCGAGCACCTGGAACGCGCCGACCACGGCACCGGCGGCCAGGAGTTCGAGGCGCAGGCGCCCGCCACCCATGGCGTTGACGCGGTTCACGTAATCCTGTGCGAATTCATGGAAGATGTCGCGCTGCGGCCAAGTGGATTGGAAGCGCAACGTCGTCGTCTGCGCGCGACTCACATTCGGCGTCGCCAGCACCGCGGTGCCGACGGCAGCGACGGCCGATGCTTTGAGCAGGTTACGGCGGTTGCCGGTGGTTGTCTGGTTCATTGTTTCGATCCCTGTACGTTGGTTCTTCTGTCACTCACCCGCTCTGACGGCGGTCGATGACCGAATAACCAAACGGAAACCTCCGTGCAATGGTTGCGATTGGCCTTCCGCCTTGACTCTGTTCGTTGCAAGGCGCATCGAACTGGACATTTTGTGGGTTGGCATGAGCGAAATCCTCGACCGTATTTTAACGGCACGGTGCCCATCTAACACTCCGCGCGGTTATAGGCTGGACGCGTCGGCCGGGCATCTTTTGCGCCGTGCGCACCAGCGATATCAATCCATGTTCCAGGAATGCGCCGCGGGCCTCGGCGTCACCGGCCCCCAGTTCGCGACGCTGCTGCGCCTGTCGGAACTCGGCCGCGCCACGCAGAACCACCTCGGGCGTGCCGCGGCAATGGACTCCGCCACCATTCAGGGCGTTGTCCGTCGTCTGATCGAGCGCGGGCTTGTGTGCACGTGCAGCGATCCGCTGGACCGCCGTACACGCGTCCTCACCATCACGACGGAAGGGGAAGCGCTGCTGCACCAGGCACAGGAGGCGGGCACGCGGGCCAACGACGCGCTGTTGTCGCCACTCACCGTGGCCGAGCGCTCGGATCTTCTGGCGCTGCTTCAGCGGCTCTCGGGGTGATAAGTCTGCTCTTGTGGGGCGGGGTGGTGGTGCCGACTCGGGGAATTGAACCCCGGACCTACTGATTACGAATCAGTTGCTCTACCCCTGAGCTAAGTCGGCCCCGACGCGCCGCCATCGGCGCTGCGGCGGGTCCATAGCGCCCGCGCGCCGCCCTGGCAACCGCAAGCCTTCGCAGAAACGATTCCGAGCCCTATCTCTCTCCCGTACACCACTCAACGGAACGCGACGAACCCATGGCCCTTGAGCCTGACCTCCTCCTCGACCGTCGCCGCCTCAAGCGGCAGCTTGGTTTCTGGCGCGGCGCGCTGGTCCTCGGTGTGGTGCTCGGCGCTGCCGCCCTCTTCGCGGGTCCTGGCCCGAGCGAGGCGCTGCTGGGCAGCCAGCACGTCGCGCGCCTCACCCTGAGCGGCACCATCACGGATGACCGCAAGCTGATCCGAGAGGTCGAGCGCGCGGGCAGCGACCCTCAGGTGCGTGCGCTGCTCGTCGCGATCGACAGCCCCGGCGGCACCGTCGCGGGCGGCGAGGCGCTGCACACAGCCATTCGCGGGGTGCGCGCGGCGGGCAAGCCGGTCGTCGCGGTGATGGGAAGCACCGCGGCATCGGCCGGGTACATGGTCGCGCTCCCGGCCGAGCGGATCTTCGCACGCGAGTCCACGCTCACCGGGTCGATCGGCGTCATCCTGCAATCCTTCGAGGTAACGGAACTCATGTCCCGCCTCGGATTGCGGGCCGAGAGCATCACCTCGGGCCCCCTGAAGGACCAGCCGAGCCCGTTCCGGGCACTCACCGAAGAAGGCCGCGCGGCCCTCACGGCCGTTGTCAACGATATGCAGAGCCAGTTCGTCACCATGGTCGCCACCGGCCGCAATCTGCCCGAGACGCGGGTGCGCGAACTGGCGGATGGCCGGGTGATGACCGGGCGCCAGGCGCTCGGCCTCGGCCTGGTGGACGCCATCGGCGGCGAGGCGGAGGCGCGGCGCTGGCTTGCCGAGACACATGGCCTGCCGGCCGGGCTTCGCCTCCGCGACCTCGACCCGCGCGGTCCGGCCGAACGGGCCTTTTCGCTGGCCTCCGACAGCCTGTGGCGCGGCGCCCTCACGGCCCTGCGGGCGGAGGGCTGGTGGCCGGGGCAGCTTCTGCCGCGCTGATCTCTTATTTGCGGGCTTGCAAATTCAACGACTTCGTCCTGCAATCGCTGAAGCAAGGCCCGAGGGGAATCCATGACCAAAAGCGAGCTGATCGCGCATCTGGCGGCCCAGCACCCACATCTGCGCCAGCCGGACATCGAGCTCGTGGTGGGCACGATCTTCGAGGAGATCAGTTCGGCGCTGGCGCGCGGGGACCGTGTTGAACTGCGCGGCTTCGGCGCCTTCACGACCCGCAAGCGAGACCCGCGGCAGGGCCGCAACCCCCGCACCGGCGCGGCGGTGGCCGTCGCTGCCAAGGGCATGCCGCACTTCAGGCCCGGCAAGGAGCTGCGCTCCCGCGTCAACGGCGGCCTTGATCCCGGCGAAGACGGTTGATGATCTACCTGCTCCCCGCCCTGCTCGCGATCGTGCTGGGAGCCTTCGCGCTGGCCAATCCCCAGCCGGTCACGCTGTCGCTTTGGCCGGCAGGCTGGGCCATCGAGCTGCCGGCCTGGCAGGCGGTGCTTGCCCCGGCGGCGGTAGGCTTCCTGCTCGGTGCGCTCATCGTCTGGGTCGCGCATCTGCCGATCCGGCGGAACCTGGCCCAGCTTCGCCAGGCCGCAGCACTCCTCGACGCTGAACTCGCAAGCCGCGAGCCTGCCCCCGCCAAGCCCCGCTGAGTTCCACATCATGTTGCATCGCCCGACCGGCCCCGAGGGCCGGCTGATCGTCGCCCTCGACACGCCCGATATCTTACGCGCGGAGGCGCTGACCGCCGCGGTCAAACCCGCCGCCGGGCTCGTGAAGCTCGGACTCGAACTGTTCTGCGCCGGCGGTCCTGCCGCGATGGCGCGCCTGAGCGGGCAGGCCCCGATCTTCCTCGACCTGAAGCTGCACGACATTCCCAACACGGTGGCGGGCGCCGTGCGGTCGCTGGCGCCGCTGGGTGCGGCGATGCTCACGCTCCATGCGGGCGGCGGCCCGGCCATGATCACCGCCGCGCGCCGGGCGGCCGAGGCGGCGGGGGCCGCGCGTCCCATCCTGCTGGCCGTCACGGTGCTCACCAGCATGGACGCCGAGCAGTTGGGCGCCATCGGCGTGGCGGGCGGCCCGGCGCAGCAGGTGCTGCGGCTGGCGCGCATGGCGATGGATGCGGGCGCCGATGGCCTGGTCTGCTCGCCGCGCGAGGTGGGGCTCATCCGCGACGCGCTGGGGGATGCGCCCATGCTGGTGGTGCCCGGCATCCGGCCCGCCGGAAGTGCGGCCGGCGACCAGGCGCGGACCGCGACGCCGGAGGATGCGGTGGGCGCGGGGGCCGACTGGATCGTGGTCGGCCGGCCCATCACCGGCGCGGCCGATCCCGCCGATGCCGCCCGCGCCATCGTGGCCAGCTTGCCGCGATGACCGTGGAGGTGAAGATCTGCGGCGTGAACACGCCCGCGGCGATGGTGGCCGCGGCCGAAGCAGGCGCCGATTTCGTGGGCTACGTGTTCTTCCCCGCCTCGCCGCGCGCGCTCACACCCGCGCAATCCGGCGCGATCTCGGCAGGGCTGGAGGGCGGGCCGCGCCGCGTGGGCCTCTTCGTCGATCCAGCGGACGACCTGCTGGCCGAGGTGCTGGCGACCACCGCGCTCGACATCATCCAACTGCACGGCGAGGAGACGCCCGCGCGCGTCGCCGCGATCCGCGCGCGGTTCGGCGTGCCGGTGATGAAGGCCATCGGCATCGCGACCGAAGCCGATCTGACCGCGATCACCGAGTACGCCGGTGTGGCCGACCGCCTGTTGCTCGACGCCAAGCCGCCGCCCGGGGCTGTGCTGCCCGGCGGCAACGCGGCCCCCTTCGAGTGGCGGCTTGCACGGATGGCTCGCATCGGCAGGCCCTGGCTGCTGGCGGGCGGACTGACCGTCACCAATGTCGCCGAGGCAATTGCGGCGAGCGGCGCTCCGGGCGTGGATGTTTCCTCGGGCGTCGAGCGGGCGCGAGGCGTGAAGGATGCCGTGCTGATCCGCGATTTCATCAAAGCCGCGAGGGGTTGGGAAACCCCAGAGCCTTCTATATGACAAGGCCACACCGCCAGCAGTCGGGAACGCCCAGTTGAACAAGCTCCTCACGCCCAACACCTACAAGAGCGGGCCCGATTCCGCTGGCCGCTTCGGCGGCTTCGGCGGCCGCTACGTCGCCGAGACGCTGATGCCGCTCATCCTCGAGGTCGAGGCGGCCTATGCTGCGGCGAAGGCAGATCCCGGCTTTGATGTGGAATGGCGCCGCCTGCTGAAGGATTATGTGGGCCGCCCGAGCCCGCTCTGGTTTGCCGAGCGCATCACCAAGCATTGCGCGGCGCATGCCAAGCAGCCGGGCCATGGCGCGAAGGTCTACTTCAAGCGCGACGAGCTGAACCACACCGGCGCGCACAAGATCAATGCGGTGCTCGGTCAGATCCTGCTCGCCAAGCGCATGGGCAAGAAGCGCATCATCGCCGAGACGGGTGCGGGCCAGCACGGCGTGGCGACGGCGACCGCCTGCGCCCTGTTCGACCTGCCCTGCACCGTCTTCATGGGTGCGACCGACGTCGAGCGGCAGCAGCCCAACGTGTTCCGCATGAAGCTGCTCGGCGCCGAGGTCGTACCCGTCACCTCCGGCGCGGCCACGCTGAAGGACGCGATGAACGAGGCGCTGCGCCACTGGGTCGCGAATGTCGAGGACACCTACTACTGCATCGGCACCGTCGCCGGCCCGCACCCCTATCCGATGATGGTGCGCGACTTCCAATCCGTGATCGGCGAGGAAACCCGCGTGCAAATGATGGAGGCCGAGGGCCGCCTCCCGGACGTGCTGGTGGCCGCCATCGGCGGTGGCTCCAACGCCATGGGGCTGTTCTTCCCCTTCCTGGACGACCCCTCGGTGCGGATGCTCGGCGTCGAGGCCGGCGGCCATGGCGTGGACACGCCCGAGCACGCGGCGAGCCTGACCGGCGGCCGCCCGGGCGTGCTGCACGGCAACCGCACCTACCTCCTGCAGGACGAGAACGGGCAGATCCTGGAGGGCCATTCGATCAGCGCTGGCCTCGATTACCCAGGTGTCGGGCCGGAGCATTCCTGGCTGCATGAACTCGGCCGCGTGGAATACGTGAACGCGACGGACAAGGAGGCGCTGGACGCCTTCCAGCTCTGCTCGAAGCTGGAGGGGATCATCCCCGCGCTGGAGCCCGCGCATGCGCTGGCCCATGTGCTGAAAGTGGCTCCGACGCTCCCGGCCGAGACGCTGATCGTGATGAACATGTGCGGCCGCGGCGATAAGGACATCTTCACTGTCGCCGGCCATTTGGGCGTGAAGCTGTGAGCGCGTCCGATCGCGTCGCGTCGAAGCCGCAGAGCGTGAATCGATCACCCGGCCAGAGCCGTATTGCAGCCAAGTTCGCCGCGCTGAAGGCGGAGGGGCGCGGCGCGCTCATTCCGTTCCTCGAAGCCTACGACCCCGATCCCGCGACCAGCATGGCCATCCTGCGCGGCATGCCCGGCGCGGGTGCCGACATCATCGAGATCGGCTGCCCCTTCACCGACCCAATGGCCGACGGCCCGATCATCCAGCTCGCCAGTCAGCGCGGCCTGAAGGCGGGTGCCACACTCGCCGGCACACTCGCCATGGTGCGTGACTTCCGCGCGGAGGACGACACGACGCCCGTGGTGCTGATGGGCTACCTGAACCCCATCCTCTCCTATGATCCCGAGCGTTTCGTGACGGATGCGGCGGCGAGCGGCGTGGATGGCCTGATCGTCGTCGACATGCCGCCCGAGGAGGCCGAGGTGCTGGCGCCTTTCGCGCTGGCCGCCGGCCTCGACATCATCCGCCTCGTGGCGCCCACGACTGATGACGCGCGGCTGCCGCTGGTGCTGAACGCCTCATCCGGCTTCATCTACTGCGTCGCGATCACCGGCATCACCGGCACGCGCAGCGCGGACCCCGAGGCGCTGCGCGCCGCGATCCCGCGCATCCGCGCCCATACCGACCTGCCGATCGCCATCGGCTTCGGCGTCCGCACGCCCGAGCAGGCGGGCTTCGCCTCCAAGGTCGCCGATGGCGCCGTGGTGGCCAGCGCGCTGATCGACACGCTGGCGAAGTCGCTTGACGAACAGGGCCGTGCGCGGCCGGAGAGTGTGCGTCTTGTGCTGGACCAGGTGCGGGCGCTCGCCGAGGCCGTGCGGGCCGCCTAGCCCCGAGCGCGCTTGGCCTGGTGCACGATCGGCACCAGGACGGCGCCGACAATCAGGCCCACGATCGCCGACCCCACGGCGCCGGCCAGCCAGTTCGCCACCGCGCCCCAGCCACCGGCCCAGGCCGCCACGACCT